>Ga0247780_1000298_pt1 | contig 49760 bp, 55 predicted proteins | sample UWRJL079202R5_FD_179927 | JGI IMG/M metagenome (GOLD analysis project Ga0247780, IMG submission 179927) | Plant litter microbial communities from Arlington Agricultural Research Station in Wisconsin, United States - UWRJ-L079-202R-5 | ecosystem: Environmental > Terrestrial > Plant litter >...
GTCATGCCACTGAAGCTTGGCGGCTTTTGGTTGGCCCCACCCCAACGCATCCCGCGCAACGGTCGAAATAACGAAATTCGTGTCCGATTGCTGGGATTCACAATTGAGATGGCTTCCATCGAGTCCATCACATACAGAGAGTCGCCTGCTGATACAGAGTCAATGGATGCCCGGATGCCCGTGAGCTGAGAGCGCAAGCGGCTGCATTGTTAGTTTGGCAATGTATGCGCCACCTCCACTGCCCTCCAGGCACAACAGTCCAGCGGCAAGCTCGGGTTGGAGCGTGCCACCAGATCCCCCACCACCACCCTATTCAGTCACCGCGCCAGCCGACCATCATGGCCCTTCCCATCATGGGCCTCCCGTCGGCGATGCGAACAAGCCAAACAGGGCGCCTGTGGCTTCGCGACATGGGGATACGTCGTGGCTCCGCGCGCCCGGCACTCTGAGGGTGCAAACGAGCATGCCGGACTTGTCGGCACGCCGCAACGGGCCATCCATGTCCTCGAGCCCCTCGAGTTATACACCGTCTAGCCGGAGCGCAACCCCTTTTGGGTCCAGCACAACAATCGCATCCGCATCAACCCCCATCAGTGCACCAGGTGATACATCCGACAAGTCGTTCTGGCAATCCGCCCTCTCTGAGACGCGCCATTTCGCCGGAGGCCTGATCCCGCACCCCACCGAGTCCACGAAGCACTACACCATCCTCCGCCACTCCCCCGCCCTGGTCTTCTACCGCGGCCCGACGACGTCGGTGGAGATATCTATCTTCAGCTCGCCCAACTACCCGTTGCCGCTAGATCGCACCATATGGCTTCAGCAGCGCGGCTTCTCGGGCGACAGTGGCATGAAGCTCAAGGCTCTCGTCGGCAAAACCTCCGACTGGCTTGACGTCACCCCCTCTGCGCAGGCACGGATAGACGATGTTGCCCCAGAGGATGAGCGCGCGTGGCAGCGTGACATCGCCAAGGTGTCAAAGAGGTCTGTCAAGGACAACGGCGAGTCCAAGGCCCACGTGCCACGTGAAACCCACGTGGTCAGGATCCCAGCGGTGTCCACCGACGGATACTTCCGCTTCGCCCTATGCACCGGGGATGATGACACTAGGCGCAAGGTGCTATGTCTTAGCCCTATCTTCAGGGTTGCTAGTACCTCCACCGATTCGAGCGTCTTCCGTGGTGCATCCATGAGCACCATGCCCATTGAGGTTGGTGTCAAGGTCGCGTCTGTTGCCGCCTCCGTTGCCGCCAAGAAGTACACTGGCCCAGTGCTCGGCATGGTGCAAGGGAGAGTCGACAAACTGAAGCCAGGGCTCCGTGTCCGCGAGGTGGGAAAGTTCGCCATGTCCAGTCTCGGCGGAAACACCGCCAAAGCCGCACAATACTTCCCTGACTCTCCTCAGGCGGCAGCCATGTTCAGCGATGAACATCTCCACCCTCTCGGGCCAGACTCCGGGCCCGAAGCCCCCTTTCCTCTCAAATTCCAGGGCAAAGTCATCCCCGGTACCGGCCGTAGCCAAACAGAGCTCGGCATCCCCACCGCGAACCTGAGCGCTCTCTCCCCTGACGATGTCCACCGCCGCATCAAGGGCGTCTATTTCGGCTGGGCATCTCTCCCTCCTAACACAAATAGCCCCCCGGTTTGGCACCAAGCCATCATAACCGCCAGTCAATCTCCCTACGCGCCCCCCTCTGTGGTAGTAGAAAACACCATAACCGCCCATCTCCTCTATGAGTTCCCAACCCCCTTTACCAACGCAAAAGTAAAACTCATCGTCATGGGCTTCATGCGCCCTGTTCTTGACCCGCGTTCCCCCTTGCAGCAGCATCTGAACATGGTTTCACGGGATGTGCTGCTCACGGTGGCAAGTCTGAGTAGCAGCCGTGAGGGTTGGGCGCCCGAGGTGACGGTACAGAGACTAAAGGGGGTCAAGAGCGCGAGGAGTTTGTCGGAACGGTTCACTAATGCGAGGGATAAAGCACAGAGAAGGGCGGAGACCGTGCCGTTGCATAAGCTGGGGGTTAGGACAACGGGTCAGGAAGAGAGGGATGGAGGTTATGGAAAGGGAGGGTATTGGGTTGCTAGGTAAAGCAGTTAACAGTTAGCCTGGGGCCTACTTATAGGCTGTGGCGTTGGAAAACAAGGATTGGGGCTCAACATGTATAACCTTGTATAATCTGGTGCTGGATTTTGTGATTGACTTCGATACCGTTATTAAAAGCGAGTAAAATTCGGTATGTCTTCTCCAGGACGCCACTCGTAAATAGTCCATGATTTAGCTCAGTGATGATTGGCCCCAGTTGTTTGACTGCATGACAACCAACGCCCCCACGGCCGCATGTGAGGGGGCTGTAGGTGGTCCTTCCCTGAAAGAGCCGGCCATGTGACACACATGGCCCCAATTCAAATTGACGACAACTCCATATTGATCCGGCGAGAACCTTGCGACTGCGCACGGGAGACACTCCAGTCAGCACCAACTCCTTTCAATTCATATACACCATCCTTGCCGAGTACGAAGTGTCATCGTCACACCACCATGCGTCTCATCAATACCGAAACCCTCGAATTGAGCGAGTTCTTTGGCGAAGACATCCCCGCATACGCAATTCTCTCGCACACCTGGACGAAGGAAGAACTAACACTGCGCGAATGGACTACACCGTCAGATGCGACGCCATCCAAGGCCGGCTACAAGAAAATATGCATGGCGTGCAGCCTGGCTCGTCGATACGGACACACCTGGGTTTGGGTCGACACCAACTGCATCGACAAAACGAGCTCGGCTGAGCTGTCCGAGGCCATCAACTCCATGTTCGAATGGTATCGCAACGCCAGGGTATGCTTCGTGTATCTCGAAGACGTCACGAAGGACAGTCTTGCCGAGGCTGGAAGCGATGGAGGTGACCCTCCCACGAGCCACTTTCAACCCTCTATCATGGCCCAGTTCCACGGTTCCCGCTGGTTCACACGCGGATGGACCCTGCAGGAGCTCATCGCCCCATTTTCGCTCATTTTTTTCAGCCGCGAATGGGCATGGCTGGGAACCAAAGCCGACTTTGTCTCCGAGATTGCCAGCATGACCGGCATCGACTCCAAGTATCTTTTGCCCGCCAGACGGCCTCAAATGCACGAAGCACCCCTTTTCCTCGAAGCCAATATTGCCACTCGGATGTCATGGGCTGCGAGACGCAAGACGACACGCATTGAAGATATGGCCTACTGCCTGCTGGGTCTCTTCGATATCAACATGCCGCTACTTTACGGTGAGGGCGCCAAGGCCTTCTTTCGCCTGCAGGAGGAGATCATTCGAAGATACAACGACCACTCTATCTTTGCTTGGGGGGATTGCTTAGAAGTGGTGCAATCGGGAGGAGAAGAAAACGAAAACGCAACAATTGGTATACTCGCACCATCGCCACTGGCATTCACAAGCATCCCTCAGCACATCGCAACAGAACTTAGTGTGACTTCCCCATACTCCCTAACAAACTCGGGGCTCTCAATCAAACTGCCGGTAATGTGTGTCCAGGGCGGCTTCATTGCCGTTCTTAATGCCGGCAGGTTCTCAAAACACGGCAGAGTTGGTCTACATCTCAAGAAACCACCGCAAGCATGGGCTGGAGATGATGGCACGCTTTCACGTGCTGCAGCTCCGGTGCGGCCTTTTAGCATTTGCCCTCGAATCTACCTACAACCATCTGAGCAATTTGACTTATTCTTAAGAATTGGAGATTGGAGACAAAACTTTGGGGAGAAGCCAAAACATCCAAACAAGCATCCAGTGCCTGTCTCCTCAAGTCGTTGTGGAGTAATGTTGGCGTTTGAGGCGTCCGCATGGCGCAGTATTCCATCTCTCCACGCTTACTCAGACTCATGGAAGCGCTTGCCTCCACCTCTCAACGATAACCCGGACGATACTAGCACTCCAGGGTATTTTCAGCCCAGCAAAATACTCCCTTTTCCGACTCTACAGATGGCCCCTGAAGCTTGGACCACGGTCATTTATCCTCGAGGCCAACGGCCCCCCGTCCGGGTCAGCAGTACGGGAGTGATGGTTGCATTCCACGACTTGAGGTATTCTTTCGCAACTAGCTGCGTATTCACCATTTCAATTGTAACGTTTGGTCACGGTGACAACGAAGAAGGCGAATCTCGCATCATCTTTTCACATCATGGAATCGGACAGCTTTCCGCTCTGTCACTGTCTACCTACACGCCTCAGGAGTGGTACGAGAGCATGTCGCAGCCTAGTTGGAAAGAGAGCCTCGAGAACGTGATCCGGGCGGAGCAGAGAAGGATCTACGATTTGACTACCCACAATATGCTCGCAGGCGCAAGCAGAGGCACACAATCAGAACAACGTGTGAAGATAGGCTGCTGCAATATTGATCATCCGGAATTCGATGACCTGCGACTCGCGTACATCATGAAGGGCGATGTCATATGAAGAGTAAGTCCCTCTTGGTTATTACAGAAGAAACACGGAATGTGTTTCTGAGCTCTATCGGTCATAGTACCAAGGCTCAAACGTATTCAGCAATACCCAACTGCAGATATCCCGCCGCCCGCGCCTCTGAGCGTTCACCCGTCATTCTTGGCTGGTCTTGACATACGACACATAAATGCAACGGGAGACATTGGCCGGGGAAGAGCTAACGCGTCTAGAACCACGAAGCGGGAAGTCAGCCACCGATCCTGGTTTTTCGGATCATAGCGTGCGGTACCCCGACTCCGTGTTCCCGAAACAGTCAATTTAGATGAGCCATCTCGACCAACCCGCCAATCGCCTTTCTTCCCGCCAACCCAGGTTTTCGGCCTCCACACGTCCATCAACACCCAGGGTGCCATTCTGCGGGGCGTTGCTCCACGTTCTGTTCACGAGGTTACGTCAAATGCCACCAAAGGCAGGTGTCTTGTGCGCGACATCTTTTACTGACGGAAATTGGAGGATTGGTACGGAGACAATTGGCTTTCATGCCGTTGGAACCGCCCTTGAGTGGACATAGAGAGAGCCGTTCGGACCGTCATCGCGGAGGCCCAATGGCTTGGATGTCAAAAACGGTATAAATGCGGCTGCCACTCTGCGAGAGAGCGCCGCGGATGGATCGCTAGTTGTTGTGATTCTCAGGCCTGCTACATCTCAACAGTCACACTCACCTGAACTCCACCCATCATGAAGTCGCTTACTCTTGCCGCCTGTGCGGCACTCTTCGTTCACAATGTTGCCGCTCATGCAACATTCCAGCAGCTCTGGGTTGACGGAGCCGACTACGGGCAACAGTGCGTGAGGAAGCCGGGATCCAACTCACCCGTCACCAATGTCGCCTCCAATGACATGCGCTGCAACGCCGGGGCAGCCCGGGTATCAGGAAAGTGCCCGGTCAAGGCCGGGTCAACGGTCACCGTTGAGATGCATCAGGTTTGTCACTCCCAAGCCTCAACCTTGGTAACAGCCCAACTGACAGTTTCATCAATAGCAAAATGGCGACCGATCGTGCGGCAGCGAAGCGATTGGTGGTGCTCACTACGGCCCCATCATGGTGTACCTCTCCAAGGTTGTCGATGCGGCGACGGCCGATGGCTCATCCGGGTGGTTCAAGATCTTCCAGGACTCATGGGCGAAGAACCCCAAGGGTGGCTCGGGCGACGATGACTTCTGGGGCGTCAAGGACCTCAACGCCTGCTGTGGAAAGATGGACGTCAAGATCCCCTCCGACATCCCCGCAGGCGACTACCTCCTCCGTGCCGAGGCCATCGCCCTGCACGCTGCTGGCCCATCCGGCGGCGCTCAGCTGTACATGACCTGCTTCCAGATCACCGTCTCCGGAGGCGGTAGCGCGAGCCCCGCGACTGTCTCGTTCCCTGGCGCGTACAAGGCCAACGATGCGGGTATTGCAGTCAGCATCCACGCGGCGCTTTCCAACTACGTCGCCCCTGGACCGGCTGTGTATGCCGGTGGTTCGACCAAGGTTGCGGGGAGCGCCTGCACTGGCTGCGAGTCGACGTGCAAGGTTGGCTCCGCACCGGTGGCCACGGTCCCGGCTGCTCCTGTGGCATCGACACCTGCGACCGGCGGTGGTGGTGGTGGTGGTGGCGGCGGCGGTGGATGCGAAGTTGCGAAATACGGGCAGTGCGGCGGACAGGGTTTCACCGGATGCACAACTTGCGCTGTGAGTTTCTTCCCTGACTGAGTGCGATACAATCGTGGGATGCCGTTGCTAATAAGTGTGATTGTAGTCTGGCTTGAAGTGCGCCGATGTCTCGGCTCCATGGTACTCGCAGTGCCAGTAGACACCTCCTGGATTGGGATGGGCCGAAACGGATAGCAGCCATGTTTCACTACCACATTGGGTGGGACTCGTATATTTGCCTCGGCGGAGCGTAGGGATTCAGTTCTTGTTGTATATACTTGTCGCATATTGTGGGGCTATATCGGCGCGGGGACGTCGGAGATGAGGAGGAGCTGATAGTCGGTCTGATGAAAGGCTTTTTGGCATGTTTCTGCAGCGTTCATGGAGAGGGAGGGTGCTAGGGTTCCGGATTCCGAGCCGGGGACCGGCGCGATATTGGCTGGGGGTTTTTGGTGTGACATAACCGGCCCAGGAGTCGCGGGATGTGGGCAGACTGACAATTTAATTGTTATGAAGCATTCGCTTCGGACTCTAGTGAACGTGAAATGTGAGATGTGAGGATGTGACTTTCTGATGCTTGTTGCGGCACGTTGGGTCTTGCACACTTTTAATAAAGAACCCTGTTATTTGTTGGCATGGAAAAAGGAAAGAGGAAAGCAAAAACACCAACCGACGGAGATAACCATGTCGGAGTCGTGGTCAGTGTGGAACAACTCGAGGCGCTATGGATCGGGCCCGCGCGCCAGTATTGATAAGGCGGAGGACGCGCCTTCGAACAATATCCAATGAAAGTGGCTCCGTGGTCTAGTGGTATGATTCGTGCTTCGGGATTCCTTCCCCTGCTTGGAAAAAGTACTTGTGCGAGGTCTCGGGTTCGATCCCCGACGGAGCCCCTCCTTTTTGCCGGCTCATCTCATCTGAGACGAATGCTGTAGGAAACTGGGTGTTTGGTGGCCTGAAGGTTTATAAGGATGGTGCGGGACGGGTTGTAGGAAGGGCCAGGAGGGCTGGAGAGGGGTGTGTTATTTTTGGGGGTTTCGTTGTCTCATTTGTTTGGTGTTGGTTGCAAGGTGCAGTGATTGTTGTGCAGCCGGTAATCGGCGCATCTGCCGGGGAAAGATGGTCTGGTCCGTGGGGGTTTGTCGGCCAGCACGCAAGGACTGTGTTGCGACAGCCCAGACCATGGACGGGAAACAGCTTGGAGCTCACAGTCGATATGGCCAATTTAAGACCTCCGCGGTCTGTTATTTCGTTTCTTGCCGCATTCTGGGGTGCTTCACTTCGGCATGTTATTGCCTCTCGGGATGTGCAGAATCAATTGCCGAGTACCCCTCTTGGCGTTCGCGCCCGAAGCTGGGAATCTCAAGACTTGGGGAAGGAGGCCCGCCACGGCGGGCAGGAGCGGTGAGACAGCTGGCAGTCCCCCAGCTCCGGGATGCCACGCTTGGGACTAGCTTGGGGGCTAGCATTCGGTAGCGCAATTAGGCCCGTCCCTTACGTGATGAAGGTGGAGGGAAACAGCGAAATCGAGGGGCGAACACGAGCGCCTCGGCGCGCCCAAGCATCCAGCCAGGTCGCTTTCCGTCGAATGGCACGCATGATTGCGGCGCACGCGCCTTCCGCGAACCCCAAAGCGAATGTCGCGCGTCGCAGTGCTTTTTCCATCTTTTCCCCCACCCAGATTGCCGGGACCCTGCCGTGCGCCCCTGACCCACGCTGCTGGGACCGTTGTTTCTGCCATGCCTGCCGGGGCGGAACTCGGTACGATGTGCTTTTCCGTTAGATAGAGTCAGCGTGCTAAGTGCGCGCGACCCCCTCTTTCAGGGAGTCTGATTCTGATCGCTGTTTTTCCTCATTTTCGCTTCTCGTTCTGATCTGTTGTGTGCGGATCGCTGGTTTTTAGACTGTGACATCTGTCATCCGCAGCATATGTATCGGTTCCGGCGGCCTTGACACCTCATCCCTCCTTCCGTCCTTACCCTTTAACCCTACCCCTGCTATTGCAATGGATTCCCCCGACGAATACAAGTTCACATTCGAGTTCTATCTCAACTCAAGCGCGCACATCGAGGCCGACGACAGACGCAAACGTTCTCATTCAGTTTGCCGCCCTTTTCACCATTTTTCTATCTTGGGTCGTAGTCGCTAACTAACCGCTGCAGCCCGATCTCGAAGAGTCGGTGCTCCACCCCTTCCAGGTTTCCTTCCCCCACTCTTGGAATAACGGCTGACCTTGGACACGGACGAACAGCGAGACAGCATCGCTCACAGACAGCGTCTTTGAGTACTTCAACGAGAATGGGCGGACGTACCACTCGTACCATGCCGGGTGTTAGTCCCCCATCATCTTCATTATCCCATATCACGCGCTCCAGCGCGAAGAAGCAATCGCTAACACGGCATCGCGCCCGGCACAGCCTACCATTTCCCTAACGATGAGAAGGAGCTCGACCGCTTGAATAACCAGCACGAGATCCTCAAGATTCTATTCGATGGGCGCAACTACCTGGCACCGCTTTCGCACGATGATCCACCACGGCGCATCCTCGACATCGCCACGGGCACCGGGCAATGGGCCATCGAGATGGGCGACGAGTTCCCGCGCTCGAGCGTCATCGGAACCGACCTGTCGCCAGTACAGCCCGAGCTTGTGCCGCCGAATGTTAGGTTCTATGTCGACGATGCGTAAGTTCCCCCCTTTTATAAACCCCTCGACAGGCAGAACAGCTCGTGGCTAACAATCCCCAGCAACGACGAATGGCAGCGCGGACGCGACTGGCAGAACATCGACTACATCCACTGCCGCCTAACCATTGGATGCTGGGACGACATGGCGCTCCTGATCCGAAAAGGCTTCGAGCGCCTCCGCCCAGGAGGATGGATGGAATCCCAAGAACCGCACTGCGACGTCGAGTGCGACGACGCGCCGCTACCGCCAAACCACGCGCTGAAGCGCTGGTGGGACGAGATGTGCCGCACCAGCGCAGAGGCCGGTCGCGCGCTGCACATCACGCCCATGATCAAGCAGATGTACATCGACGCCGGGTTTGTCGACGTGCACGAGAAGGTGTACAAGATTCCCATGAACGGGTGGCCGCGCGTGCCGAGGCTCAAGCGACTTGGGGAGCTGTGGCATCACAATGTCGAAGAGGGCATGTCGGGGTTGAGTTACGCGCTCTTTCACCGCGTGAATAAGATGGAGAAGGAGGAGATTGAGGTTTGCTTCACCCCTTTTCCTGTCTTCTCCGAGCAAGACCTCGAATGACTGACCGGCTTCCACAGGTTGCACTTGTCCAAGTAAGAAAAGATCTCGCAGACCAGAGAATGCACATCTACGAAAAATTCTACATCGTTTGGGGTCGAAAACCAGGCGACCCCTCCGACGCCGTGTCGACGTTTAGCTCACCGCGCTCGACCCATTCTCAAGAAACTTCTATGGGCCTCCATCATACCATGGATGACGACATGGTGCAAAGCGGGTGACACACGGCAACCACCTAACGAAAGTCTAACGAAACCGGATACCATATTTTTTTTATTTTAAGGGGGAAGCATCCGCATTTGGAGAGGAACAGCAGCATCAGCATCAGCATTAGCAACAGCATTATCAGAGCAGGCCACAGGTATCTAGGTCAATAATCAGGTTAGATTTCGTTGGTACAAAAGAGAAACCGAAATAAATGAATTCACACCCACCAACATCACCGCGCATCCCGCCCGGGTATATTTCCAGAATGTCGCTCGCCCGCTCGTTTGTTATGCAATTGGCACTGGTACAGTACCAGGCCGTGTTCAAAAGAAGGAAGAAAACAAGAATAACACAAAACTGCCGCTAGGAACTTGAAAAGCCCACAACAGCGGGGTTGAAGGTCTTGGAGTGGTCAACCGTTTTCTTGGGAAGGAGCGCAAATCTCCGCCCATTCTGAAGGATTGACTTCCCCTCGCTACCAAAGTACCGGTCGCACTACCATCACACATCAGCAAGATCCCAGATAATAGAACAGGGGAGAGACAAACCTCGAAGCTCCAGGACTCATTCGTCCGCACCCAATTTCCAAGCCCGTATGCGTACTCGCGAATCTCACGGTTGACGTCGTCGCTCTCGTCTGGGAACGGCGGTAGGTCGTTGTATAGCGCCAGGAATTCTGTCGCCACGCCGTCGTGGTACCGCCCGATCCAGTCAAATGTCTCCTGGAGCGAGAAACCGAGCTCGTTCATGACAACTGTGACGAGATTGTGGTCTTCGTCGTTGCGGGATTGCCTGTTCCTTTGTTAGCCTTAACCTTATTGTCCTGGAAAGGAGATACGTACTCAGCGTTGTATGAGTAGAGGTCGTTGCCAATGCTGACCATGTCGGTGCACAGGTCTGTCATCCTCTGAATTGTTGGGTGGTTTATCACATGGTCTGGGATGTTGAAATGCAGCTCTATAAGCGAAAAGGAGGGCAGCGTGCCGATCGTGTCGCGGCGCAGGGGGAAGTAGCTCTTGATGTCGCGCACGCGGTGGTGCCCTCTGTCGCGCGACTGTTGTACCACAGCGTCGGTATACCGCTCGAAGTAGGAGATGAATCGCTTCTGACAGAGGGGTGTAGCTGTTTTGATGGCGTTTTGCCAGAACCTGGAGGAAGTCAGCAGGCTGGTCCAGGCTTGGACAATGGCGGGGTGCGTACTGCTGGGTGATGAGCCCGCCTACCCACTCTCCCGTCGGACGCTGCTTATATGGATTGCGGAGAGCATCCATGATGCAGTCGGCCTGGAGGCGGGTCTCATTCTCGTCCGATATGTCTGACTTTTCGTCGAACACAAAGAACAGGTTCATCAAGTCACACGCGACCTGGCACCCATCTTGGAGACGACATGTTAACATAAACTCAAACTCCACCCGTAGGAGGGGAAATACATACCCTTGTTCAACGAGGGGTATCCCAAAGATGCGAGTAGCCCTGTTGCCTGTCAGTCCAATTTCTCGAGCGTATAGCTGTCGGTGATGTACCAAACTGGCATCTGTCAAAGACAGCTTGGGCCTTAGGACTAAAGACTTTGAAACTCTGGAGCCAGGCATCAGACGCAGCAGAGCATTCGTCCATGTGCGGGTTGACAGCTCTTGGCCACGGCCAGCGGGCCAGATTATCAGGGATGCGGATCCATTGTGAGGTTTCACGCTTGCCCAAGAGCGAAACTGGTCGGACTAGCGTGACGAAGGTGGAATAGACAGCCCCCATCTTGGCGAAGTAGCAAAATCGAGTCGGGAGGAAGACTATGGGCCAAATTGTTTTTGCGAGGGGCTAGTAGACACGGGGAGAGTCAACCCGGTGCAACGGATAGCAGCGCTGCCCATGCTTATAACTTCTGACAGGCATGTCCTGGGCTCCGAGTCGCCCTCCAGGTGGAACCTCCATGATCCCTCAGGACCCGGGAAACATGATTACTGGGCTCTTCCCCACCTGTCGACATCTAGAGGCCATGCAGCAACCCGCCTGGACATTGCGCGGCAGCTAACAAGGAAGTTAGCGCTTCCGCCAGCGCAGACACGGTCACCTCGGCATTCTGCAGGATCTTTACCATCAGCCGCGGGTCGTGAGAGGCAGAAAGAGTGTTCGGAGACAGGTATCCGCCCGAGTTCGGTGTCCTTCCTAGTTGTTACCCCCGAGGGAGACCTTGCTGCTAACCACATATCTCCAGTTGCATGCTTCTGGTGTTGACCGCCGCAAAAAGCATGCATCCTCACATGTATGCTGTCAGCGACTCGACGCTATCAGTGGAAATCAAGTCTGTGATACTGCAAGATATCTCCAGCAAGCACTTCGCGACCCTTGCGTTTCTTCGACCCGTCACTTTGCTCGCCGCCGTCGATCGTGATGCCTGGTCTAGATCGTTATCGTCCCTGTCTAGTACGAACGCGTTGGGGACCGGGACCGTCCGATATAGGGTAATTTCAGCCCAATATGGCAAGGGAGAGATGATGCGCATGCACGACGTATGATGTAGCCTGGTACGGGCCGCCGCGGCTGTTTATCGTGGGAACGCCCCCATTCTGCCCGTGTCTCGCTATGACCCCCGCTAGCTCTTCAGCCGCTGGCTGCTGTGTAGGACGACTGGACCCGGTGGTTTGGTTTCACCGCTGATTTGAAGTGAAGGGGGCGCCACCTCTCTGGAACGATATGCGCCTGCGGAGGGCTTTTGTTCGACCCAAACATGTGTGTCTCAATGGCCGTGGGAACAAATCGCGGGGTCTCGCCCGGCACCATCAGTGGTGCAATCTGGCTCCTTTGCCCTAAAAACGCTCATTCCCCTCGCTAGCACCCAGTGAAAAAGGGGGGTGGGGACAAGTGGATTGCGTCTTGCTGTGACCCTTGATCCGAGAGACCGACTAGGAGCGGGCTCAAACGACATCCATTGGTTTGTTTTGGGGGTGCAGACCGCGGACGCAGGATGCAGACTCGGCAGGACAACTGGCACTGCGCAAGAACTCGACTGCAACTAGCCCTTGTGTCCTCCAATACCCACCACATGCAGCCGACTATGGGCCGTTTTGCTGGTGTCTCCCGCCCGAAAGAGTAGCCATGTCGTTTCCCGTGGCGCGTTGTGCCATTTTGAAGGACCCTGGTGTGCCGGGCTATACCTCTTCGGTCTCCGGCTCCGAACGGATGCTTCGGGGCGGGGGGGGGTTGCGGGGCGGTCCAGTCGCAGTTGGTTCAGATTATGTGCCAACAAGATTGAAGAACCTTTTCCGGGTTCGCATCAATGCCTGCCGGTTTGGGGATTCGGTATAGCTCATTGCTGGGTTTCCTTGCGTTATCAACCCGCGTGCATTTCTGGTAGGTTCGGGTTCGTGACGGGGCCAGACGTTAGCCATTGAGTCTAAGCGAGCCTTTAGTACTTCACCCTCCTCCCCTCTTCCCCGTCAATGAGAAAGCCTGACATCAGCACAGAACGTTGCATCCGACATGGATGTCACTACCATCATTCATCCGGCCAGAGAGCTTGCCGGCCAGCATCCTCGCCTGGCAGCGTTGGGCTTCGTCTTGATATTGATTCTCACAACGGTGTTGCGCAACGCCGCTGCGCGCGGACCGTTGAAGAAGCTGCCCCCAGGGCCTCGGGGCTTTCCTGTTCTTGGCAATGTCCGCGAGCTTATCGGTGACAAGTGGGTCACTTTTACCGCGCTGAAGGAGAAGTATGGCGACCTGATGTACCTCAACGCCGCCGGGCAGCATGTCGTCGTACTCAACACACTGGAGGCGGTCTCTGAGTTGCTTGACCTCAAGGCGGCGGTCAGCTCGAGCCGTCCGCGGAGCATCGTCGTGGGTATCATGACAGGCAACCTGATGCTTCCCTTCCTCAACCCGGGTGAAATGTGCTCCCTCCTTTCTTTTCAAAGCCCATAGTCAACCGGCTGACCAAGGACATAGATGGCACCGCATGCGCCGCGCCTCGCAAGACGGGCTCCGCGCCAGTGTTGTCCCTCTCTTTCAACCGGCTCTGTACCGTGAAGCCCTCACTCTTGCGGTGCATGTGGCGTCGGACGCGCGGGTGGATCGCACCACGGAGTGGTACAGGCACATCCAGCGCGCCGTGGCGGCGTCGACAATCAAGATGATCTACGGCAAGACTGCGGTGCACTCGGACACGGATCCGGACGTGCGCACCCTCAATGAGTACATCGAGCGACTGACGCGCTCTGCCACGCCGGGCGCGTATCTTGTTGAGATTTTGCCGTTCCTGCAGTGGTTTCCTGCTTGGATGTCGCCGTGGAAGAGGATGGCCCGAAGCGCGTTTCAGGTCGACTCGACGACATTCAAGCGATTGTTTGACGAGACAAAGAGCCTTGAGGTGAGTGGTTGGTTTCCGCCGTTGGTGGTCGTGGACTGACGTTGTTTGTCGGAACAGGAGAAAGGGATTGACCGACTGAGTGTTGTCAAGACGCTTACCGAGCGATCGAAGGCGTTGGGGATGCAAGAAAAGGAGGAATTCTGGTTGGCTGGCGCTGTGTTGTAGGTCGCGCCTTCCGAAGCTCCCCGTCCAATGACTGACGTTTTCCAAGTACTGGCGCCCAGACCATGACGGGCGTCCTCAGTTGGTGGCTGATGGCCATGATTGTGTACCCCGACGTGCAGAAACGCATGCACGACGAGCTCGACCGCGTCGTTGGCCGGGACAGGCTTCCAACTTTCGAAGACTGCGAGAACATGCCGTACCTGCAGGCCATGGTCAGGGAGATAATCCGGTGGCGCCCAATCGATCCCCTCGGCCTGCCGCACACAACTTCTGAGGACATTTGGTACAATGGCTATTTCATCCCCAAGGGCACCATGCTGGTGCCAAACGTGTGGGCAATCAATCGCAACCCGGCCACCTTTGGCGCAGACGCCCATCACTTCAACCCCGCCCGCCACCTCGACAAGAATGGCAAACTTGGCCCCGCACCAGCAGACACCAAAGAGGAGGGCCATGTCAGCTTCGGCTTTGGCCGGCGCGTCTGCCCCGGCCGTTTCTTCGCTAACAAAATGCTCCTCATCAACCTGGTGCTGCTTGCCTGGGCGACCAACATTGACGGCGAACGCGGTCCCGACGGGGAATTTATTGGCCTCGATGTCAATGGCTACATCGACGAGGGAATTGTTGTGTACGTGCTTTTATCAAGGCTATTATCGATATCTGAACTAATAGACTATGCACAGTCGCCCGGTCCCCTTTGCCTGCAATCTTGCACCGCGATTTCCGAAGTCGCTGTCGATGCTGCAGGAGACCTTGGTGGTGCTGAGCCAGCAGGATTATTAGGTGAACGACAACTCACGACTGACGAACGGAGCTTAAGATAATGTTATTTTGGGTTTTCAAAGAACAGGTTGTCTTACTCTTGGAAAAGTGACTTTGATATTGACGAGAGTCGCCTCCCCAAAATATTTATATCCTGTTTCCCCGTTGTTCACTATACCGCCAGGAGCACATGAGCGCACGGAACACTCCCTGCTGCCTGACCGTTACACCGGAAGCCAATGACCAACAGTTTCATTCTCTTACTCGCTCGAGCTTTGGTCTGGATACTCCACGTAAGCCGCTCCGGCAGCGTTGGCGACGGCAACCTCGCTCGCCAGCAAAGCTTATCCGACAACCGGCGATTACTTTTCCAACGCCTTACGTCTATGATGCTTCCAGAGTCAGAGAAATCCCCATACGACCCTGAAGATGCCCGCCGCTTGGCCAAACACAACGCAGTGGAGGATGTACACGAGACATATCTCGTCCACTAAAATCAGAATGCATGGCGCCCGTCCACTAAGACAAGTTTCGAGCCGTGGCAAAAGACTCCCCGCGCCGCGTGAGCTTGCACTTTCCCCACGGATCGATATCCCGACAACCAGGGACTTGGGTATGATTTTGTCTATAATTGCAGTAATTGGGCCGTCCTAGGTCACGCCTTGCTCAAATGAACGAGGTATGCGCACCCTCTATTCCGACGTTGACATGGGTCTGAATGACATCATTGAAGTCGCTGAATCAGCCGCCCCTGTTCATGGTCAGACAGAACCCCTTAATTTGCCGTATCGGGAGCGTAATCGTGGACCAGAGTTGGTAGCGAGCTCCAAGAGTGTGAATGGAGCATCAATATTGTAGGGTCGGGTTCACGATTTAGGAAGCTCGTCAGTCTTCTTCATTGTTCACATGATGCACCAACCGTGTACTGCTTAGAAACATCCTATATCAAATGACACGATTATCAAGCTGTAAGATGAGTGTTCAACCAGAAAAGGCGAAATAAAATGACATACACAAGGCTTGTTACCTAGTGGTCTTGTCGTGAGCGGTTAGTCGTTCTGTGCTAACACTGAAGACATCTTTTTTTTTCTTTGCCGCAATGCATCTGCTCCATGGAGCTTTGCTCGCGTTGTCCTGGGTGATCCTTACACTAGCTGCCCAGGACAGCGAATCCTCAACCGCGCCTCGGCGGTTTATCATCGAATTTGAGCAGGTACCTACCTAACTTGACCACTCAATCATCACCCCCGCATCAGTTCCTTCCCTGACATGCCTCCAGGGCACAGACCATGGCCGAGTTCGCAACGACCTCGCATCGCGAAAGGGTGTCAAGATCCTCAAGACGTTCACCTCTGAAGTCTTCTCTGGCGTCTCCATCGAGGCCCAATACGACAGTATCGAGACTCTCCGGGCCATTCAACCCGTCGCCAGGGTCTGGAAGAACCAAAAGCTTCAATTGGAGCAAGAGACTTTGGGCTTCACCCCACAGTCATTTTCCAACGGTGCATCGGCTCCTGAGTACAACATCCATGGTGTCACGGGCGTCGACCGAGTGCATGCCCTTGGCATTTTTGGCAAGGGTGCCAAGGTCGGGGTAATTGATACTGGTGTGGATTACACGCACCCGGCGGTATGTGCCTCGTTTCCAGGCTCATGGATGAATGGTCTTGTTGCTGATACCAGCTCAGCTGGGAGGCTGTTTTGGCCCGGGATGCAAAATCGCTGGTGGTTACGACTTTATCGGTAACTCAAGTACGTCACCCCCTGAGTAGCTAGATGCCCCTTTGGCACCACATGAAGTCGCTAACCCATGTACGTGTAGCTTACCCCGTGGGAAACGAGCCACCCATGCCAGACGATGATCCTTTTGATATCCGGGGACACGGCACGCATGTGACTGGAATCATTGCCGCAAAGAGCGAGTTGTGAGTTGACGGGACTTTTTGGTGGTCTAATTGTCTACTTGCTCACTTGCTTCCCGTCTCCAGCTTCTCTGGCGTTGCTCCAGAGTCGACTATCTACGCTTACAAGGTGTTCGGTACCGAGGACGCGGTCTTCGAGGACGAAATCATCGCCGGGTACCTCCGCGCCGAGCAAGACGGCGTCGACATTATCACCGCCTCCATCATCAACTACAATGGCTGGGAAGACGAAGCATGGGCACTCGTCGGGTCCCGTCTCGTAGAGCGCGGCATCATTGTCGTCAACGCCGCAGGCAACTACGGTGGCTCAGCCGGACCCTTCCTCCACAGCACCGGCGCCTCTGGGAAGTACGTCCTCAGTGCCGCCTCCATCGATGCCTCCGAGCGTGCTATCCCTGCCTTTAACGCCACCTTCAACTTGCCGAGCAGCCCATCCAACACCACCAAATTTGCCTACTACTACAACGCCGAGTTCAACAGCCCCTGGCCCACAACCGTCTCTCACTTCCCCGTCATCCCTCTTTCCCTCAACACCACTACTGACAACGAAGCCTGCGAGCCCCTCCCGGAAGGAACACCCACCTTCACCGGCTCTGAAATTGTTCTTGTCCGCCGCGGCGGGTGCTTCGATCTCGAAAAGCAAAACAACCTCGAAGCCCTCGGCGCGCGATTCATCCTCCTCTATAACCCTGATTCCTCCGGCGACCATTCTCCCTTCCTCAACAACAGCGCTCTCGGTCTAGGCGCCGTGATTGACACTGAACCAAGCCTCGCCATCGTCAATACGATCAAGGCCGGAGGGAATGTTTCCGCAAGTTTTGATATCACGACTTATATCGCTGTTGACGATCCTACAGGTGGAAGGCCGAGTCAGTTCACGAGCTGGGGGGCGTTACCGGATTTGAAGGTCAAGCCGGATATTGCTGCGCCGGGAGGGAATATCTTCAGCACGGCGCTTGGTGGGGGTTATGAGACACAAAGCGGGACGAGTCAGGCTGCGCCGTATATTGCGGGGGTGGCAGCGTTGTGGATTGGAAAGTATGGTGGGAGGTGAGTCTTCTTCCCCCGTGTTGTCAGTGGAGAGAAGCTGACATTCGCCACAGGAGTGTCCATGGGCCGAGCTTCGCCAAGGAACTGTCTGCTAAGATTATCCACTCGGGGAATCCCGTCCCGGGGGTATCAGCTAACGGGAACCCGTGGCCTGGGGCCGCGTCCGTGATGCAAGTCGGCAACGGAGTTGTTGATGCGTTCAAAGTGCTCACTTACAACACGACACTGTCGTGGGCGAAGTTCGGACTCAATGATACATCTCATTTTCAGGCATCGCAGACTATGGATATTACCAACAAGGGGAACGTGGAGGTCACCTACAATTTTGGGTTTGCGCCCAGTCTGGGATTTGAGCTGCTGATTCCATTCGATAACGACACGTTTGGGGCCACCCCGTTGATAAAGAATTATTACCAACTGGAGCCGACAGACATGGTCCCGACCGTGCAGCTTCCCGAGAGCCTCGTTGTTGGTCCTGGGGAGACGAAGACAGCGACGTAGGGGACTTCTCCCATGCAGCATGAAGAAGAGGATGATGATGGCTGACACAGTGGGATAGAATCACATTCGACTATCCCAAAGGACTTTCCAACATTCCGGCCTACAGCGGCAAGATCTACATCGGTGGAAACAATGGCGAGGCTCTTAGCGTTCCTTATTTCGGTGTGGCATCAGATCTCAGAGCGGATCTGGGCGCCATCTTTCCTCAAGGGCCGCCGCCCCCTTCGAACTTCCCTAGGATCTGGATTGGACCGCAGTATCCGTATGCTACAATAGAAGAAAAGCCATAGCAAGTAACTCCTCCCCACTTTCCCAGGAAGTCTGCTGACATCGTCCCCAGCTTCAACTTTAGTCTCGCCCGGGGAGTCAGCGACTACCCTCAGCTCATCAGTTTCTACGTTTGGGGCACACACGAGGTTCGCTTGGATGTGAGCATCTATCTCTCTCGCATATTTCTCCTCACACCTTACTAAAATCACTTGCCAGATCTTCGAACACAACTACACGGAATCCCACTGGAGCTACCCGCCCGTCATCGGACAAAACGGCTACATTGGAAGCGCCACCTACTGGGCCGAGAGCGGAAGAAATGAGCCTTTTGACCCCGAGACAGATGACGAAAACAACACCATTCCTTTTCCGGACTTCTTCCAAAACCGGAACGCTCCTGGCCTGCTGAATGGTGACCAGCAGCCGTATTGGTGGTTTGGCAAGCTGGCCAACGGGTCGAGGATTGCGGTTGGAAATTACGCGTGAGTCAAGAATACCTTGGTGCGGCGATATGAAGGGCGGTGCTAAAAGTTTGGTAGAATGCGCTATGCTGCTTTAATGCCGTTTGGGGATCCTACCGTCAGTGAGGATTGGGATAAGAGGATCTGGCCTTTCGATGTCACGCCGCTGTAGTCGGGCCTGCCGTGATAGTAGAACACGCTTCGACATGAGGGGTACGGCGCAAATAGACGGAAGCTATGGTGTAAATGGACATTCTCTTCTTGCATGCAAACTGCCGGTAGAACAAGGGCTTTCTCTGATGAGATAGATTACAGCGCAACCAGTACTATTAATCAACTATCCCATCTTCTCTGAATACTTCCACAAAATCAGATATCAGTATTTATCTTCAATACTAATGTTCTTCGTTGTAGCTTTCTCTCAGCAGAATACCATATTTCCAAAAAAAAAAGCCATTTGAGTTCGACACTGTGTCCTCGCTCTATTATACTCACCTTCCAAATCTCGGCGTTGTTTCAATCATGTTAGAAGCCCAAACAGGTCGTCAGATAACGTAGCTGTGGACCGTCATATATTTGGTACCTGTCGGGTGCTTGAATCTGGCTAGGCCCCCTTATCTGCCTCAAATCAACTACCAGTGCACCACCTGCCTCGGATGATACGTGCGCCACAAACTTGGATGCTGCGTGACGCTCAAGCTCAGTTCGATGGAAGACAAGGACTCAATATAAGTCGCAGTGCAAATCTTTTCCAGTCTCTCCAACCATCCCATACACCCCGCTGCTTGAAGATGTAGTTTCCGAAGGTTAGGAACTGTCTCCGCTGGACACAGGAGGCAAGGTGATCAATTGGCGGCTTCAAGATCTGGGACACTTTGTCGCGCAGCTGGCCTTTGGGCAGTTCTTAATAAGGTTTTCCAGTGAGTCCTCTTCGTAAAGGTTTGCAATAAGGTTCATGTCGATGCTGAACTCTTTCAGCATAGGGAACCCCTTGATCGTTTCCAGTCGCCCAGGCGTAGAGCCGTATGGTTCCCGGTCGTCGGTCATAAGTCCTAGATGGAGCTTCTCCAGGGTCTGCGCGACGGGCTGGAGCAAGGATGTGATCGTGGAAGGCGAGATAGGTTTCTGAAATCCCGAATGCGTTCTTGGAAGGAAATCCTGGTATTCTTCAAAGGCAAATTCCCGGAGCCGAGGGCAGCTCGACACGAGGTCTTTGATGTAGACATCGCCTGCTTTTCTCATCTTACAGCCTTTCAGGGAGAGTGACGTGATGTCTGACATTTCAATGTAACCTGCAACCGCGGTTAGATGCCACGTGTTACGCGACAAAAACTTGCAGTTGGGGTAGAAGCTTGCCACCTCGGTTCGCGGGGTGGTTCGGATGGCAAGCGAGAGGGGGCTGACTGGGCCCGACATCTCGACATCCGGCTCATCCATGCGGAGAGATCTCAGGGACGAAAGCCTGGTCGTTGGAGTTGGCGGCACGAGGCGGTTGAGACAATGATACGTTCTGAGCGGGAGTGGGAGCCTCGCCTCCGCCACATTGGTGGTCAAGGAGACAAGCGACAGTATTGCGACAGTCTTAAGATCATGAGCGCTTGCTAGCCATGAGTAACGGTCTGCATCCACGGTAAATCCGTTTACGGAAGTTAGGTAGCGGCAGTTGGTGATGCTGAGTTGGAGGCCAAAATGCGCGAAGCGGCGCTCTAGGGGAAGGGGAAGGTGGGTGTCATCGCAAAAGGCTGCCGTTCAGCCGTTCGAATAAATAACCTGGAAGCGATGCCATAAAAGATTTCCAGCGGAGCCGATTTTGCAGGCGCCTCGAAGTGAGGTGAACGACCGAGGAAGGGAACAGGCTGTTGTTCGGTTGTAAACAGGAAAACGTTAACTTTATTCTTATTCTTAAAAGACTATCCGACAGGGGGGAAAGGTGGTGGGCTTGCAGGTCAGGTGCTATGGACGAAAACAAGGCTTTGTCAGGAGAGTGTTTGAGGCGCACTGGCTGAGGGGGCCTTTTTTTCAGGAAATCTCTGTGCACCGTATTTCCGCAGGGTATGTATTTGTCAGGATGCGTAGCGGAACTCCAATAACTTATACTAGAACAGTAATACGTTATTGCCTTAAGTATCTACATAGAAGGCCTTATTCGCCTGTGGTTGGCGGTCAGAGAATGTACCTAGGAAGGCCATTCTCCACTCAATGTTAGAAGACTCATAGTGATAGCGGGCATGAATGCATCACGGAGGCTGGGAAATTGACGTGTCAAAGCGCAGTTGATAAAGTCGGCAAAGGCTTCCTGTGTTGGTTCCAGTTTCGTGTTCGATATTGAGAGGAGCTGAAGGCTGGGACAGTCCTTGATCATCTCCTTCAGATAATCTCTTCTCTTTTCGTTGCACACCTGCATGTTGATATGGAGCTCTTTGAGGACTGACAACCCAGTGAGGGATCCTAGGTGGCAGGAAAGACAGTACATAAATTGCTCCCCATCAACTTCAGCCTCTCCAAAGTTCCGGCCACCGGTTCGAAAAAGGACCTCATCTGGTCCGGGACGAAACTGTCCGATTGATCCAGGCTGAATATGCGGAAATTGCCAACACTAAGATCTGTGAGTCTGGGGCAGCCCTGGAAGATCCCCTTGATGCCCATCATTGTGTTGCGCTCACAGGCATCTAGGGCGTGAAAATCAAGGACGAGGGTTTGGATGTTGGGCATCTTCAGGCCATGTGGCGCCAGAAGCCGATTGTAGGTGCTATGCAACGATAAGGAGAGTGTCTTAATGCTCTGCGAGGCCCGCAGTAGCTTCAAAATAGTGTCGGCCACGATGCGATTACCCAGCTCTAGATCATCCCCGGGGTTGACCCAAGACCGACGGTGCTCATAAAAGGAAAGCTGCTCTAAGCAGGGCAACTCGAATGGGAGATCCTGGTTGGCGAGGGCGGGGAATCTTGCTGGATAAAAGTCCACAGGGAGCTTCGCCTTCGCCAGATTCTTGGTCAACGACAGGAGCGTCATAAGTGCAACTACCTTCAGCATTTCCGTTGGTACATTTGATGACAGAACACCAACAGCTTCGTGGTGGCGTAGTACTCGGCGAAGGTCATGGCCCTGCCCATTTCCCATGACGATGCCGTTGACAATGTCGATAGACTTGACTAGTGAAGCCAAGTAGGGGTTAGAATCGAGGGTGATTATGAGACCGATGATGTCGAGGGTAGGGAATTTGAAGCCGTGTGGACTGTCGCTTTCGAGTTTGGATCGGGGTTGAACATTCGTTGATATGTCTCGATAGATTATCTCGTTTGAGATATTGTTGAGTAGCTTGCACGTCCGACCAGCCTTGGAAAGGGCATCTATACCGTGGCCCCCGTCGAAGACGTGCTCACAGATGTTGATGAGTATCTCGTTCGGGCAACCGAGAAGAGACAAAATGTCGGCGACGATGGCTTGCCGTGAGAGGGTGCTTGAAACAACAAGTCTTCAATTTGATTGCCGGTATCCTAATGCATCCGACGCCACGGGATGAGCTACCGATGCTCCAGAAGATATCTGGGCAGAGTGTCGGAAATCTGGACTCGCCCAGTCGATAAAAAGGTTAGCAGGTAGTGATCGACAATTTTCCCGGCTGGCTGGCACTCACCTGAGGCAGGCACCGAACCGCCCCCGGTCGAGGTTTTGCAGGTTTGGGAACGGCCTTCTGCAAAGATCGAAGAATGCAGAGACTTTGTTTGAGTTGAGTATAAAAACGTGAGCTTAGTTTTTGGGGCGGAGGCACTCTCGCGGGGAAAGTGCGAAGAGGACACGAGAAATGCAGTAACACCCAGTTGAGAAGCACCGAAGCGCTGCGTCATCAAGCGGATGATAGGTACCGAGAGAGTGTAAGAAGATAGTGGGTGAGTCTTGCAACGAGTATAACCTCGGAGCTGACGACCTCTTTTCGTTTGGTGACAAGCTTTAGAATTCCCTTCAAAGGAAGGTGGGGCTCGGCGGTGGAAGAAGTGGTTCACAAGCCTGGTCGACGTTGCGACGAAACGAAGAAATAAGGAAAGAACTTGAATTCTGCGTTTACGAGTTTGATGACCAATGACCTGAGATGAAATATTCTTGACCTTGGCGACGATGGTACAAATACTGTAGTTCAGATGAACCTCAGACTTCCAGCATGCGTACCTTGGAGGGCAACATTATGCCCAAGAGTCTGTCCCTCCTCGGCAAGCCGCCGAAAATCATTGCAAAATTACAGGACAGAATTACTCTTCTCGTATAATAGCTATTATGCATCGGCAATTACCAGAGCATGGAGCATACTATATGTGGAATTTGCTGTAAAGAGATCACGACGGAGGAAGGAGCTTCACCTTAACTTGTAACTCGATATCTCAGCAGACTCTGGTAATGTACAGCAGTGCTTGGTGGTTGTCGGGGTTGGCCTCTCCAGGGGAAACCACGACACAAACAATCCGAGGTTCAAAATGGGGAACACGCTGAAGACATCAATTCAACTCGCTACATATTCTACCAAAGACAACTTGAAGATGCTTGTCTTGTGACACCTTCCCTATTAGTCACGGTTGAACCCAATGAAGCAACCCACTTCTGCCCCAGGTCCGAGCCACAGCCAGTGACCTCGCACTTCGGTAGGCGGTCTCGCATTCCGGACCGCACCATCAATCGGCCCACAAGTCTGCCTTACCTCGCTCTTTAACCGCTACAATCTGACCCCCACGCTCGAATCCCGGGCACTCGCCAACGTCAATATCAAGTCATCCCCCAAGACATCAACCTCCGTCGCCAAGATCTTCAACTACTCTCAAACCAGCTCTCACGCAAACCTCACCATGGCCCAACAACCCCTCTCCCTCACCTCCACGGTAACCCCCAAGGGCACCACCGTCCCAATCCCCCTCCTCGGCTTCGGGACCTACCCCCTCTCCCCCTCAGTCTGCATCACCGCCTGCAACGCCGCCCTCTCTAACGGCTACCGCCACATCGACACAGCCCAGCTCTACAAAAACGAATCCGCCGTCGGCGAGGTCCTCGCCTCCTCCCCTATCCCCCGTTCAGACATCTTCGTCACCACCAAGCAGGGCATCCGCGGCGATACGCCCGAGGCAACATACGCCGTAGCGGCCGACAGCGTCCGCAAGATTGCTGGAGAGGATGGGTACGTGGATCTGTTCCTTGTGCATACCAAGTGGGTGCGCGGAGACGCAGAGGGAAGGAAGGAGGTGTGGCAGGCGTTGGAGCGGCTGTATGGGGAGGAAAAGGCGCGGCTGATTGGGGTGAGTAACTACGAGGTGGAGCATATTGAAGAGATGAAGGTGTATGCGAAGGTTTGGCCGCCGCATGTGATTCAGATTGAGGTGAGTTTCTCTACCCTGGGTGTGGTGGTGGGATGAGGGGTACCAGGGAATGTTTGCTGACGGAGACAGTTGCATCCGTGGCATCAGCAGCGGGAGTTGGTGAAGTATTGCGAGGAGCAGGGGATTGTTGTGCAAGCTTACTCGCCGCTAGCGGAGGGTCAGAAGATGGATGATCCTGTGCTTAAAGGGGTTGCTGAGAAGTACACCAGGACGCCGGCGCAGGTGTTGCTGCGGTATGGGCTGCAGAAGGGTTGGGTGGTCCTTCCGAAGAGTGAGAATCCGGCGAGGATCAGCGAGAATGCCGGGATTTATGACTTTGCACTTGAGAATAAGGATGTAGAGGCTCTGGATGGTCTGAATGAGGATGACCGTGAGTTGGCTGAGTAGACGCCCAGGACTGAAGTATCTTTGATTGGCAATATTAGGACGTTGCTCGTGATCATTTGAGCTCAGACTCCGGGCTGTTGCTGCGGTCATACAACGCACCTGCCTTAGAAGTCAAAATGTTGCGAGTGGCAACCTGCCCTTTAGCTACGTTCCTGCTTCGTGCCATTTCAAACCGCTCTGGCCCCGCCCTCTCAAAATTTTCAACCACTCTTTTCCCACCTACAATGCCATTTGCTGCCAACCGCGCATCGAGGAGTCGGAACAGCTGTTTCGGATCTCCGGTTTCGATCTTTCCGCGTCTATCGACAAGGGCTTTCTGCATCTGCAGAATAGCCAGGTAAGTTACTGTGGCTCTGCGTAAGGCGTGCCCTACTTCAGACGGAAATCTTGCTGACTGCCTCACCCCTTGGAGTGGCTCCCTTTCTACCAAGACACTCGTTTCGAAAGGCCACCACCCGTCTCGCCAGTCGTCCATCCAGCAATCCCTTCCGGTCGTACCGCGGCAATGCCTTTAACTGGGCTTCCAGTCGAGCTTCTCGTACAGATCCTCGAAGATGTTTTTGACGAGGGCTATGGCAGACCTTCGCTCGCCAACGCGGGAAAAACGTGCAGGGTTCTCCACGAGATTGCCCAGCCGATTCTGTACCGAGAGCTTGAAGTACCCCCACTCCCGCTCAGCCTTCGGGAACCCAGCTTCCTACCCGGTCTTAACATAGTTCATCTTATCGCCACCTTTGACGCCAATCCCTACCTAGCCTCGCTTGTCAGGGCCGTTGAAGTTCACAACGAATACCGCGTCGAAGTACCGCAGCATCCAGTAGATCCTGGTGATCCCCGATTCGCCTAGTTCGCCTCTCTGGCACATCATTATTTTGGGTGTGATGCCAAGTTTCTGGAGACATCAATCATGGGAAAAGATTTTGCCTGGGGAGCGACTTCAATCGCATTGACAATCCTTCTATCCCTAACCAAGAACGTTATCAAGGCGACTATTCCAGTGCTTCCAGTTCAAAATCTCACCAAAGGGGACGCAGAGACTAAAATCGAGCTCCCTTACTTGGTAGACTTCTGTCTTATTGGGATGACCCCGGGTGGGATATATATGAATCTAGCTGCCAGCTACATCACGCCAATATAATCCAGGCGTTGCAGCATGTCGAGAACTTCAGACTTACGCTAGACGGAGTCTGTATCTACGATTTGGCGAGCTCCCAGCTACCGCGCCTTTCGTCTCTGACAGTTGAGAACTTCACCCAGGATTTGATACCCGGCGTTTTTTTCGGCCGCATACTTCGCGATTTTCCTCGGCTTACAGAACTCATCATCGAACAGGATTTCCAATGCTACGGAGGCAGTACGGGTAAAATTCCTCCGTCCTTCCTCGCTCCGTTGCTTGAACCAGTCGCCGGCCAGCTGGAGAGGTTGCAACTTGGAGGCAAGACCAGGTGGATCACGGCCGAAAAATGGGAAGTTGAGGGAGGCATCAGGACCACATGTCGGCTCCCTGCCCTCAAGGAACTCTGTATTGACGTGAGTCTCTGTGGAAATCTAAGAATCGCGAATTCCCTCACAAGGCTCATTGAGAACTGCCCGGCTCTTCAAGTCCTCGAGTTGAGAGAGATCGACGACGAAATCAGCGAAGAGGCCATTGCCTACTTTTCCAGACGCGCCCTAGCATGGAAATTCCCCAGTCTCAGCGAGCTTAGGTTGTCTACCATGATGAAACGATCTTACTTGCGCAGATTGAACCGCATATGCGAGCCTTACTCCAGCGCCCTCTCATCTGCCAACATCAGGCTTGTACTCAGGTTGTCCCTATTTGCAGTCAGATACCCCAACAAGTCTAAGATTGATTTCAACAAGCCTGTGTGGGATAGATTCCTCGGCAGCGTGCGCTTGCCGGTGCCACTTGGTTGAGCGGTTCTAGCTCAGGAAGCGATTGCGACTCGGACGTTTCTTATGATGGCTCATAAATGGACGATGAAGCGGCCTGGAACGAGGATGATGTTTCGGGGGGTGAAGAGGCTTTTGGATGCTGGCAATGATGAGGAGCACGGCGGGGATTCAAGTGGTGGTGGTAGCGAGAATGCTGTTGACAGTGGGGTTCTTGGTGACAGCGAGGTCTCGGCGTGAGTTCAAGGGAGATATCGGTATCTAGGAAGAAATTTTGACGATTGAAGACGCTGTTATACGGCACATGGTGAGCAGCTAGTATCGTGAGGTTATATAGGTAGGTAGGTAGATGGTCAAACTTGGTATCCGCCCATCATACTCCTTGGCTATAGAAATGGAGATTCTTGGCACGCGCTTGACTTATTCCTCGTGATATTGGTATTGATGGTGTTGCCTACCTAATTCCACGACTAACAAGTCATACCAACATAACACGGCCATAAACTAGTTCAGACAGGTTCAGTCTAGGCTACCAAACTTGTGGTGTTTATTTTCCCTCACACCCTCCCCATGGACACGACCGTCTACCAATTACACTCCCCTCTCATTCCCATCAGGGTACCACACAATCCAACACCCATACCGCGTAAGCATTGTCAGCATTTGCTCTCACACCAAGCGAGCCACCAAGCCAACCTCGCAACGACCACCCCAAGCCCCCTCAAAAGCAAAGCAAGCATCAAACACTCTCATTCCCACTCCCTCCCATCCCACTACCAACCCACCTCCCCTCACCCGAGCTCGAAGAACACTCAGAATCCCCCCCCTTCCTCCCCCTCCGGCCCTTCCTCCCCGTAGCACCCCTCACCCCCTCAGAAATACACTTGATCGATATCCGTGAATACCCCGTATCCGTCCGCATCATATGCTCCGCCGCGTACCGCTCATCATCCGAGTCCGGATCCTTGTCGATACCGCGGATGTTGTTGACGATGACGCTGAATAGTCTGCGGCTGCGGGCGGTGACGGGGGCCTTTGGGTGGGAGGTGTGAGGCCCGTGGAATTCGGGGGTCATGAGGGTGTTTGCGTCGGGGGTTGGGGATTTCCAGGGGAGGTTGTGCGCGTCGGACCAGTGGAAGTAGCCGGCTGGGTCGTGGTAGAGATAGCGGAGGGGGTGGGTGGGGGTGGGGATCTTGGTTTGGGACATTGTTGTGGCTACTGTTGTTGCTGAGAGAGGATGGAAGAGAGAGGGGTATGTGGTGGTGTGGGTTTGCTCTCTGGGAAAGGTTGTTTGGCAAGTCAACGACAACGTGGGAGACAGTCGCTCGGCACAAGGGAAAGGGGTCGGGTCTGGTTATAAATCCTGAGGGACAGGGTGATCGGTCAGTCAGTGTGTAGGACTATAGGGGCTAAATATGTTTGTGACCCTCTGTACTCGTCGTCGAACAAGCCAGTTCTGACCCAATAATTGTGGCTGCCACAATTGTAGCCTCAAGGCTGCCACTTTCAGGACGGCATTGGCGTAGTACACATACATGTGCCGTTGGGGCTTGGGAAGAGGCGTGGATGTTACACGCGCCTATTTATCCGCTGAATGTATCACACGATCTGCCGAGCGTCACACAAGCGTGCCTCTGGAGTGATACACACCCTGTTGGTCGAGAAGTCTGCCTTCCGAGTCTGGGGTTGTGGGGGCTGAAGTGATCAACGCTGGTGATGGCTGAGCTCGCCGGATGAGTCTAGTTCCTGGTCTTGCGGCGAAGTGGGAGGTGTCTTTCTTTTGTGTGGTGTACCGCTGGATAATATCTGCCTGATGATGACACCCAACCCTGCTTTCTCGCTGTTAGTTCTTGTCTCTCTTGTATAGGAGCGCCCAAGGTGACCGAGCTTGACCTCAGTGAGCTCGAGAATGATCTCCGGTGTTCCATCCGCTTTGAGGCCAACTGTGTCGCTTGCATTTTTGGTCGGTATCCAGTTGATGGGAGGGACCAAACGGTCAGTGCAATCGAATTGTGCCTGTGGGAGGATTCAAATGGAACCAGCAGTTGTGTGTGCCAGGCTGGTGAGACATCCACAAGAAACCAACAGAATCCCAGACACAGCAACAAAGCACCTGAGATTGCAACTTCGGAAGAGATACAACCGACTCTATTCAAAACAATTCTAAACCCATCTCCTTCTAGGCCTGGGCCCACAGGGCTCATTCAGACCCAGCTAAATCCCATCCCTGAGAACCCAACGCCACCCGATGATTACCCTAGTGCCAATGCAAAGAAAGCCAGGCTTCCAGTGGGAAGGCTTGGACGGAAGGTAGAACAATGAACAAAGGAATGCAGGAAGGAAACAAGATATACAGGTCGAACATTCTAGAAAATCACGGCATCATTAGTCGTCCCACTCCTCATCGAGTTGATCAATCAACCGATTCTCATCTTCGCGGTTCCGATTTCTCCCATTGGGAGAAATGGAAAGCCTTCCGTAGCCCCTCCGACTTGGGAGAAACCGGGCGCACGAGGATGTGAGGATGATGACGAGATCCTAAAAAGTTAGCGCCAACCAGGGCCCTTGTCGAAGAGGTGACTTACCGTGATGAAGTTCCATATGCCCGCCCATAGGCTGTAGTTGGGCAGTTGCCTCCATCCACGAGCGTGGGCCACGGTCCGTTGGTAGAAGATACCTCCTAGCACATAGACCATTACCGCAATGACGAAGATGATGGCGAAAACGCTTCCCGGTCCCACGCTCCCAGGCTTATGCTGCTCCGCGCCAGGGCAGGCATGCTGCGATCGCACCTCGAAGAAGTAGGCGCACTCGTCCGGGTCGGTGCCAACGAACGATGCTGTCGTCACGACGTCCGGGTCGCGATCACAGAGAAACGAGATGGTGGCGGACTTCCGACGCCCTGGTGTATCCTTATCTTTGCCCTTGTCCTTATCCTTTTCCTTGTCGCTCCCCGGTTTCTTCTGATCATCATCCTTGATCTCCTTCACGCGTCGCTCCTCTTCGTCCTCCTCCTCGTCATCGTAGCCCCGATAGGATGCCCCGTTATGAACGCTGCCTCCGCGCTTGTCCTTGCTCTTGTCCTTCGAGACGCCGCAAGGCGAACCGCCCGAGTACTGGAGAACCAGCTTGCGACCGCGGGGCACGAGGGCGCCTGATTGTAATCTAGAATCGCGTCAGAACCTATCTCCAAGATCACCGGATCAGTCCCCCCCCTTACCCTAGCGAGAAAACCTTTCCCTTAGTTTCGTAGTATGCGCTGATGTTCTTCCACGATGGCTTCTCAATCCCGACGGCGTCCTCGACCTTCTTGACGACTGCACCACAGATGTTCAATGTAAAGTTCGCCCCGTAATCGTATCCTCTGGCAACATAGTCCACAGTGGGAGCGCCCTTCGGCGTCTTGGCCCCCTCTTCTGCATGGATCGCTGTGTCGGGGCGCAAGTCGAAGAACGCGCCGCTGGTTGACGTTGCGACGCAGGCCGTCGTAGTAGACGTTGTGGACGAGGAAGAAGCCTTTGTCGCATCCTTCTCAGCATATGCGGCCCCCGCCATGGCGGCGAGAGCGAGGAGGAGGCGGCGCGAGCTCCGTAGATGCATTGTCAAGCTCGGTGGTAGTCTGTCAGACGCTGGAATCGGCTTCGGTTTGGTGATGCGCCTGTGGCGCTAAGCGATGGCGAAGGGAGCGCTGTCATATAATGTTACCGCGAAGCTGCGCAAGCCCAATGTCGATGGTTTAGAGATGTTGGTTGCAGCCTAGTGGTGACGTTGCTGACACAATTCAGTTGGCCGTTTCCATCACTTTGCCGAATGTTGCGACGCTGGCCGTTCGGCTGTTGGCGTTGCGTGCGGCTCATGATTGGTGGCTTGGCAGGGGGCCGCGACTGCTGCGCATGTGGCAGCTCAGCACAAAGTCAATCTTGCAGCAAGCGGGTCAGGATCCTTCCGCGTGGGAGATCGATCGTTTTTCACGGATCGAGCCACGATATGATGGTTACACGCTGAGACTCGTTATTTTGTGTGCGCAGTCGCCAACTCCCTCTTTCAACAGCTAGATTTCGTTTCCAGGTCCTGATGCTGAACCCACTCCACCCCTGGCGATGGCGCACAGACCAGGTAGAGCGCCAAGACTAACGGATACGCGTAATTGAGATGGGGATGGGGTCTTTTGGGGATTTTCGGCCTCACGCCACCCGGCAAGCAGAGTCCCGGCAAGTACCAAGACTGCATGTCGGCCACTTTCTCCAGTTGATTGGTTTGTGCTATTTCCTTGCGCTGCAGTCGACGCCAGGTCACCCGGAGACGAGCCACCTAAAAGGCTAGATCAACGCGACGGTGCCGACAGCGCAAAGTCTCGAAAAGAATAAAACCTGTCGCCCTCCCGTCCATGGTCCTCACAACCACCCATCTACTCCGGCTCCAGCTCTAGCTCCAGATCGAGAATCGACAAAATGGCGGCGAAAGGAAAGAAGCAGGTCGCGCCGCGACAACAGAAGCAGAAGCATGGCTACGAATTTGGAGGGCCGTACGTCGCTGTCCAATTGTTCCCCTTTCTAGCGCTTTGATCGTTGTGCTAATGCTGCTTGCTTTCTAGTCTCGGCGCCGCTGGCATCAGCTTTGGCTTGCCTATCCTCCTATACGCCTTCAACTTCGTCTGCAATGACGTTTCAGGTTGCCCGTCCCCGTCCCTCCTTCGGCCGAAGTCCCTCGACCTAGAAACATTGAAGATGGAAGTGGGCTGGCCGGAGGAGGGCATCTGGGGGCTGGGAAGCTGGAAGGCAATGAGTTGGACTCTTGGATACTACCTCTTCTCTGCCCTCCTATACCGCATTCTGCCCGGTACCGAAGTTGAGGGCACAGTGCTGTCCAGCGGAGGCCGTTTGAAATACAAGTTCAATGGTTAGTGATTGATCAGCAACATGAAGGGGAACATTTGGCTAACATGCGTAGGGCTGGCTTCGGCCTTGTTCACTCTTGCCATTTGCGCGGCCGGTACATTTTCTCAGGGCGCCGACTTTCCCGTCTGGACCTTCATGGCTGATAACTACCTGCAAATCCTCACGTCCAACATCCTCATCGCTTACGCCCTGGCCACTTTCGTTTATGTTCGCAGCTTCAGCGTGAAGCCTGGCAACAAGTCATTCCGTGAGCTGGCCGCAGGCGGACACTCGGGCAACATGCTCTATGACTGGTACATTGGCCGCGAACTCAACCCCCGTGTCACACTCCCATTTATTGGGGAGATTGACATCAAGGAGTGGATGGAGGTCCGACCTGGTTTGCTGGGTTGGGCCCTGCTGAACTGCGCCTTCGTGGCTAAGCAATATCGCCAGTTTGGTTATGTTACGGACAGCATCGTGTTCATCGCCATTGTCCAGGGTCTTTACGTGCTTGACTGCCAATACGTGGAGCCTAATATCCTGACAACCATGGACATTACGACCGACGGGTTTGGGTTCATGCTCGCATTCGGAGACCTTGTCTGGGTCCCCTTCCTTTACAGCCAGCAGACCCGCTATCTGTCGACCCATCCGAAGCAACTCGGAACCCTAGGCCTCGTCGGGGTTGGCGCCGTTCTCTTGGTCGCCTTTTCCATTTTCAGGTTGTCCAACAGCCAGAAGAACACGTTCCGCACCAACCCCAACGACCCGAGTGTCGCCCACCTGAAGTACATTGAGACCAAGGCCGGCACGCGGCTGTTGATCTCTGGCTGGTGGGGTACTGCAAGGCACATCAACTATCTCGGGGACTGGCTCCAGAGCTGGCCCTACAGTCTGCCGACGGGCCTCGCGGGCTACACCATCCTGTCAGCTGGCACTGGGGCGGAGGGCGCTATCACGATGGTCGATGGCCGCGAGGTAGTTTCCGGGGATGCCGAGGGGTGGGGCATGATCTTCACCTACTTTTACATTCTCTACTTTGCGATCCTGCTCATCCATAGAGATGGCAGGGATGACGAGAAGTGCTCGAGGAAGTACGGTGAGGACTGGGAGAAGTACAAGAAGATCGTGCGGTGGAAGATCGTGCCTTATGTGTACTAAAGGGACTATGGTCAATGGTTCGAAAAGGAGAACTGAAACTATGAGGGAAACGCAATGCATGGATGGATGCTGGCTGGGGAAAGCTGGTTGTGACGGACGTCTCAAGACGCGCGCCCTGGAAAGTAAACTATATCAGTAGTAATTAATACACAATTTTGTTGACCTAGCAACCAGCTTCTCGTGTCTGCGAACTTGAGCATTGGAAATGAAGGACGACGGATTCGTGCCCGTTGGTGAGTCTTTAGTTTTAGACCATGAATTCCCCAACCTCGGCGGTTGTAAGGCAGGGATGAAGCCTCAGGCATGGATTGGAACTTGGCCCCACTCTTCTGACCAGTATTTCAGGCAGCCATGCAGCCCAGAGCTTTTACTCGTAGAACAATCAAGCATCCCTACAACCACTCTTTCACGGCAGGGTTCCGCCGGGTGCCAAGCCACGCACGTGACCACGCCATCTTGTGGGTCCGCAAAATAATCGATCCAGTGGATTCAACTCCAGCATCACTCGCCAAAAATCGCCCAGGCACGCGTCTCATCACCCACCGCCGTCAACATCAAACGCAACCCCTTCATCACCATGGCCGACGCAAATATCCAGTATGTTCCTCCCGGCTTGACCTACCATTTCTAAGCGAGCCCTGCTAACCACCTCGCAGAGCCCTCCTCCAGAAGCCTCGCAACGAGTGCACGTGAGTTTGCCCGCCACCAACCCCCCCGCTGCGCCGAGATGCTGACGTCTAGGTGTCCCGCGCAGAGAGTATGAGATTGCTCAGCTGGTATGTTATGCTTTTCCCTGCGGAGAAGAGTGTTTGTGATGCGAAGTGCTGACGCGGGGAACAGGAAAACTGGGAGATGAGCAATGGCCCGCTGTCGATTCTGCAGACGGCTGTGCGCAGCCACTCGCAGGTGCTGATTAGCATCCGGTCGAATCGCAAGCTGTGAGTTGTGGCTGGGAGTAAAGGGGGCCTGAGAAGGGGATTTTGCTGACGGGTTGGATGTAGGCTTGCGAGGGTGAAGGCGTTTGATCGGCATTGCAATATGTGAGTTTGAATCCTCTGTGGGATTTTTTGGAGGGATGAATTTGCTGACGCGGTTGATAGGATCTTGGAGAATGTCGTAAGTACATCCGGGGATGCTCCGCTGCCAGGGGATGAGCAGGTGATGCGATGACGCAGTTGGGCGCTGACGTTTTCATGTGCAGAAAGAGATGTGGACAGAGACTCCGGTGACAAACGGAAAGAAGGGCAGGCCGGTGAACAAGGACAGATTCATCAGCAAGATGTGAGTCAAGTGAGCCCTGGCAGTCAAGCGTTTGCTAATCATGGTTTCTAGGTTTTTACGGGGCGACAGCGTTATCATCGTTCTTCTGAGCTGAAAAGGCAGCTGGTTTTGCTTAGCAGGATCCGGAGCTGGCGAAAAGCGAGGACGGCTTGTCCAGATGTCCAAGCAACGGGTGAATTGTCACATAGACTAGGCATCAACAGACGTTGAGAGGTTTCGCGTCTAGACGGATTGGATCAAGGCATCGGGGAGTCGTAGGGTCGCCAAAAGAGGCCCAGAATGAAGCTATCACGTTGTACGCTTACAGACGATTTACTCAGGGCAAACTTGTCAAGGCCCGGGGTATTGGAAGATGATTTTTGATATTTCTCGCGTCAGGTATTTGCTCGAATGCAGTCCCATTTCTGTTTAACTGCCCCTAGAGAGACTCAGCAGCAGAGCAGACGGCGAGTATCCAAAGGAGGGCAAGCTGCATTTCCCATTTCGGCCCTCATACACTCGCTTCTAGCTTTGTGTCAGCTTGCGAAGGGAGCAGCTCACTCTGCAAAGAATTATTCTAAGCCTAGGCACTAATGCTACAAAATTACGCTTCCCGTATGTCTATTATGACCAACCATTGAAAGCAACTGCGCAGTCCGTGGGGACTTCCTCAGCTGCCTTACACCATTGATCACGTTTCAATCTCCTCGTTTATCTTAGTCACACTCACCTTCTGACCATTACTGGGCTCTTTCATGCCCTCCCTCTCGCTGACCTCCCTCTCGCTGGTCTCCTCCTCCTCGATGGTGTTCAAGCCGATTGTCTTCTTCACGCCCTCGTCCTTGGACTTCTTACCGAAGAGTTCAGGGAGGCGGTCATATAGCTGGCCTTGGGGCTGACTACGACACCAAGGACAGGGCTTGACCCCGTTCCTGTGCTCGCCATTGTGCGTGTAGGTCTCGTCTTTCTCAGTGCAGACAAGCCCTCTGCCTGAGATGTCGAGACATGGGATTATGCCGTTCCCAGCCTCTTTCTGCTGGTAGGCTTCCTTGTCGCGCGCCTCTTAGCAGTGGTGGACAATCTTGTTCTCCCTGTGCTTGTAAAGGGTGGTCCGAAATCCTTAGGGGCATGCTGCGTTGCTGTAGTACCAGCTGATGTTGGAATATTGGCACATCTTGCTGGCTTCACAGCAATTTAGCGGATGGCGGGACGCGGACCTTTTACGCCTTTGAGTCCGAGTGTGCCGAGCGATGTTCTGCAAGTGACTCGGGCTCAAAGTAGCTGGGTGGTCGTGGGGGGCGACTGGTATGGCTCCCTGACGGCGTGCTTCCTTACTGTCTGCGAACACAACTTTCTCTATTGGGCTCTCGTTTCGCAACAGATTATCACGGTAGTGTTTGGTTAAAATAATGGGCTCTTCGCAGACGGCCGGTGATAATGATTATCTTGCGCTCTGAACACTGGAAGATGGATGGGACCGATGGGTAAGAGGGCAGCCGTGATCTCTGCCCTCTTAACCATCAAAAGTTTAAGTCGGCTCGGTGTGACTTGGTGCCGACTTCTCATACTCGCGAGGATGGGGTAGTCCCTATGTCGACATCGCGCAAGTGGGATACTTCGACCCGAGTTTGATGTCTGCAACTTCGGTATGAAATGATAACCGGTTGGACCATCTGGAATACGCAGTCCAGAAGGAAGCGGTGACAGCAAGACATGACTGTTGCATGACTGCTGGAGTGCCAGATTATGAACCCTGATCCAGACACCCATGGAGCTCGGCGCGAAGACTGCATTCAGCTTAAGATAAAGCTCGAGCCCAGAATGCATGGCTTGCACTATCGCAGTCTTCCCTGACTCAGTGGCTCAGACTTGCATATGGCATGTTTGTCAATCCATGATATTGACAGAACGAATGATCAAAGGAAGAGATGGCGGTCGCCAGTGCTAGAGCGAGAAAAAGGAACGAGAGACATTTAGGCTGCGTCCCTGTGGCCAAGTAGGTATCTGGGCTGGCGTTGATATCGTGATGGCTTCGGGTGGATGGCGCAGGCTAAGAGCAGAGCTGGAGGCTGTTGAAAGTGCCATCACTTCCTCGCCGGTTTGGAACAAAAATAACCTTCCGACCGGGATTCCGTTTCCAAGGCAGATGGTAGGCTGCAAAGGTTGGGGTGTGCTAGAATTTGGTCGCTCGCAACAACGCGCACAAAGCCCCTCCTTCCTAAACAACAACCTGATCTGACCCTCAACCACATCACAAATCCGGCCCTCTACTTCGCAAGTTACTCCCACAACCACTAACCTTCCGGGAGACAACTTTACACTATTAAATACATACTACCGCATTCACGGTAGCTCGTTGAGACGCCTTCTTGCCTTCCCTGGACTTGCACATTGTTGGCCTGCGCTGGTGGCCTGCGCTCTTGCTCATTTTTGCACACCAGCACTCTTTCCAACGCACCTTCCCAACGTACCTTCTCATTCCCGCCTCCCAGCATCACAATCAAACTTCCGCACCAAAGCGGCAAAGACAGTCAGAAAGATGGAGAACTCGCCCTCTCGAGGTATGTGAAAGCGTTGGCTTTGACTGAGTTCTTGCAACCGCGCCGCTCTTGGCTTGGAGGTTTTGCTCGTTTTTTTACTTTCTTCTCCCATTTTCCACGATTCCTGGGGTCTGACGTCTCGCTATCTTAGATAACTCTCATGGAGACCTCGATATCTGCCTCGGGTCCGGCCTTCCGTATTCTCCGTCAATCGAGATCAGGGACGAGCGACAGCTGTCACACAACTTCGACTTTCGGCCCCAAGACGTCAACGGAGGCGGCCCCTTCCAGCCGCAGATGCGCAACATCGGCCCAATGCTGTCCTTTCAAACCCCTCAAAACCACTATCTATCTGGGTCACAGAACGTACCGGTCGCACAAGATGGAAGGGCCAGCTATGCGGGCAGTCCCGCCCCACCCTCCGTCCAGATGCACGGCCACTACGGTGCAGGATTCGCAGCCTCGCGCAGGTCGCTGCCTGGTCCGCAGTATGATCATCTACGCGATCGCCGCTCTGTGTCCACATTGAGAGGCATGGACGAACTAGTCGAGAACAAGCTTGTGCTCTTGGAGCGACGCCTTGACAGCCATATCTCCACGACAAATGACGCACTTACACGACTTGGCGAGGAACTGCGCTACGTTCGCCAACGGCTGCCCGGGGACCGAGGCACAGAGGATGAGGGTGTTATCGGCGCTCTGAAAAGCCGCCTTAACGGATTCGAGAATGAGCTGCGTGAGCTGGGACTTGCGCAACATGAGCCGAAAGATAAGAAGATGGCTCAGGGTCCGGATGAAAGGTATGATGAGATGAAAACTGCGATGGTCGCACTCGAGAACCGCCTTGTAGCGGCCGAGAACAAGGCTAATGACAGCGACGGAGATGATCGTCTCCCCATGTCTCTTCGCCGCGTGCCTGTCCAAATCGTCAAGCTGGAGGCAGACGTGAGAGCCGGCGACGAGAAGGCTGAGGGCATCCAAAAACACCTTCATATTCTGGAGCAGAAGGTGATCAACCAGCAAGGTGTCAAGTTCCATCCGAACATCTTGGAAAGATCCAGTTCACTTCCGACGAAGCGGCCATTCGAACAAGATAACGGCCCCAGCCGCAGGCGCACCAGAGCATTCAGCTCGAGTCTAGGTGCAATCGAAGTTGATGGCATGTTGAATGAACTGGATGATTCTACAGATGACGATAGTCTGAGGTCTTTCTTTCAGGCCCTCAAGTCCATCGATTTCGCATCAGAGTCCCAGATGAGAGCTCTGAAGAGTCAAGTCGATGGACCCGGCTCTACCTCGTTTGAGCTCCCGCTATTTCGACACGTATATCCTAGAGAGGCAGAAGAAATCTTCTATCTGAAGGTTGGTGGTAGCCTGCGAGGTCAAGTTCTTCCAAGTCCACGGGCAGATTTCGACTTCAGCGCCGATCGCTGCTCGCAAAGCCCTGGAGATGAGAATACTGTCAAGAAAATTGGCGCCTTTGAGTGTGTACTCACGGGAAGAAACGTGTCGACGGAGCAAGACAGCGCGGTTCCCCAGTACTTTGTACCGCTTGGTGAGATCTACCGAACGACGATACACACACAACAGAAGTCGGCTGTGAGAGATGCAAGCGTGGCAACAAACTTCTTTGTGTTTCTGAGCGTGCCTCACAAGAGCCTCTGGGCTATATACCGTTATGAGACGTCTCTGAAGGGCAACTCTAAGCCGAGGCGCATTTCCTTTAAGCCCGAGGATCGTCTCTTCAAGAGGGGCGGGTCGAGGGATGCGTTCTGCCTCCTGGAAAATGTCGAAACCTGGAAGAGCGCCAGAAAGGACATGCTTCTCACTCCGCAGCAGATTACCGAAGTATTTGGAAATGCCACTGAGGCTAGCAAGGTACTTTTAGAGCCACTCTTCGCCATTCCTCTCTACCGAGAGTTGAAGCTGAAGATCGATTCGAAGGGAAAGGAAAACATCTCATAGGGTGATGCTATGGAGATAGCTTGAATAATACTACGGGCATGGCCGGTGTGTATTTGGTCGAAGGAGTTGTTGATATTTCAAGGCAAACAAGTTCAACGGTATCGGTCATTTGGACTACGTGTAAGATTAATGAGCACCGGACTCTATGCCTGTTGGTATAGTGTCATTTGTATTGTATGATTAAGGACTAAGTTCACCGAGGCCATGTACTCTAGAAAAGCCCCCTTCCGAGCCACCTCCAGTGTGTCTAGGAGTCTAACAATTATCTGTAGGCCGCATACGCTCTTTAGAAGCTAGATTTCTGCTGTGTTCCACATACCGACTGCACCGCCAAAATACCTACCTCGATATCTCCGTTGGCACGCGTCCAATCACCTCGAAAGGGGCAGTCAGGTCGCAAATGACAACGTTACGCAGTAGTGCATTTGGAGGGTCGGTCTGGGGAAACGCTCTTATGTAACGATGACTTGGAGCGCGGTCAAGTGCCTGGCCTCCCTCGGTGACAGGGCAGGAAAAGGGCCGAGCATTCGTCTGTTAGGTACCAACTTGGCTTGGGCTTGAGGCGGATCGCCGTCGATCGAGTGCATGACATGATCAAAAAGCTTGGCTCTGGGAGCAGCAGCAGGGATGCCGGCAAGCTTTGGACGCCATCCGGGAGGGGCGCTCGGGCACCAGCTCCTCGTGCCCACAGTGCGCGTAAGCCCGTTATGAAGTGCCGAGCGCGTGCGGGAGTTGGTGCCGAATAGCAGGGGTCGGAACTTTCTTTAGACGGGGAAGGCGTTCGAAGATATTGCATTGTTGAAGAAGCTGTGAGTCGAAAGAAACACATGCGACGAAAACATCGCGGCGGAAGCGCCACGGTCGTTCAATACGCCAAACGCACAGGGAGACGCCGCAATGCACCCCGCAACAACCTACTGTACTGACCAGATTTTGATCAGCAGTGCATCAGCTCGTCATCTCCGGCTGTGACAATCTCCCGGACGGGTAGCGCTCGGGACAGATTTAGCTGATCAGTTCTGGACCGCAGGCATCTAAGCGAAACAAGAGTTTACCTGACACAGCTTCCGGCTTAATCCCGCTCTTTCCAGAAAGTCATCTCGGTCGCTCTACGCGATGTCTGTCCGGGTCAATCGTCAGAGGGCAGGAAATGCTTACGAGCTGTTGTCCGACCCGGCCAACATTTCGCGGAAACAGTCCGGCGCAGTGCTACCCCGCTGGGACTCGAGGTGACACCTTCCTGATTCACCTTCGAGGTCGTTCTTCTTGGGGTAGCACAGAAGGGCGAGCCGCATGGCGTTCGTTGCCATGTTTTCTCGATTGCTGCCACCGGTGACCGGTTGCCGCCCTGGCACTGGGCGACGGGAGTTAGTGCGCTGTACCCCGCAGTTGGGGCTGACGGCCTGCATCTCCACCATCTGTGGAATTTCGATCGAAGTCCAGCGATGCCTGCTGTGAGGAAGAACAACAATGCCTCGCCAATTCCATTGTTATTTCGGCTGCATGATACGCAGTCTACTCACAATGATTTCGGGGCTCCAGCTGCTTATGCATTTCTAACTCGTGGAAGCACGTCCTCCGTTTACAGGAATTTGCCGGCTATTCGCCGCCCGCCAAACCCGGGGATACTACCAGAGTTTCCAGCGCCCCGCAGCCCGCTTCGTCCTTGCCAAGATCGAGCCCAATCTGCGGGATGACCTCAATCCCTGCCACTCGAGCTACTCCCTCGCGACGCGTTGAGCACCCGACTCTGGCCTAAACCTGGCTCCCTGTCCATTCGACTCGCGTGTCTTAGGACTGATCGGCCCGTTTCTGATACCATCGACCTTTGCGGCGTCCATTCCAGCTGACGCGCATGATCTTTCTGTGGACCGACGCTGCAGAGATGACTACCTCGCCGTTGGAGCCCGCCCGCCGGGTCCTAACGGTTGACCCCTCGGAACCCGGGAACCACCATGACCTCAGAACTACCACGACGGCTCTACTACTGCTGAAGCGGTTCCATCGCCGAACAGCCATCGACTAGCGCGTGGACAAGGCCGACCGGCTACGGACTTTCTCGATCCTCGAATACCTGCCGTGCTACCAAACCGAACCCTTGAACCCGAAAAGCGAGGGAAACAGGTCGGAATTGGACGGCCTATATATTGCTCCCCGCACGGCTCCCGAGCTCAACCTTGTATGCGCCAGGTCCCAGACTCTCCTGTGGGGTGATCTCAGGCTCTCTTCCCTGCTTTGGTTGCTTCTCTCACGCACACCGTCCGAACCGCCATGAAGTTCGCCGTTGTACTTGCCGCGGTGGCGAGCATCAGTCCCGCCGCTGCCACAATCAGGATAGAGAAGGTATGAGCATCGCGACGTTTCCTGTGTGCCTGCTCCGCGGACCACCTGTCAACTCATCTGTACCTTAATATCGTGCTGCACCCAGGGCGGTTTTACCCGCTTCCCCATCTCTTCTCCAACTCTCATCTTCGTTGGCACTCTGCTTCGCATAGCACACCAGCCAACATGCAGCCCAAACATGCAGCCTGCTGGCTGCTTCTGATACAAGCCCAGTCCTCACTTGCTAACCCTCTCCAGCTCGAGAAACGGGCGTTGACGACGTCGGACCCCTTCTATCCTTCGCCATGGATGGACCCGGTTGCCATCGGTTGGGAGGAAGCCTACCAAAAGGCTAAGGACTTTGTCTCTCAGCTCACGCTGATGGAGAAGGTTAATCTGACCACCGGCGTTGGGTGAGTTGTCCTTCTTCAGCATACCCCTTTTCCCCTTTTTGCTAATCTTGACGCAGATGGGAATCGGAGCAATGTGTGGGCAACATCGGTGCGATTCCTCGCCTCGGGCTCCGCAGCCTGTGCATGCACGACTCTCCAGTTGGAGTCCGTGGGGCAGATTACAGCTCCGTGTTTCCTTCTGGCCAGACAACCGCTGCGACATGGGATAGGGTCTTGTTCTACAACCGAGGCTTCGCCATCGGTGAAGAAGCCAAAGGGAAGGGCGTCAACGTTCTGCTGGGACCGGTCGCCGGACCTCTTGGTCGCATGCCGGCATCAGGACGAAACTGGGAGGGGTTCTCACCCGACCCGGTCCTCACGGGCGTCGGTATCGCTGAGTCTTCCAAGGGCATCCAAGACGCTGGTGTAGTTGCTTGTGCCAAGCACTTCATTGGCAATGAGCAAGGTGAGCTGCCTGAACCTAGGTGGTTTCCGTTGATGTCCTGTACTAACAGCTCTGCAGAGCACTTCCGCGTGGCTGGAGAGGCCAAGGGATACGGATTCGACATCAGCGAGTCGCTGTCCTCCAACATCGACGACAAGACAATGCACGAGCTGTACCTATGGCCTTTCGCTGATGCCGTTCGCGCTGGAGTTGGCAGTGTGATGTGCTCCTACCAGCAAGTCAATAACTCATACTCCTGCCAAAACTCCAAACTCATGAACGACTTGCTCAAGAACGAGCTCGGCTTCCAAGGCTTCATCATGAGCGATTGGCAAGCTCAGCACACTGGTGTTGCAAGCGCTGCTGCCGGCCTCGACATGTCTATGCCTGGTGATACTGTCTTCAACTCTGGGCGCAGTTACTGGGGTGCGAATCTCACCACAGGCGTCCTCAACGGCACCGTTCCCGAGTGGCGCATCGACGATATGGCAATGCGGATCATGGCTGCGATCTTCAAAGTCGGTCAAACTATCGAGCAAGACCCGGTCAACTTCAGCTTCTGGACCCAAGCGGAATACGGCCCGGTTCACTGGCGCGCTAAGAAGGGCTTCCAGCAGATCAATGGGCACGTTGATGTCCGAAAGGACCACGGGACCCTCATTCGCGAAGTAGCGGCCAAGGGAAGCGTGGTTTTGAAGAACAGCGGTGTTCTGCCGCTTCAAAAACCCAAGTTTGTGGTGGCTGTTGGCGAAGACGCCGGCCCAAACCCTCTCGGCCCCAACGCATGTGGTGATCGAGGATGCAACAACGGCACGCTCGCTCTCGGTTGGGGATCGGGAACCGCAAATTTCCCTTACCTCGTCACGCCGGACGCTGCTCTCCAGGCCCGGGCCATCCAGGACGGAACACGGTACGAGAGTATCTTGTCGAACTACGCCATGTCACAGATTCAGAGTCTGGTCGCGCTCGACAACGTCACGGCCATCGTATTTGTGAACTCTGACTCTGGAGAAAGCTATATCAATGTGGAAGGAAACATGGGTGACCGCAACAATCTGACACTATGGAAGAATGGCGATGACCTCATCAAGAGCGTGTCGTCTAGGTGTCCCAACACCATCGTCGTCATCCATTCTCCAGGCCCCGTTATCGTGACGGATTGGTATAAGAACCCGAACATCACCGCCATTGTGTGGGCCGGCTTTCCAGGCCAGGAGTCAGGTAACTCCATCGTTGACGTCTTATATGGCAAAGTCAGTCCCGGCCGCACGCCTTTCTCGTGGGGCGCAACTCGTGAAAGCTTCGGTCCCGATGTTCTTTACAAACCCAACAATGGCAAAGCGGCACCCCAGCAGGACTTCTCCGAGGGCGTCTTCATCGACTACCGCCACTTCGACAAGAGCAACACGTCTCTCATCTACGAATTTGGTTTTGGTCTCAGCTACACAACCTTCGAGTACAGCAATATCAAGGTTGGCAAATCCAATGTGAGTGCGTATCAGCCGACGACTGGGAAGACAGCTCCGGCACCGACCTTCGGTAACTTCTCGCGGAATCCCGGCGACTATCTCGTTCCCGCAAACTTCACGCCCGTCTATCTTTACGTCTACCCGTACCTTAACACCACAGACCTCCAGAAGGCGTCGACCGATGCAAACTACGGAAAGAAGGCAGCTGATTTCTTGCCGGCGAATGCGAATGATGGGACCCAACAGCCGCTTCTTCGGTCGTCGGGCAAGAGCTCTCCGGGAGGTAATGCGCAGCTGTACGACGTCCTGTACACTGTCACGGCGGACGTCACGAACACCGGGTCGATTGCTGGTGACGAGATTCCGCAACTGTACGTGTCTCTCGGTGGTCCCACAGACCCTCTTCTTGTCCTGCGAGGGTTCGACCGCCTCCGCATCGACCCAGGACAGACAAAGCAGTTCAAGGTGGCTCTGACCCGCCGTGACCTGAGCAATTGGGACACAACGCTGCAAGACTGGTTCATCAGCAACTATACTAAGACGGCATACGTCGGGCGCAGTAGTCGGAAGCTGGATTTGAGCGCCAAGCTGGCGTGATGTTTATTCTTCCAATAATGAGTTACATGACCGGGCCAATTGGCCAACTTATGAGGAAACTGGGTAATACTTATTGCACATGTATAAATATAATGGCTTCGCGCCATTCAGCGAACAGGAAAGCAAGCGTGGGGGGTAATATGAACATGTAATTCCTCTTCATTTCTTCGCGTGGTACCTGGTGATTGAAGTGTGATGAAGGTGCGAGGGTAAGCATACGGTGTCTGGGTGTGGTGTGAGGAGGTGGCTGGTACAGCCCCTGAACGACTGCGCTGCCAGCACTGGGATACCTCCTTACCAGCGGTTTTGGAGCCGCGCCAGTCATGCTGAATCATTTCTGTCCCTCGCTGAAGACAGATGGGGTCTCAAATTGACGCCAACTCTTTTGGGGTAGGAGTCAGCACCGGAATCTAACATGACGAGACACAGTGAGAAGCAAGCGGCGGGACGGTTGGGAGCCGGAGCGAATTTTCTCCCTGGGAGAAATATTTGCTGGGCGTGACGTTGCAGAAGAAACCCTGTTCACTGTCTGGGTCACGGGTCTTTTCATCTAATCGGTGTAGTAGGTAGGAGGTTCCAAGGCTTGACTGCAAGGGTTGAAAAGGCAACAGGGCTGCGAGATGGTGGGAAGGTTCATTGGTAAAGCTACGGAGACGAGATTTCACTGGTGGTTGTCATTTCTGGCGGTTACAGGAAATGACTATCTCAGACTGATATGTAACGGAGGATGATGGGTGAGACAAAGATGAGTTGGCGGCCTGTACGTCATAGAGTAGAACCACCGCCTAGGCGTGCGAGTTGGGAGCTAATGATGCTCAACTTGGAGGTATTTATACCTGCTATTGTCCCACTCTCTTGAGCTTTAACCTATCGTTTCTGTCTGTCACATTTCGAAGCCAGGGGTTTTCCACACTTTTCTTCAAACATTTCTTTCTTACCACCTTACCTTCTTACCGCTTAACACTATGAGGGCTGGAACCTTGTGTCTCATGGCCGTAATGGCCATCTTCCCAGGTGTTTGCCGAGCCCTTCTCCGCGGAGATAGCTCGGCAACGGTTTCCGCGCCCGCGGTGACCGTTTCGAAGACGAACTTCAACACCACTACGATCAGCTCCACGATCACGGCGATAGTCGTTCCCACAACGTCAAGCATAACCATTACTACACATGTGACCACATCTGTGACCACGTCTGTCACCACATCTGTCACCACACCTTTCACAGTGTTGTCGCCTACGACAGTGTTCTCGCCAACTACAGTAATGTCACCCACGACCGTGACAGTGACAACTTCAAACACTATAACAGTCGCAGCACTTTCGCCATCTTCCACCTACTCCCGCACTGCCCCCACGGAACTCGCCAAGTCCACCCACATCTTACCCGCAAACAAGAGTTCTTTCCTCCCTCCGATCAATTGCTTACGCTGCGGAAAGAAAACCGTGGAAGACTGGATTTACCAGGCCAGGAAAATATTTTGTGCGGGGAGGCTTGTGGAGTCAATGTTTACGACCCGATATGGCGGTGCTGGCCTGGCGAGAGACGAAATCCTGTGGCCCAGAACCACGATTGGAATGGCGTACTGGCCCCCTACACTAGACCAGAAGGATTTGGCAATTAGGATTTCTGTTTCTTCGACTGGGGACTTTTGGGTGGACTTGGCCCATCCGGACTGGCAGGGAAAGTGTGACTGGGCGCTGTCCATGATTACCTGGACTGCATGTGATTTACATGGGGCGGACGAGAGGTGAGTTTAACATTGACCTGATTTTGACAAGGTCTGTCATTTTTGGGTGGAGGAGAGCCTGGCTGACGAGAACGGTTGTCGATAACAAATCCAGGAAGCACGGGGGATGGTTTGTGTCTGATGGGATCAGGTGGGTTGTAGATCCCCAGCACGTGCCCCACAACGCAGCGAACAACAAGTCATGCGATTCGGTTCATTACGATGAGTGGAACGACAAATCCCAGCTTTTGGGCTGCGTAGAGTGGTACAACCACGACGAATTTTATCGCAATGACACCCTCATAAACGGCACGGACACGGATGAGTGCAGCGGCAGAAGCAGTGATCGGGGGCGCCAGTACGAGTATATTTGAGAACTCGGGACGTCAAGAACCAGGTACCTAGGTAGGTGGCTAGGTGTGGCCTACCTGCGGATCTAGCGGTGGTTTTTCGGAGCATTTACAGCATTGTTAGCATGAAATAGATCGCCGCCTAAAGACGGCTAGTATTGCCTTCATGTTTACAGATGACCTGTCGTGTCACTCTATGCTTGTCTGGGGTGTGACTCGGCAATCTCATCACAAACTTTGTGATATTGGGCGATCGCCTCAAAATGGTGGACAAAAAGCAAGACAAGTTGGTGACTCGAGGTAGGAGTGTAGCAGCGAATGCATATAGTGCTTCACGGTCCCGGCCTTTGCTCACAGTCGCCGCAACCCCCATCAACTGTCTTCTTGTGAGGAAGACTGGATGAAAGCGTACGAGTTAGCGGCTGGCCTGTGCGATGCTGGTATGATAAAGCAATGAATTATTGCCGTGCTTTCTTTCAGGCCCGTTGACCAGAGGATGGGACGGAACCACTGGCTGCATATTTTGGAGGGCTATTTATTGCTACGAACCCCCACCCCCACCCCCCTTCCTGGCGAGACTTTTCTGTCCTTGTCAACCGGGCCTTCTAACTCACGCCATTTCTTGAGCTTTCCTATCGCTTCATTACCGACCCCCAAACGGGCAGCATGAGATCCTCAATCATTTCGATTCTGGCCCTGGTGGCCACTCTGTTCAAGTACACCTTGGCCACTGACACAACACCCAAGACCACCGTCACACGCCGGGTTATGATAACAGAAACGCAGCAGTTCAAGACAGTCACCGAATCCGTGACTGAAACTACGACGACAGTGTCGACCCTGACCAAACCCACCACCACGACTACCTCGACAGTGGCCACCCTTACAAAGCCTACGACCGAGACTGTCTCAACGGTGCTGACTGTCACCGAATCCACCACCGAGACGGTTACGACCGTGTCAAAGTCCACAGTATTCAAGTTCCTCACCAGCACAGTTGAACATGATTCAACCCTTACGACATCGGTCAACCATGTGTCAACGCTCACCACATCCGTCAAGTTACGGCCGACACATGTGAAATCAAACCCTTCCTCGCCGCCAGAATCGGAAATGCCCAGCTCTTCCTCGCCACCAGAAACGGACATGAAAATTTCTGCTGAGGCTACCGAACTCAAACTTGACGGTATTCACTGGAACCCAGCATGCTTCGGTTGCGGAAACTCCACCGAGAAGAGCGGCTTCTCCCAGGCTATAGAATTCTTCTGCAAAGGGGGCGACGACAGGCTCTTTGGTGGCAGATCGGGTGCCCTGAAGGACGGCAAGTTGCTGCCAGGCGAGTCACTTGGACTGGCGTTATGGCCTATAAAAAGGCAAATCAAGGGAGCGGCCGTGACGCAAGGCAATGTGATACGGGTGCTTGTCACTACGATTGGCAACTATTGGGTGGATATCCGCAACATGACCGCCCAGACTTGTGTGGAGGCGTTGAACCGGACCGTGAACGGCTGCGATACGAGTACTGACTGGTAAGTTTATGCCCGATTAGGTACTATAACTTTCGAAGACAAGAGCTTGGCTGATGTCAAATACTTGTAATAACCAGGGGATATGGTGGTAGGGTGACTAACGGCGTCATTCAATTCATGGTGGATCCCAGAGTTCAACCCGAGCCAGCAGGCTCGCGGTGCTCTGAGGCTGAGGGCGCTCAAACGCCTAAGGGTTGTGCACAATGGTATGGAAACGATACGTTTTATGACCAGGACACACCTACGTCGCAGGCCTTCAAGGATTGGCATTGCATACATGATGGTTTGGGAGGTTGGTAAGCCTACCTAGGTCGGTAGGTTGGGATGTGGACTTGGACCATGCGAACGGCTACATCTTGAGCCTGCACGAGGTAGACCCTTCAATACAGCCGGTCTGTTAAATCTTTCCAACCCAAGTTAACGTGACTTCTGACCTCAATCCTGAAACATGAAACAAACGTGGGCCGACTTTCTGTACGATTGTAAGAGTATCGGACAAAACACAGATGAGTCGCCCTCCATAGGATGTGCAAGTCATCTCTAAGTAAGGCACCTGCCGAGTTGATGTATGGACAATGTGACTCACGATTCGGGCGTTTCCTCTCGGGTTTGTTACCTTACGCACCTACCAAGTCAGTGACGGTGGCAATGTCACTGCACTCGGTGTGTCTCAGCATGTTGTATGTACATCCATTGTATTTATAGCTTGCTGCCGCGCCCATTCTTTGCACCCTCGGCTACACTTTCATTTTCACCGACAATCCAAGACAACACTGGAAACAGTTACTTTTGGCAACATATCATCAAACCTCAAAACATGAGAGTTCTAACTCTTCCCTTGCTAGTCTTTATGGCCGCGCTTGCCAAAGACGTCTCGTCTGCAGACACAAATCCCATCGTCACCATTTCGGCGACCAGCACCGTTACAGCGACAGACATGCCCCGGTTCATCACCACCACCAAATCCTTCACCGAGACGGAGACCGAGATCACGACGGAGACGGAGGTCAAGACCAAAACGAAGACGGGCATCAAGACCGAGATCAAGACCGGGACCGAGACCGAGACCGAGACTGAGACGACCACGACAGTGTTAACGTCAAAGCTTACACATACGACCTCCATCACCGTCGTGTCCAAGCCGCCCAGAACAACGACACGTGCATACACCACCACAACAATGACATACACCACGACAGCGGTATCGACAGCGACATCGGTGTTGACAGTGACAGCGGCACAAACCAACGTCCTCGCGATGAACGTGCATCCCGAGGCATGGAGGGAGGTCACTAAGCCAAAGGTCGAGAATATCCAGTGGACTGGTTGCAACCAATGTGGGAGATCCACCCACGATTACCATCTCTACAAGTCGATCGATTTTTTCTGTAAGGGGGGGTCCGATGGGCAATTTGGCGGCAGGCTAAAGGACGGCTTGCTATGGCCGAATAGCACCATTGGGTTGGCGCTCTGGGTCAATACTACGCACCCCCGGGAAGGCGAGATACCTTTGGAGAAGGAGAAGGGGGGGTTGCTTGTGCGGGTCATTGTCACCACGTTCAAAAGTTATCCCGGAAACTATATCGACATGTTCCACTTGGGCCGCCAGGCCTGTATCGACATGCTCTCGACCGTGGTGACGGGCTGCCATCTCGGTCCCGATGACCCGCATTCGTAAGTTTAGTGCTGGCGCGATTTGGCCCCTTGCCCATCTAGAGGACAAGATTTGGCTGACAGAAAATGCGTGCTTGTCACGTCTGTAGGTATCGTGGTGGCTGGACAAGTGACGGCTTGGTCAAGTGGAAGGTAGATCCCCAACACACGCTCTTGGAAGCGTATGGCGAGTGCAACCTCTCATTTATGGAACCGGGAGAATGTGCGAAATGGTTCATCGACGAATCTGCCGGTTTTGACTTCGACAAACGTCAAGACAATTCATATCCATGCCTGGACGTAGATAACAGCGATCCCAAGGAACCTTGGGGCTACTAAGTACTGGTATATTAGAAAGCACCTAGTCCATTTGACGAGTTCCCCCAACTTTCTCCTCACCTCAAACCTGAAAGCCAAACGCAGGGCAACTGCTCCCCGCTCCTACACCTTCCGACATCGGGAGACTAAACCGCTCTCAGACGCCTGCGTCAAGCCCGCATCTGTCGGCCTCCGCAAAACGATGTCTTGGCTGTGCGGTGCAGAGCCAACTGTTCCAAACATATCCCGTGTTCAATCGCTCAATCGCTCCAATTGTCAGAAAGAAGAGGGTTCAGAGGCCCTGGGCATCTAGTCAGCGGAGCTGACTGGATACCTGGCACTGCCAGTACGCCAGTGAGCCTCAGCCACCGGAGTGACGAAGCCTGAATCCTGCAGAATAGTCTATAAAGAAG
>Ga0247780_1000299_pt1 | contig 49736 bp, 41 predicted proteins | sample UWRJL079202R5_FD_179927 | JGI IMG/M metagenome (GOLD analysis project Ga0247780, IMG submission 179927) | Plant litter microbial communities from Arlington Agricultural Research Station in Wisconsin, United States - UWRJ-L079-202R-5 | ecosystem: Environmental > Terrestrial > Plant litter >...
TCCCCCGTCGCCTGCCAGTAGCAATCCCTCTCCGCAACCCCAAACATCACCGGGACTGTGACACTCCGAGCCCATGACGAAGGGGTTTTGATGCGAGGGAGCCAGAGGGTGTGGATCTCGGTGACTTCGTCGGAGGGAAAGGAGGTGTTGAGCGGTGAGTCAGGGGAGGAGTGGTGGGCGTATATTGCTGGATCGCACGTTCCGGGAGGGAGGAACATGGCGTCTTTGACAGCGGCAGGGAAGGTGATTACATCCGGAGGAGGGGGGGCGGAAGGATCGGGAATGGCCGAGGGGAGGAGGGAGGTGCCGAAGCCGGAGAATATCAAGCCGGCGAGGGGGTACGGAGGGGTGGTGAAATTGGGAGAGGACGTGGAGAAGTAGGAGGCGGCGATGACGGCGCCCGGGGTGGAGAGGCTGTGGCAGAGGAGGACGAGAGAGGTGCAGCCTTGCGGGGGGCCGAAGGTTTTCCAGAGGGCGGGGAGGATGTATTCGTGGAGCCAGAGGGCGTGGGTTTCAAAGTCGGAGGAGTTAGGGGGGAGGGGGTAGAAGGAGGTGGAGGAGGCGTAGCCGGGGCGGTTGATGGCGACGAAGGGGACGGAGAGGGCGTTGCTGAGCAGGGAGGCGGTGTGGTTGGTGTCGACGTCGAAGTAGCTTGCGGAGTAGCTTGCGCCGTGGAGTCCGACGATGAGGGGTTTGTGTTTGGGGGTGGTTGCGGAGGGGGGAGGGAGGTTGCTGAGACCGGTGAGGGTGGCGCCGTTGGCGAGGGTGAGGGTGAACGACTCCATGGTTTTGGTTGTGGTGCTTGGTATGATCGAGACCTTTAAAAACGTCTCAGGATGGACCTCGAAGAGTGGATTTGATGAAGTAAAATGTACTTATGTAGTACGAACCAAGGCAATCCAGGGCCATGGATCACTTTTCACGGGGAAGAGTTTACCCAATAAGTACTGTGCCCTCGTACCCAGGCAGCGCACTTTTACGGGAAGACAGGGGTCATGAGGTTCGCTTACATCAAGGAGTCCCGAATCAGGAGGGGTTGCATCTATAAAGAGTGTGCCGTGTGCAGAGATTCCCATTTCGGAAATGGCTGATGTACCGTGCGGTCTGATCATCGCTCTTATTCCTCACATCGGACTCAAGTGTCTGTGTGACCGTCACCCACCCGGTACCGAGACCGAGAATTGTCCGAAGATCCGAGCTGACCCGGGCCTTGGGGCGGTCTGAAATGAGGAACCCGATCTCAAAGCGATGTTAGCATAGAAATACGCCATTAATTAGAGTTGTCAGAATACCTCAGATATCTACTCCAAAACGATCTCCTCAAACTTCCAACTCCCGGGAAACTTGACACCGGGACAATTACGGTCAAAGTCCCAGACATCAGGTTTCAAGCGCTCGACAAAGTCCAAGTCGATTGGAGCAACCCTCTCGTAAGTCTCAGCCCCAGGCTTTTTTGTGACAACAAGGACACGAAGTGAATGACCTAAACGCCGGTGCCCATACCCGCCCCCATACCCACCCCCATAGGAATAACTCAGGTCTCGCGTATAACTGTGAAGCGCGACGCACCGTAAGCTGGTCTGGTCGTCCAGGCTAGGACGGCAGATATGAATATCATTGAAGACGCCTCGTAACACAACGGTATGAAACCCATCAAACTCATCCCGCATACTTCCACGGTGGGGAGGGCAAAGTTCAAAGGTCCACCCGGTCAATCGAAGATGCGGTTCGAGCAATCGACTGCCCTCAAGTCGCATGATTGCCTCGACGTCGAGATCCGTCTCAAGGGGCAGGAGGCTTCCGTCCATCGCCTGAAATGCCACTTTCACGGCTGGACGCAGTTGTTCCAAGGGACGGCCAGCACCCAGGAAAGCCGGGTAAAACAAATCGTCATCACCCTCCCAGGCCGAGCCAGCTTTCCACTCAACCCAGGACCAGCTGGGGAGCCTCCGCCGGCGCAATATGCGAACCCTAACCATCCCCGAGTCATCAATGCTCTCGAAGATCGGGAGCGACCCCGTGAAGGATTGCGAGTCCCTTCCCAGAGGGTTGCCAAATGTCCACGACAAGCCGGCGAGGAAGCTAACTAGAGTGAGGGGATGCCGGTCCCCAACATAGAGCCGGATTCCAAAGATGTTCCGGAAGTCTGGTTGGACACGCTGGAACGCCTCGAGCATGCCGCGGAAGGCGTCCAAGGCATCGACCTCGAACGTGAGGCTGCGCTTGCTGTACTCGTTTACGCGGAGCCAAAAGTCTGTCTCTGGTTTGGCCGACAAGGTCGGGAAGACATTGCCGAACGGGCTGGGATCACTGTATGCTCCGTCCACACAGGAAATTGGTTCGTCCAAGGCCGCATCGTTGGGGTGGATCAGGAGACACAGTCCTTCGACGGCGTGCATGGCCTGACACTGGAAGTATATCTGGCGGTTGGTGAACACGAGGCGTTTTGGCGACAGCAGCATCTCCTGGAACGTCCAGCCGCGCTGGTTCCATCGTGACCCGCTGATGTCCTGCTTGGTGCTATCCTGCGTGTTGCTCCAGTCGATCTTGGAACAAGGCCGGTGGTCGGCTGAGATGGCGGGAAGACTGCTGACGGATCGTGTTGATCGCCCCCCAACGCCGGGTAGCCCGTGATCTGGGTCGTCGCCCGCCGCAGCAATAATGGTGAGAGCCGAGGAGCCGTAGATGGAGCCCATGCCCCTGATCTGTGCGGCTTTTGCCGGAATGTCGTCTTGAGGGATGCAATATCTATCGATCCAGATATACTGGAAGCCCAAAGCCGTCGTCAAAGCAATGGCGTCGTCAATCACCGCCGGTACGTCCAGGGGAAGGGCAGTCGCTCCGCCACTGGTGGTCGCCGGGCTGACAGGCCCTGTCCCCCAAAGGTAGCTCAAAGCCAAGTATTCCTCCGACGTGGATGCCGATACAATGTGCCGGGTGCGGCAGTCGAGTAGCTGGAAACCTGCCAAGGGCTGTTGAGTTCTAGCATGACAAGCACCGCCGTGCGTGTCACGGCAGCACTTGAGCCACGACTTTGGAACTGCCATGTCTATGGTGCTTCCCAGCTCCCGAACGGCCGTCCAGGTGCTCTCTGGGGGGAAGAGCACAAACATGAAATCCCGCCCGTATTCCGCATCGTAATAGCCGAAAGCGCCGGTTTCCGTGTCATACTCGCCGTAACCACCTCTTGCATCGGGGCCGTAATCGCCGCCGCCGCCGGTACACCCTAGGACTGGCAGGTTTTCGCCCGAGATGCCGTGGGCTTGCACCGTGGTAGTAAAGATCTTGAGCTTGTCGCGGTTGATTCTCAGTATCGAAAAGAGGCGTTGGCAGAAATTGCATATTTCACCCTCGTGACACATCTCATAGCCAGCCTCGTGACGGTGGGACGTTTCGCCTGAGGAAGGGGGCGAGAAAAGTAAATTTAATGGGTCATGGCGATGCCCAGAACCTGTCCAGAGCCCGGATGGCGAAACCCAAGGGACCCATACCAGTCGGTTAGGCATGATGATCGCAAGAGCCAAGCTCATGGCTCGGGATATCTCAAAGGAAATGCAGGAAATGGGGTTCTGTACAGGTTCATTAGCTCGTCAACTTGAACTCACAGGTCGGAGCCACCTATGCATAGATGCTCCCAAAAGAGGGGTCATCTCTTAATGCCTGCTGAGCTTGTTGCGAAGGAGCTTACCACTTTGAGAAGTTAGGCTTCAACACCGGCTCAAATCTCGCGTTCTGGTTGGGCATTCGTCATCTCATTGCCCAGCCCGCCTGCAGCTGATACCGATCCAGCAATATTGGGGCGGCCGAACGCAGGTATATCTCTCATACATTTACATAACACATGACTGGATGAGAACCAATACCGGGGAGGACACCACGAAAGCGGCAGCAAGCCCATGATGCTTGGTACCAGACTGCGTTGCCAGCAAACCACCACACTACTGAGCCCCTGCTAGAGACACAGCCACACAGCGGTTGCAAGAAAGGTCGCCAACGCCCCCTTCGGAGAGCCAAGGCAATTCCCATCGCTGGTTGGAAGCACACCCGTCCCTTCCCGGCCCAAATACCACGCGCCAATATCGGTGAGCTCCCCACCAGCACTCAGCATGGCCGCATTGGGACCAACGTTCGACACATCACTGCGAAATGCACCGAAAAGGGAATACCGCTCCACAAAATCCAGACGGTCAAAGTAGTCGGCAGAGGTCTTGAAGAACTCCTGTGTGCTTGCCAGGTCTTGGTCGTTGTAGTTGTACTCGGTGATCCACATGGTCTTGTTGGGGAAACTGGAGCCACCATCATTATCAGCACAACCAAAACATCACGGGCCCGGGTGGGTGGAACACAAAGCAGACATACGTAGCAGAATACTGGCCCATATGGCTAGCCAGCGCCTCAAACGGGCCATACCAATGGACCGTCACAAAGTCATACGTGCAGTTCTTCTCCGCCCCGCCCCCACTCACAATCTTGGAGCAGCTCTCCAAGAAGTCCTTCAGCCACTTCAAACCGCCCGGCGCACCAGTGCACGCGGGCAGCCCGACACGAATCCCCATGTTCCTCAGCGGCGCGATGTTGCTCACCCACACCTTCGCCGCAGTCTCGGGAGAGATGTCGCTGCCTCCCCACTTGGTCGGGCCATCGGGCTCGTTGAACGACAGCACGTTTGTAATATTGACCTTCTTGACCTCCACCAGCTGCTGGATCTGCCGCAGGAAGGATGTGTCGGTCGGGTCTGACGGCGCGCCCCAGAGCATGGGCACGAACTCGAAGTCTGACTGGGAGATCTTCTCGTATGCGGGCGATGGGATCGGCCCATAGTTGTAGTACCACGTCAGCGAGGAAGGTTCTCGCGTCCAGATGTGGCTGTCGGATGGGTATTTGGGATCGGGCACGAAGACCAGGCCTCTTTTCGGCGATATCGTGGGCCCAGCGGCGGCTGCGAGAGCGATGGGGAGCGCGAGGAGGAGAAGGCCGCCGAGCAACGCGGAGGGCGCCATCATGGCTGTGGGTTCGAGTCACGCGTCAGTCCCGTCGTCAGTCGCTGGCATCCGACGAACCGGGGCGGGCAGGGCGCGGCAGGCGCCAATCAAAGCCCAACGATCGACGGGGAGGAGAGTAGCGCTCGAGGCAGGAACGGTTGACTCGCGACGTGCGTTGGACGCAATGGCTGACGGATTAGGGTGGAAAACAGAGCTTTCTAGAGCGACCGGCGAAGTCGCTCAAGGCAAGAGAACAAAACCGCCGCAGCTCCATGATGGCGCGAAAACAATCATGCAGTGCGCCGACGCCTTGCGGAGCTGAAAGATGTCCAAGATCAAGCTGATCGAGTGCAAGGTGGGCCTTGGCTGACGGTGGGGCGGCAGGCATTTCCCTGGTCATTGCGTGAACATCCCCCAACGCCAAGGCGCTAGCCCAATCTATCGCCACCAGGAAGTCCCTCAACTTTTCCCCTCAGGTTTTTTCTTCGCCGACATCAGACGCAGCGTTGGCTTGCGCTGCTTTTTGTACCTGCCTAGCATCCATCTGATCTAGCTATCCATGTCTCGGCCCCAGATTCCAATTGCATGAGCCGGCGCCCCGGATGTCGGGTGCCCTTAGGCTAGCGCAAGCACCCTTTGATGGGGTTTGATGCTGTGGCCAAATGGTACTCAGCGAGCGCAACTGCCGAGGGCGGAGGTCAGGTCCCTGCTGTTAGGCCCGGGGTCTTGGCCAACACATGCACCCCGGATGGCCGCAAGGAAAAGGCCCGGGTTCCTTTACCCCAGATGACGGCGTAACAGCCGATACTCGACAAATCAAGCCCGTCGAGAACACCCGAAAGGTGCCTCGGTAAAACCCCACAGTCGGCTGCTGCTGGCCGTCATCTGCACCCTCCGATGTGATCCGTCGACAGCGGCCACCAAAGTTATTTGAGACGCCTCCCTGCACTCCATTCTGCTGGTAACCTTTCCTGCGCACCCTCCTCCCGCATTTCCTACGCAAGATACCGACACAATGGCTGTGGAACGTCTTGGCTCCATCCTCAAGCACCTGTCGCCCGGCAGCCCGCTTTCGACCCTGTGAGCAGCAACCACCCAATCCGCATCTTCCCCCCGCCGTCCACTGCTGCGTTTGCTAACCACGCGACAACGAACAGCACATCGAAAAATGCCGACGACATCGTCATCACGCTCGCGATCCGCACGCCGCTGACCAAGGCAAAGAAGGGCGGCTTCAAGGACTCCACGGTCGAGTACCTCGCCTACGCCATCCTCAAGGAGGTCAAGGAGCGCAGCAACATCGACCCGGCATTGGTCGAAGATATCTGCATGGGCAATGTGCGCAACGCAGTTCCGTCCCTCGCTCCCGGTCCCCGATCGTCTTAGCTAATAATTCTCTCTCCCCCAGGTCTCCGATGGGAAATCTGCCTACAAGCTCCGCGCCGCGGCCCTCGCCGCCGGCTTCCCCAACACGGCCGGTGCCTACAGCATCAACCGCTTCTGCTCGTCGGGCCTAAAGGCCACCTCCGACATCGCCAACTCGATCCGCTCCGGCGAGATCGACGTCGGCATCGCCATGGGCGTCGAGTCCATGACCATTGGCGGCGACGCCCTGGAGAAGCCCTTCGACGAGGAGGTCACCAAGCACTCGCAAGAGTCGCGCGACTGCATGCAGCCCATGGGCTGGACCAGCGAGAACGTCGCCAGCGACTTTGGCATCACCCGCGAGGAGATGGACAAGTACGCCGCCGAGTCGTTCCAGCGCGCCGAGCGCGCCCAAAAGGCCGGTCTTTTTGACGACGAGATCGTCCCCATCAAGACCCGCGTCCAGGACGCCAACGGCGAGTGGAAGGAGGTCACCCTCACCCGCGACGAGGGCATCCGCCCCGGCACCACCGCCGAGTCCCTCGGCAAGATCCGCGCCGCCTTCCCTCAGTGGGGCCCATCCGCCACCACTGGCGGCAACGCCAGCCAAGTCACCGACGGAGGTGAGCCCCTTTCCTCTTCCCCATCCCATCACCCTCCCTCTTTACCCCCATACTAACCCCCATTCCCCCTCCAGCTGCCGCCCTCCTCCTTATGAAGCGCTCCACCGCCATCCGCCTCAACCAACCCATCGTCGCCAAATACATCTCCGCCACCGTCGCCGGCCTCGCCCCGCGCATCATGGGCATCGGCCCCACCGTCGCCATCCCCAAGCTCCTCGCGCAGCACAACCTTACCCTCGACGACATCGACGTCGTCGAGATCAACGAGGCCTTCGCCAGCATGGCCGTGTACTGCCGCGACAAGCTCAACCTCCCGTGGGAGAAGATGAACCCGCGGGGTGGCGCTATTGCGCTGGGACATCCGCTTGGTGCGACGGGCGCGAGGCAGGTTGTCACGGGGCTGAGTGAGCTGCGGAGGACGGGGAAGAAGGTGCTGTTGACGAGTATGTGTATTGGGACGGGGATGGGGATGGCGGGGTTGTTTGTTAGTGAGCAGTAGGTAGGTACCGAGGTAGCATGGAGGGGAGGAGAGATGTTGTACATAATGTGCATGAGAGCTGTTCAATATAACTGTATGTGTACTGTTCCTACATCGTGTCAGGTTGACGTGTCTGGAATGAAAGTCGACTTGCTTCTCGTGATATCCCGCGGGCTGTCCGTCGTGGCGAGGCACAAGGATGCTGAAAGTAGGTCGAGTGTCAACCTCGCTCATCAACTCTACTGAGACCGACCCGTATGTAACCAGATGGCGAGAGAGCAAGGCCAGTTCTGTTGAGGTATAGGTCTGGCTGCTCACCTCGCTCATCAACATGGACACCACCTCAGATGAAAGAGACCTCTCTAATTTACGACGTCAAGTATGTATTCCCATTGTATCTATTCTCGCTGCTCTTCGACAAGTGGTAACTTTTCCTGGAGATGTCTACCTTGGTAGACAGGTAGCTAGCTAGAGCAAACCATCCCCTCCACCGCGCGAACGGCTCACAATCCGACTATCGGCCGCCCATATCGACAATCATGCATCCATTCATGTGTTATCACTCCATACTTCCATCGCTGTCGCTCTCTGCCGCCCGCCGCGAGGCAGCACCCGCTTGCTTGCAAAAAGGTATTATACAGAAATAGCTGAGCTGCGAATGGCAAGCGCTGATGAATCCACCCGACAATGCATATTTTTCATGAAATGTAGACCTCCATGCTTCCAAACCAAGGAGTGGGAGGAGATATATCGGTAGCAGGTGGTCACAATGACCACATTAACAACTGTCCAAGGAGGCAACCTATCCTACGATGCGCTCACTTTTATTATTTGGTCGACGAGCTGGAGTCAAGTCAGTATTATGCCAGGTAAACTTATGACAAACAACATACCTTTTGCTCGATAATGTCGTAGTTGTTGTGCAGGTACTGAGCCAAAGTCTTGAGGAGGAGTACCTGCTCGTCGACAGTCAAGTCGGTGAGCGCAGTCTCGACAACTTCACTGATGGTGGCGCTTGACGTCGCGATGAAGCTGTGGTAGTAGACGTAGGCAAACAGCCCCATTATGAACTGGCAATCCATACGATCGGTAATACCGCCGTGGCCGGGGATGGAGTCACCAAAGTCCTTGATCTTGAAGGTCCGCTTCAGCCCGGACGCAAAAAAGCCACCGAAGGGGGCGATGAGAGAGGCGAAGGTGGCCAGGAAGAAGGCGTGGATCTGCATCGGCGCCATCGTGACGCTGAACTTGTAGTTGGGCGGCAGAAACAGCAGATCTGGTGTGGTGTACGTCTGGGCCAGGAAGACGGGGTTGGGGTTGCAATCAAGGCCGTGGAAGACATTGGCGCCAAGGTTCGTCGCAGGGCAGACGAAGTACTTGGACCGCAGAAGGATGTTGGTCAGGAACACGGCGAAGATGGCGGTCATGACCCAGGCACCCACGAAGCCCTCGACTGTCTTCTTCGGCGAGATCTTGATGAGCTGGGTACGTCCGAAGGTGATACCGCAAATGTAGGCGAAAATATCGTTGGTGATGACCAGCGCCGCGGGCATAAAGAACCAGATCATGCCCTCAAACAGATTGTTCATGATGAAGTGGGCCTGGACAACGATCAGGAACAGCGCGATGTGCGTCCACCCAAAGTTTGCGAACTGGAACTTGTATGAGCCTGGCTTCAGAGTGGCCACAAAGAAAAGGAAACCTGCAGTAGTGTTAGAGAGGCACAGGGCAGCGGGACAGGGGCAGGATGGACTGACCGAGCATGTACAAGATGAAGCTGATGAACCGATGGTGTGTGGCCAAAGGCAGGATAGCCTTGCCCACGAAGACAATGTGCTTGAAGTAGTAGATGACGCTTTCGCCGTAGAGGAAGTACATGGTCGTCGCCAACCAGTACCAGCTGAGGCTCTTTGTGGACCGAATGTCGCGCGCCCGGCTCGGGACACTGGCGATAGCGATGACCTCCTTAAACGACACGACCTGGATCGCAGTTATAATGGCGACGATGTAGACATGGCCCATGAACAGAGCAGTGAAGAAACAGCCGATCATCACAAATGTCCAGAATGTCCTGGTTATGAAGTTGGCCTTCTTCTTCTCGTAGTCGGACTGGGGGGGCTCCTCGGTCACGGGCTTCTGCAACGGCCACAAGTCAGCAATGCGCCGGGAGTACGACTGGGGAAATACGGGCAAACGCACTTCTTGAATGCCATCGAGAGAGACGCCGGACCTCGAGCCTGTGGGAGAGCTGGGCTCCTCGCCCGGCTCGCTGAAACTTGCGCGCCGTCCATCTCCAGACTGCTTGTTGTGGGGGAACTTGACCCCGCGGCGCTGCCTGCCCGACATGGTGCGCGATGTGGTCTTGGGGGGGTAATGACGCGACGAGGACACGGAGGATCGGAGGGGTTTGCGCCGGTAGTCCTGCAACGGCGCCGAGACTGCCGGTTGGGCCGGATCGGGTTGGCGGAGCGGTGTTGTGGGCGGGTTCGAGCGTCAGCCTGTAACTGCTCGCGGTTCTTCGGGCGCGTAGCGAGCGGCGGTCAAATTCGAAGGCGGCGCGCACTTGCGACGTATGCTGCAACTCGTTTCGGGTCGCGACGTGAATGGAATTGATGCCGGCGCGGGTGTGCCGTTTGTTGAGCGAGTGTCGTCGTGCGTTGTTGCGGGTGGGTTCAGTTTGTTGGGTGCGGCTTGAAATTTCGATGTGTCCTACGTCAATCGTGGCTTGGCGTCTGGCCCTGGCACACCTCAGTGGGGTAGATCCCGGAAAGAGCGCGCCAGGAGTGGCTGCCTGGCTGTCTTCAGCGTTGGAAATGAAACGGTGCAGAATTACGGGCGTACAAGTGAAGTTTAACTTTGACGAAGACAGATCTCAACAAAGTAGTCGCAAAAGTGTAATTTTCACGTTAGGCTACGGTATGTTCTGCTAGAATATGTTTTGCGCGCAGATGTCGCTTGCCTACAAGGTGTACAATTCGGGGATCTGAAGGCTCTCGGGGGCGCATTCCCTCAGTGCTTCCTTCCAGGATTCCCGCAAGTGCGCAGATGACGATTTATCGAACGAAAAAAAACCGGTATGTGTGTAGGGACCCGAAACAAGACCAGCGCTTGCAGTGCGTCTCAACCAAAATCACATGCAAGCGAAACATACTTTGGGAGCAGATCTCCAATTCATCGGAGAAGCGCCAGACCGAGACCCCGAGGCGGAGCGGCGAAACCACTGTTCCGTGGGGAGGGCTGGGGGCCCTTGCCGGCGCGCCTCAGCCCGCTGGGGGAAAGCGCGTCACTGGCAACTGCCAATCGCGGGGCAAAACATCGTCCAACGGCCCAGCAACGATGCCGCAGCCTGGAGCCTGAAGGCCTGTTGCGACAGAACTCAATTCCACGTAAATTTCCTCCTGCCATCATCGTCGCCACTGTTACCCTCGCCGACAGCCCTCCCCCGTGCAATTTTCCTCCCGATGGCATTGCTATGTGGGGCAGCGCACACAACAGCCGGCGGCCATGGATGAGTTTTCTGACGACGGGTTCGACGACTTCGACGACTCCATTCTGCAGGAGATCGAGAACAATGCGCTCCAGTTCACGCAGGCGCAGAAACAGGCCCAATCGCAGGTAGCCCCCACCGGCCAAGCTCCGCCCTACGAGTACGGCTTCGACGATGACGATCTCGACGACACCGAGGTTGTCGACGAGCGAGAGCTGCAAGCGGCACAGCCAGCCGTGGGCGGCGCCTTGCCATTGCCAGCCCAACAACCGCAACGGCTGGGCGTTGGGCTCGTTGGCCAGCAGCAATGGAACCAGCAGTTCCCACGCCCTCCCATTCCGCCGCAACCTCCCCAACAACGCCCCGGATACCCGCCCCGCCAACAGTTCCCTCCCCCTTCGCGACCGCAACCGCAGTATCCCGTACCGCGAACACAATATTCCCCGACCCAGCGGCACCCGGCAGCTGCCCTCCCATCGCAGCGCTTCCATCCGGGCCCTCTACCGCAGCGGCCAGCGCCACAACCATCGCAGTTCGCCCGAGCTCCGCCACCCGTGACTCGCCCGTACCCCGCCCAACCGACACAAGCTCTCCATGGCGCTCACGGCGCTGGTGCCGCACAAGGGAATGTCCTCGCCGCACTGCAGGACAGGCTTTCCGCCTTGGAGACGGAACTGACCGCATCCAAGGGAGAGGCTGCGATCCTGCGGTCCAAGTACGAGAAGGCAAACGCGGCCCACAACGACGAGGTTGCCCGCCTCAAGAAACAAAATGCCGAGAACATCGCGAAGCAAGAGCGTACTGTGGAGGCAGCACTCGCAGCAGAGCGGACTGCCGCCACCGAACTTCAGTTTGCGCGCCAGGACCTTAGAGAGGGCCTCGGTCGGGCAAAGTCCAGGAAGAAGGATGGCTCAACAACGCCAAAGAAGACCAAGTCATGGGGGATTGCCGACGGCTTTGACGGCGTCGAGATGACGGGCAGTCCGAGCAAGACACAAGCACTGAAGAGAAAAGAAGGGCCTGCCGTGGTCTCTCAAGGGGAGCGAACTCCGTCCAAGGGCAAGAGGAAGCGTCCAGCTTTCGATAGCCCCACCTTTGCCCTGGAAACGCACTCTGACGGTGTGGCCGATGAGAGTGCCCCCCGGCCTCAGATCAAGGCTGTTTCGCCCCGTCCCGTCGCCAGCCACAGTGACGTGCCCCTCGATGTGAGCCCCCGTGTCCCAATCCCACTGCTCCCGTGCTCGTACTCACAATTTACCCAGTTCCTCAAGCTTGCTCTGGACCACAGCATCGATCACGGCCAACCTCTGACATTCGACTTCTTCTCACAGTTTGCGTTCCCCTCCGACCCGTTACGGAATTTTGCTACCCTCATATTTGAGAGGCTCCCCCTGATGGGAGACTCTCGGGATCCAATGAGCCTGCTTGTTGACTTCACCGACTCGTTAATCGACATGTGGCACCAGTGCCTCTCTGAGAGATATCATTTTCCCATTTACTACATCGGCACCCTCATATCCTTCACGTTGCAGCTTCACAATGGTGGCGTGGCCCCGCGCATCATCTCGTCTCTCATCCCCGTTTGCACCACCACTTGCCGCCTTGTGGCCTTGCCTCGGTTCAACAGTGTCGATGGCGATATCTCAGGCCATCCAGATAACCTAATACGACAGCTGTCCGTCGACTGCACCGTCCCAGAAGTTCTCTCGCTCCTGAATCTCGCTGCGGTGGGCTGTCTATCTCCGCCGGCCGATGATCCAGAGGCCAACCCCAACAAACCATCCCCGCAGGTTGAGTTTTGGAGGACTGTTGATATGGAATTTGTCATCATAATGCTCTCAAACAAGCAGCCAGAACGGTGGTGGTTTCCAATGCTCTCACTGCTCTCGACTTCCGTTCTTCCAAGTAGTCTCGGTCCGATGCCGAGTCCGATCTCGTCAACGACATATGGAGAAGACAATTCCGGATCTCCCGAACTCGTCGCGGATGCTATCATTGACCGCGTCTCCGTCTGCCTTGTTGAGCTGCCTCGTTGGGCACCTCCTGGATCGGCCATGGAACTTCGAGTTCGACTCGCGGTGCTGGACTCTCTGGTATTATTCTCTGCCAGCCCTTTTTGCTTCCGCGAGATCGCGCGCAGCGACTTTGCCATCCAGCGCTTGGTCACCGTTCTGTGCTGGGCTATTGACCAGCTGTACGATGTTGACCATTCATTCCCGGTGGTGCGGCCTAGTCAAGAGCAGCAGCCGAGCCGTAGCAAACCTCAGGCAGCGGAGAGTTTCGGAACAGACAGCTTCGGCGAGGACACGTTGATGGAGATCGACAGAGTATTTGAGCTCAAGGCGGAAGAGGAAGAGGAAGCGTTTGCAGCACGTCTGGAAGGGCTTGATATTGAACGAGATAGCGATGGGTGCGGTGGCCCACACACTCCGTCACTTCTGTGCCGGGTCATCTCGCAGGCAGTGTTGCTCCTCCACGCTCTTGTGACCGACCCGCGGACATCGGATGTGGTGGATATGGTCAGACAGCTGGGCACTTCCAGCGGTGGTTCTCAGAGATACCTGCTCACGCTGGCGAGGCTGAGCTTTGCGGAGGAGGATCTGGTTCTCGAGGCAGGGATAGACGCGGAGACGGCGGAGAGGGCTCATGATCTGCTTGAGCTGGCTGTTACGCCGGATGAAGGCGAGGAGATGAGGGATTTGTTTGGTCCTGAATAGAGATACCCTTGATTGTTGCTAGCATGGACCTGAGGGAATGCTGGTTGTAGTTGTGATGTGGGGGAAAAGCCAAGCTTAAATGTAGATACAAACTATGCAGAACCGACGCGTACAGCCTATCGCAATATAAGATCACCCCCCGACTGGGATGGACGCCTTTTATTCCACTTGCCTACCCTTTCCACTAGCTGTACCCCACCACTCGGACAGGAACTCCTCGGCGCCGAGAAACTTCAGGCCAGGGAGAAGGAGGTTCCATTCATCCGACACAGTCCATGCGCCCTTTGTGGTGCTGAGCAAAAAGGCAGACCAGAACTGATTCGCAATGGCTGGTTTCTGCTCTTCGGGAAGGGAGCTCAGGGACGGATGGTCCAACCCCGGAAGCCACGACGTCCCCGGCACACCCGCTTCGAGGGTGGCCAAAGGGATATACTCCACGTCAAACGGTTTGCCCAATATCTTCTCGCCAAGCTGTAGGATCTCGCGGGTGCTGATTTTGTTCCCGCTGATACCCCCGACGACAGGCCATTCCCCCTCAAACTCAACGGCCCGGGCCACCACAGCGGCAACATCTTGGACCGCGGTGAAGGTGAGCGGGTCATCAATGTGCCCGTCGACGACAAGAGCACGCGCGTTTTGAAAGTCGATGTGCAAGCCGATAGGCGAAATGTGCTTGGTTGTCTTTTGGGGCGAGGCAAAATAGTTGAGGAAGCCGCCGGGCTGGAAGAGGGTGTATTCCAGCACCTTGCTGTCCTTGTTCACCTCTTGCAGGTACTCTCGTATCAGTCCTTTGCCCGCATACCACGGAACGGTCGTGACGTCTGAGGCTGCCCACTCGCTGGGCGCGAAGCGCTTCACGCCCGCTGCGATGGAGGAGTCGATGAGGTTCTGCTGGACGTCGATGTTAGGGCCGCCGACGAATGAGAGAACTGTGTGGACTCCGCGGAGGGTGCGTGTGAGTTGTTCTTTGTCGTTGTAGTCGACGATGACTGGCGTGACGCCGGGAGTGACGACGTCTGGCTCCTGCAGTGGCATTAATGTCGTACTTCCGGATCTGGAGAGGCAAGGTATGAACACGTACCCTGCGCCACAGGCTGGTGATTTCATGTTTTCCGGTAGCTACTAGGGCATCGATAACCTCGCGGGCAACCTCTAGAGTTCGAGACAGAGTCAGCAGAATCCTAGTCCAGCCAAGTTTGTATCATAGGTGGGTAGGTAGGGCCCTACCGCCCGAGCCACCAGCAATCGCAATCTTGACCATAGTTCAGTACCACTTGACACAGTCGAGGATGACAGGTTTTGCGCGAGACTCTTCGTAGGTTGACCCCTCGTAGGTTCACACAAAACGGTGGTGTTTTGAACGTTCTTATAGGGGCCTCAAAGCCTGGGCGGCAGTTGTGGATTTATCAGCTTCCGCCAACTGCATTGATTCCATGCAACACAAGAACAGTGCAGAAATCGACAGTTACCAGGTGTCCGGCCACCAAGTGAAGCCAAACCAATCACAATCCGACCACAAATGGCACAATACTCCGGTGTTATTCGAACCATCGGTTGGAGCGAATGGCAGAGACATGGAGGCCCATTGGCCTGTCCGCCCACAAGGAGCGGAGAGAAACCCGGGCCGACGGCGGAACATTAAAAAAGTGGCCGAGAGTTCTCCGGGTACGGCGGAGGAGCGACGTTAATATGCCCCACCACAAAATCCTGACCATTACACCGGCAACACTGTGTTGTTGTGTTTAGAGACATTGCAGGTGGATATGCAAATGAAAATCTCCGATATAAATGACATACCGATTCTGATTTCCGTTTCTCAGTGCTGGGAGTTCCACATGCAGCTTCTCTCAACCAGGGCCCTGCTTAAACGCCGAATTTTTTATCAAGACAATGGGATTTCATACTACTGATTAATTGCTGTAGTAGTAATCCGTTATATGTCACCAGCAGAGTACTGTAAGGCTCGAAATCCAACGGGAACGGTTCCACACGAGACGTATGTCTCCCGTCCTTGGTTTTAAGTAACCAGCAAGAGGTTACAAGACCATCATCCGAGACCCCCCGCTCAGGTAGCGCAGGAGATTAGCAGAGTCACTACCGCCGATTTCCTGTTTGGAAAACTAGCATCAATTAGAATTAGGAATGAAGAGCTGTCCGTGCCAGTCTTCGTTCTGCCTCAGCATAGACCAGAGCAGGGCATAGACTTTTAATCTAGATTTTCCCCTTCACCATTTAGAAGCTCAACGATGAGGGTACCTAACCTACCTAGTTCTAGACATGATTCCGTCTAGAAACGCCGCACTCGTTTAGACACCATCAGGTTATGGACGCGACCGAACGTACCGGTAAGTTTGCATGCGGCCCGATGATCCTGGCATTTCCCGGGCGCTCGGCGGGGATTGCGGGAAGCCGGTTAGCATGCACTGGCTTGACAACATCCTCTCGGGCAACGGCAACGAGACTGACTAGTAGGACACCGATCACGACGATGACGACGGTGATGGTGACAAGGGGGTGAGGTCTTGGCCGACTCTGATGGGTTGAGCTAGTATGATCCCTCAACGCTGTGTGTAAGTCACGGTACATGTACCTAGCTCTGTTGGCTCCCAGAACCCACATCGTTCTCCACGTTCACACATCGGCAAAAAGCAAAAAAGTTGGATTTGTCCTGCAGAGGACAAATTAATGATCAAGCCCGGGTTCGATCCGGAGACCTTCAGTGTGTTAGACTGACGTGATAACCAACTACACCACTCGACCATGTGATTTGATGTAGTACTGAACTCGATCCTTGCTCTATTAACCCGGGCCTGCCCTGTCTTTGCAATCGCCGTCACTTCTACGATTCAGCATGCCTGCAGACTGGCTGTTGTGACACTACGATTTCCCTCGATCGGCCACAACTTGATCTAACGCATCAATGGCCTTCAGCACCGCACCAAGTGGTGTCCCCCTATCCTCTCCCAAATCTTCCAAGAAACTCCCTTTCTCAAAGAGATGTCCCTGTCCCTTCGCCTCGAAGTACACCCCCTTCTCCCCCAACCTCTCCGCAACAGACACCCCCAGCTCCGGACTTAAATCCATATCATCATCCCCCTGGATGAGAATTGTCACCGGCCAGTCCCGCAATTTTGCCTTCTCTGCATCCGTCGCTCCCCGAGCCCAATCAAACCCAGGATCAACACCCCCGACAAAATCCAGGAACAGATTCTCATAAAGAAAATAATCATACAACAACCCCCGGTTCGGATCATCCGTGAACCCCTCAGGTAGCTTCTTATCTGCCTGGAAGGAGGGATTCCTCGTCCCAGATGGGAGGAGACACCGAATGTCAAACACCCCTGATGGGTCAAAAACGCTTCGTCCTACCGCGACAGGCTCGGAGATGTAGTGGGCGACGTCGTCTTCGGTGATGGGTTCTGAGGGGATGAGTACCGAGGAGTTGAAGAAAAGGTGTCGGAAGGTGGGGATGCCCGTGATGGAGAGGAGGGCTAGAGGTGCAGGGGTGAGGTGGTACGCGGCGAGAGCGGCGAGGAAGAAGCCGGCGGATGCACCGGCTGCGATGACAGGGCGTGGGTCGGGGTTGGAGCTGGGAGGGTTGGAGCTGGTGGGGAGGGATTGGGCGAAGGAGTATGCTGCGTGGACGTCGGAGAGGAGAGCATCGCCGGAGACTTGCGGGAGGAGGCGGTAGGAGGGGCTGACGAGCGGCCATTTTCGGTGGAAGCAAGTCTGCACGAGCCACGGGGGGATCATGTTGCGGGCGCCGGCGACGAGGCCGCCCGAGTGGAAGAAGAGGAGGACCGGCGTCGAGGAGGGGTAGTCGGCTGCATCGTAGACGTCGCACTCGATGGGGATGGAGTGCACGGCGATGGTGTGGGTTGTTTTGGTTAGTGGGGCGCGGGGAGAAGCCATCGCGAGACGTTTTCGGAGTCACGAAGCTTGCGGTTCGAGGATGGAAGGAGGATGAAGGAGCACTGCAGTCACAGAGCGGGGTTTGGGTTGGGTCGTGGCATTTCACGATTTGCAGTCACCAGCAGGGCAGATGGGATGAAATAATGGCGCGCCCTTATAGCGGACGCCCGAATACCAGAGCGGCATAGATTTCCACCGTCTTACCACGGAGCTCAGGGGAGGCGCGTCAGTCGAGATTGATTGAAGTGCACGGGTTGCGTTGTTCCTTGATCCGTGTTGCCGGCCAGGCGCACGCATGAGGACCCCCGCTTCCATAACGGTGAGCCACTCGCGTCGCTGCGCGCTGTCACGTGTGTGCGGGGCTGGTGGGGTCCCTGCATCTTCGCCCCCAGATTCCGAACGCCCGGATCGCCAAGCCAAGCGAAATGCCCTTTCCTGCCCACCTGCTCCTGTGACTAAGATTTGCGAATTGACCCACTCCCCTTCCTCACAGGCCCCGACTCGAAAAGCCAATTCTCTTCACCGACCTCTTGTCCATGCCTTACCGCGTATATTATCGTTGACCTGATTCTGCCTCTGCGCAATCGGCTGCCGCTCCACGCCCTCGTTCTTCCGAGAGAACGCTCTGCCCCGCGCTGTCGCATGGCCGTGGGAGCACGCCGACAGGACGAAAGCCAGCCGCTGAGCACCGGCCAAGGTTGAAGCCTCGCATCCATCCACCGACCGCTGCCACCATTCCCCGTTACCGCGACGCTCCGTCACCGCCCAATGCCCTCCCCGAAAGCGCCTTCAAACCTTGCTCCCTAACCCGCGGCCCGTCGCCATGTCCCGACCGAACCTGTTCTCGTCGGCGTCGCACGACCACGCCCCCGCCCACCCGAGTGGTCTGCGCCAGAGCCACAGCGCAGCGTCGTACGCGTCGCTCGCCGATGCCGCCGACACACGAGCTGGAGACAGCCCGCCCCTGTCGCCGAGATCGCCCCCTCCGGCCTCCAACGAGACCTACATACCGGGCTTCGACCTCGCCGGTCCAAGCAATCGGCCCGAGACGGCTACCGAGAGCACATCGCTCCTGGATTTCCGAGAACACCCAGCCCATGAGGGACCATGCAACCACGGCACCTTCTCGCCCCGCCCTATGAGCCCGACCGACAGCGTAGCTGCCGATTCCCACATATACTCAGGGTCCGAGTCGGACGGGTCAGTCCCTACTATGGACGGGGTGCTCTCGGTGGAAGCTAGGAAGAAACGCCGGAGCTGGAAGAAGCAGCTGGCGTCGAGGATGAAGAGCAAGAAGATGAGCACCTCGAGTGTCCTGGCCAAGCGCCACGGCTTCAAGGACTCAACTCTGATGTGAGTCGATGGTCTAATACTGGCGGATAGATTCTGGTGCTGACACTGCGTGCAGGTACTTGTCGTACTACCTTCCGGTCCTGGTCTGGGCGCGCGAGTATAACTGGTCGTACTTCAAGGGCGACTTTGTTGCGGCCCTGACGGTGGCAGGCATATACGTTCCCATGGCACTGTCGCTCGCCGACAACCTCGCCCACGTTCCCGCGATCAACGGCCTCTACTCGTTTGTCTTTGCCCCCCTGGTCTACGCCCTGCTCGGCAGCTGTCCGTCCATGATAGTTGGGCCTGAGGCGGCTGGCTCTCTTCTTGTCGGTACCGTCATCAAGGCGAATGTTGACTCGGGCAAGGGCGGCGACAATGACGCAGTTCTGCAAGCGACCATTTGTGGCATCGTTGCTGGTATAGCTGGCGCCATGGTCTTCGCTGCTGGCATCGCCCGCCTTGGTTTCCTCGATGGCGTTCTCTCTCGACCGTTCCTGCGAGGGTTCATCAGTGCCATTGGTGTCGTTATCGCCGTGGACCAGCTGATCCCCGAGCTCGGCCTAAACCGGGCTTTGGAAAACAAGCCAGCCATCCGCCACGGGAGCAGCGTCGACAAGCTGCGTTTCATCTTTGGAAATTTGGACAAGACCCACCACCTGACGTTTGCGGTGGCCGCGTCGAGCTTTCTCGTCATTATGGTGTGTCGCGAGATCAAGCGCCGCTTGCAGCCTCGGTATCCCGGCGTTGCCTACTTCCCGGACCGCTTCCTCGTCGTTGTTCTGTCGGCTATCCTGGCGTATTGGTTCGACTGGGAGGGTTCCGGGGTGTCTGTCCTCGGGAAGGTTGAGGCTGCTAGTGGCCACCTCTTCACTTTCCGCTGGCCGTTTCTCCCGTCGAGCATGACGCACATGCGTGAGGCCATGGGCACTTCGTTCTTGATCGCCCTTCTTGGCTTCTTCGAGTCTTCAGTGGCAGCCAAGAGTATCGGTGGAAACGATGCTTTCTCCACCCAGCTGAGCCCTAACCGTGAGCTTGTCGCCCTCGGGGCCGCAAACTTGGTAGGGGCCTGCTTCATGGCCCTTCCTGCCTTTGGTGGGTATGGCCGAAGCAAAGTGAACAAGCAAACCGGAGGCAAGAGTCCCATGGCCTCGATACTCCTCAGCTTCTTCACACTCGTCACTATCATGTTTCTCCTTCCGGCTCTCTACTATCTTCCGGTATGTTGCCACCCGTCCTTTTGCATGATGCGATACTGACCATCGATAGAAACCCGTTTTGTGCTCGTTGATCAGTGTTGTGGCCTGGTCGCTTATCGAGGAATGCCCGCACGATATCCTCTTCTTCGTCCGCATTCGGGCGTGGCAGGAGCTGGGGCTCATGATGTCCATCCTGCTCTCTACTGTATTCTTCTCGCTCACCCTGGGCATGGCCATTGGCGTGGGTCTGTCTTTACTGCAAGTCATCCGCCACTCAACCCGCCCCCGCATCCAGATTCTTGGCCGTCTCCCCGGCACGAACCGCTTTGAGAACGCTGAGGCCAACCCCGACCGCCTGGAGTTCATCGAGGGCTGTCTGATCGTCAAGGTCCCCGAGCCGCTGACATTTGCCAACACGGGCGAGCTCAAGACCCGCTTGCGGCGGATGGAGCTGTACGGCACTAGTCTGGCGCACCCCGCGCTCCCGCGGCTCCGGAGGGAGGAGTCGAACCGCAACATCATCTTTGACATTCACGGCGTCACTTCGATCGATGGGAGCGGAACACAAGTGCTGGAGGAGATTGTGCGGGGCTATCGCGAACGCGGAGTCCGCATCTTCTTTAGTCGTGTGCCGAGCCGCGAATCGGATGTCTGGGCGTCGTTGCAGCTCAGCGGCATCGTTGATCTCGCGGGCGGCGAAGACCATTTCGTTGATGATGTGCATGATGCGCTGAAGATGACGGAAGTTGAGGAAGTCGAGCTGGTGCGTTAGTAGGCTGGATGACTGGTGTTCGTTGGATTGCGGGATAGCCTAGGGGCTCGTTGAACTGCGAAAGGGCCGAGTTGCTGGCTCGATAGCCCTTGTAATGGACGAAGGTCGAAACAGATATGTATTCAACATTTGCATAGAATGGTGTTGCGAGCCTTTGATAGATTTGGACATGGCATTTTGGCGTAGAGGAACTGGCATTTATATAGGCAGGGGCCTGCCTGAATCACAGCACTGGAGTTTTGTTTCCATTTGCGTATCTGTTTCTTGTGAAGTGCGTTGGGGTTATGTCCTGGCGTGATGCTCCTTGGAAGCCAGATTCACTTTGGATCTGACTCGCTGTCTTGGGCCTGACGGCTTCAAGGGTTGGGATTCCTGGTCGGTTATCAACAACAATTGGGTATGGTGTAGTGGCTAACATCGCTGACTCTCATCTTGAGCACTCAGCAGCCCGGTGTTCGATTCCCCGTTACCGAGAGACATTACAAACCAGAAGAGGCCTCGCTTCTGTTTACTTTTTGCCCCTACCTTGTTCACTATGGACGTACCGTAATTGTGAGAGTGTAAATCAGCCGCTATAGGTATCCTCATTTTTTATTATGAAATACCTCTCCCACTTGAAGAAGGTATATGCTTCTCTTTTCTTTTGGTTTAAATGACGAGTTGGAAATGCAGTATCCCGTAGTTTGTGCTGCCTGTGGCTGGCATTCGCAGCGAAGTCTAAGTACCGATCAGGTATCGATGGTTTGTCATTTGTTGCCAAGCCCCTTCGTCGTCTCTTTTTGGTTAGATCACTGCCGTGTTCCTGTGCAGCGGTGCCTATCATTCAGCCGCGAGATCACCGAGCTGAACCATTCGCTGCTGCTGCCTGATGGTTGACTCCTCTTTTCCCCTTCATCATCACTCATCTCACATTCAATATACCATCCCATCCCATTTACTGCTTCCACCTGGAACTCCTCTACACCCCCCAAAAACAACAAACAACAAACATACGTACATATTTTTATTTTTCCATACCTTTCCCATCTCACCAACGTTTCAAACAATCACATCCAAAATGTCAACCCCCACCCGGCACTCCCGCACCCTTGGCGCCCTCCTCGGCGTTCACGCAGGCGACTCCCTCGGCGCAACGCTCGAGTTCCTCGCCTGGGAGGAGATCCAAATGTCTTACCCCGATGGTCTCCACGAGATCATCGGCGGCGGACACTTCGACTGGCCTGCTGGCCACGCAACGGACGACACCGATCTCACAAGGGCGGTGCTCCTGGCGTATCGCGACGTGCATGTTCGTGCCGCGAAGGGTACTAGTAATCCGGCTGGGAGGGAGAAGGGAGTGGTAGAGCTAGCGGCGTGGAGGATGGTAGATTGGTACGACGGCGTCTGGCCGGGGCGAGTCAAGGGGAGGAGACCGCGTGATGTAGGCGGCGCGACGGAGACGGGGCTGAGGAGGTTCAGGAGCTTGGGAGACCCGGCGAGTTCAGGGGCCGGAGAGGGGAACGCGGGCAATGGGTCGCTGATGAGGTGTATTGCGACGGGGTTGTTTGTGGGAGATGGGGAGGGAGAGACAGAGAGGCTGGTGAGGGAGTCGATGGCGATTTCGGCCGTGACGCATGATGATCTGCATTGCACGATTGCGTGTGCGGCGTATAATGGGATTGTGAGAGCGCTGGTTGCGGGGAGGGGGGTTGATATTGCAATCGAGGAGGGGAAGGGGGTTGTGAAGGTGTGCTTGGAACAGCTTGAAGGGGCTGGGAAAGGTGGTGCACGGGTTGAGTTGGCTGCGAAGAGGGTTGTGGCAGGGATTGATGCGGGGAGGGATTTGATCAGTGTGAAGGAGATGGCGGAGAAGGGGCCGAAGGAGGCGAAGAATGCGGCCAAGGTGATTCCGTTCAAGGGGGCGGGATATGTGCTGGAGTCATTCACAATTGCCGTGGCGGCATTAATGGATCCGAGGCCGTTGGAGGAGGTGCTTGCTGATGTGGTGCGGTTTGGGAAGGACACGGATACTAATGGGGCTATTGCCGGTGGTCTCCTTGGAGCACGGGATGGCGTGGATGCTATTCCGCTGCAGTGGAGGGAGAAGTTGCAGTTTGGCAAGGAGTTTGGTGAAGCTGTGGATGTAATTCTAGGGTCGGATTAGACAAGGGATTCACCAGGTAGTAAACAATGCACACGTTACGTGGGAGCTTGAGGATGAGATTCTGGACTTAGGTTAGACAGGGGAATCGCCCGAAGTTCGGAAATTGTTGCTGATCCTCCTTTCTAAGCAAGATATGTAGATGGCTCAGCTACGCAGGACAGCGAGCAAAGCCCAGTACTCCCACTATCTTGAGTGCAGTGGTTAGATAACCTCCGCCTTGATCAACACCGGAACAATCCCCCCCGGTGCAACCTTGACCTCAGCGTGCCCAATCGCCGCATACAGCGCCAGAATGGTTCCTGAATGAGCCGTAACAGAAACGATATTCTCGCTGCCGTTGGTAAACAAGTCGTCTAGAAACGCCTCGACTCGAACAGCATGCTCCTTTAACGTCTCCCTGACATCAGGCACCCAAAGCCCATCCCCTTCCTCGAACCCCTCCTCAAACGAAAAGTGCGGAAAGTTCTCATGAATCACAGTCCGTGTACTCCGACGGTCACAAGTGTGAATGCCCAGTCTCTCGCGTATCATCTCCTTGATGATGGGCTTGAACTTAGAATTCTCCACTCCGGGAGCCGGTTGAAGACCCGCGAACGCCATCTCGCATGTCTGAAGGCAGCGAGTGAGGGGGCTCGCATAGTGGTGACGCGAGAGAGGTAGCTTCAGAGAGGAGCAGGCGTCTTCCCAGAAGGTCTTCATGGCTTGGGCCTGACCGACGCCTTTGGCGGTGAGGTGTGCGTCGGCCCAGACTGTTTTGCCGTCGCCGTCGAGACGGGCCCAATGTGCCTGGTGGTGAGGGGACTAATAAGACAGAAAAGGGATGGGGCAGAAAGGAGGCAGCTCACCTCCCACTCGATTGTGCCGACCTCGGCCTCCTTCACGTTGTGGTAACCCTCTCCATGGCGCGCGGCATACAGCAGTTTGTACGAAGCATCTCCAACCTTCGTCTTGTTGAGGTGATCGAGGTAGTGAGCGAACCGCTCCCAGTCAGTTTTCTCGCCTTTTGGATCGAATGCTGTGTCTGTTTCGTATTGCCGGCTGATGAGGCCAAGACCAGGGAGAGTGGTCTACTATGTCTTGGAAATCAGCGAAATGCGCCAAGTGAGAGGCAACTACTAGGCAGAAGTGAGAAGTCGCATGCCGTGTCGTGAGGTCCGGTGGGGACATCCTGCTCAAAGAATCCAGCAACGGCAATGTATCGGAGCTTGCCCGTCCGGTCGGTCATAATTTCCTCCAGCTTGGCCTGCGAACTGGTGGGACTGGGTGCGGGGCTGATAGTTGAAGTCAGGCGATCAAGAGGCGTTGTGGAGGAGCTGGAGGTTACTAGGAGGTTACGTTGAGAAAGCAGGACGCAGCGTGAGAAGAATGTGCCAAACCCCGCTTTCTGGGGTAGCGGCAGCTTATTCGCTCATCTGACCCGATTGTGACCGGGTGGCGCTTCTGTTAGTGAAACCGCCGTGAAGCCATCCACAAAACCTGGGGTCCAATACAACAGCAGGAGTTTGCGGTTGGTCTGACTCGTGGATGGCAATTAGTCCGAGGGGATAGTCTTCATTCGTCTGATGGAGGCGACGATTGGCGCGGATCTCACTTCCGCATTTGCTCACGCCGGGACGTAATCTCAGCATGCGTATTCAGGCAACCATGGAACGCTATAACATCTCGTGCCTGCGCTTGTGGAGTGGCGACCGACAACCTCCAACTCTGGCGGTAAAACGGTTGCCGCCCACGTTCCACTGCAGCTCCAAATCCTGGGGGAGGTGGAGCTGTTCATCTCCCAAGTTTACCAACAGGAACTGCCGAAGCCGGGACCCTCGGTTGCCGTGTTAGCTCGGTTCGGCTCCGATCCTACCTTGCTAGCCCCATCTCGGTTCCAACCAAGCGGGACTTGGCGACCGATCGAGCCTGGCGAGTCCCCGGAGAGCGCCCGTTTCGTACTTTACGGAGCATAGGTTTGCCGGGTCCGTTCACCAGCTTCTATAGCGTTGTATGTTGCGGGCTATCATTTCATCCCAACCAGCAAAGACGATGTTTGCCAAGTATAAAACACTCATTCCGAAAAGATAACCCATCATGCGCGCCTATCAACCCTGGACTTGGCGCTATCACGATCAGACGCTGTCAGTGTTCCCACTGAGAGAACCACGGTTTCCAGCATGGGCGTGGGTCATACTCCGTATTTCAACTCTAGTTCAGAGGGCCCGCTGAAAGGATTTTGTGAGATATAAAGAGGGCAGAGTCCTGCTGAGAAGAGAGTTTGAAACAGCCAGGCCCGGACAACTCGTTTACTCGACCAAGCCCCTTCTCTCCCTCAACTGCAACCATGCAGCTCAATCTTACTCAAGTGGCCCTCTGGGCGCTCGCCGCAGCCAACACGGCCGAGGCGCACTATCGGTGGAGCAAGCTCGTCATCAACGGCAAGCTGACCAACGACTTCGAGTACATCCGCGAGAACAGCAACGGTATCATGCCGACCAAGCAGTTCCTGAACCCGCCCAGCGATGACTTCCGGTGCAACTCGGGGTCGTTCAACAACGCGGCCAAGACCAAGGTGGCCAAGGTCATGCCCGGCGACACCATCGGCGCCCAGCTGTGGTACTACGCCACCATGCAGCACCCCGGGCCCCTGACCATCCACATGTCCAAGGCGCCCGGCGATGTGCGCCAGTACCGCGGCGAGGGCGACTGGTTCAAAGTCCACCAGATGCTCATCTGCAAGCCCCCGACCGGCGGGTACCTGGTATGTCTTCCAGTTTATTACCCCTTTTTCTGGGACCCAATGTCTGACTAACACCAACCACAGAACGACAAGGACTGGTGCACGTGGGACAAATCGACTATCGAGTTCCAGATCCCGCGCGACACGCCGCCTGGCCAGTACCTCGTGCGCTTCGAGCACATTGCGCTGCACGGCGCCAGCGGTGGCCACACCGAGTTCTACTACGAGTGCGCACAGATCGAGGTCGGCGGCAACGGCAACGGCAAGCCTGGCCCCATGGTCAAGATCCCCGGCCTGTACGACTCCAGCGATCCGGCGCTGCGGTTCTACATCTACGGCGTCCCCAACTACCCCTACACCAACGTCGGCAAGCACGCCGTCTGGAAGGGTGGCAATGCCGGTGGCGGTGGCCAGCCCATCAACTCGGTCCCTGAGACATCCCAGCCTGTCGATAACCAACCCCCGGCCAACAACAACGGTGGTGCTGCGCCGCTCTGGGGATAGTGTGGAGGAAATGGATGGAATGGTGCTACTCGCTGCGCTGAGGGCTCGTGCAAGTGGAGCAACGAGTGGTACTCGCAGTGCTAATCTTAAGTCTCGGATGAATGTCTGAAGCTTGGTTGCTGATAGGAGATAGTTAGTTTGTCAGGGGTGGATGTTGAACCGGATGTACAATACTCTCCCTGCAGACCAATCTCACATCCTCAACTCCCACTTTAATGCATGTATTTTTCTGCTGCCAGGTTGTGGGTTACCAGCATGCAGTGCGCATGTTTCTTCCAACTTATCTGTGATCTCAGATCTGGTTACGTTTTCCATCTCGAACTCCATCGTGAATGGGAATGATATCCATGTATCAAACCGCAAAAGTCTCGTTCTTATTCTACCGGGACTTTCACTTTCGACCGAGGCTGGCCGACTCGACCAGACTCTCGAACCGACTCGGGTTGAAACACACCGTGAATATTACACCTGTAAGATCTACTAGACAGGAACCTTCCTAGCACACCTCCAAACGTCCTGGTACATCTACAGTCTCCGACCTTGCAGTCCTCCGCTCAGCCCACTATCATCCCCACGCGGCTCCCCAGCAGTCCAAGTAACACTGGCAATATCCGCCGTCCAGGTATAGCTCGGATCCTCCGTCCCGCAAAGCGCCACCCCCTGGCTCGACTCGCACGCAAGGTCCGTCTTGATCGTCGTGGTAGCGACGCCTGCGAAGAGAACCCTATTCACACTTAATATCAGCATGTCTTTCTCCTCTCCTGCCACCACATCTCCACTCCTATGTCCTTAAAACAGGGAAAGAAAGAAAGGAATGCACTCACGGATGCCTAACATCCAAATCCCTGCACTCCCAATTCGCATCCAGCACCAGCTCCTTCTTCGCCGCATCATACTTGAACTGGCACTTGTACGGCCACAGCGGCAGGCCGTTGCCGCCATCTGATCCAATCTCGCACTCATACCACGGCCCACTGCCCACCACCTTCCCCTGGCTGATGGGCATCGGGTACTGGTACCGCCGATTCTGCGTCTCAAGGATGATGTTGAACCCAACGACTGTGCCGCTCGTGGGCGTAGCCGCACCAGCAGCGGCCTTGCCTTCGAGAGTGAAGGCGCTGAATGTCCATCGGGGCGCAAAGATAGAGGAGATGGTGCAGCCGTCGACGCCGGGGGTGGGGTCCTCGATGGAAAAGGGGGCGACCTGGACGGAGGAGAGGACGGTACCGGGGAGGGTGAGGGCGGAGGGGATGGAGCAGTCGGTTTTGGTGTTGCTGGCGTCGAGGGGCTTGGTGGTGCAGGCGAGGGCGAGGGGGGCGGTTCCGGAGGCGGTGATGGCAAGGCTGTGAGGAAAAGGGGTTGGTAAGCATGACGTATTGTTGGTGTCAGAAGGAAAGGGGGGAGAGGACGTACGGTCTTCCGGGGTCGGTGTCGTCGCAGTACCAGGTCTGGTTGATGCTGACGGTGCTAGTGAGCACGTTAAAGGTGGCCAGGGTGCTGGTGCTGTATTTGCCGATCGTGGGGGACTGGAACTCCAAGCCGGCGCACGTCAGCGTCAGAATATCCTCGCGTGGTTGTGCCCCATCGGGGGTAACGCTAGTCATGCAGCTGGCGTCGTATCCCGTGGCCGGGTTTGTGACTAGGAAGCTGATGCTTCGCTGCTCGATGGAATTGATGTTGTCTCCTGTCTGGTCTGAGTAGGCGACTGCCGAAATTTTCCAGTTTGGTGTCTTGGATCCAGCGCTGCATCCCGGTGCGTCGTGGCCGGTGGGCCCCTCGAAGTAGATGGGCGTTATTTGGACTGGGGCAATGAGGTTGCCTTTGATGAGAACCTGCGGATTCTTCGCGGTGTATTTTCCCTCTGCGTGGTCGAGTGGAACGGAACCGTTGCCAATAGCCCAGAACATGAAACTGTTTCTGTTAGCCACAGAGTGCGGGACTGAACTACAACTCAACTTACCGCTCACCCCCTGCGCGGTCATTGCAGTTCCATGTCTCATTCAAGGAAACGAAAGCTGAGGTTTCGCTGAGTTGGACAGAGGCCTCGAGCTTTCCGGACGCCTTACAGCTGCCGCTTGCCGTGGCACATACAACGGTTGAGGTCGCGTTCGACGCTCGGTTGAAGGCGCTGAAGGAGATGTTGCCCGATGTGGACGAAAAGTCTCCGACTACCCAGCTGGGAACCACAAATGACTTTGCTGTGCACCCCGCTGTTGCTTGGGCGGATACCAAGACCGCGGTCGAGGCCGCTAGGAGGGCGATCTGAGAGATCATGATTACGACGAGTCGCGAAGAACCAAGATACGGAAGCAAATGACCACTTCAAACAAAAACTCACCGACGCGAGGGGGGACTCCGCACGGATATAGCCCTCGACAAAAAAAACATCCGCGCAGGCAGCACCGCCCTAAGTGCGGAGAAGGGGAGTCTCGCGATGATAGCAGGAATTATCCTATCAAGACGGACGATGCACGGGATGTCAATATAACCATATTAAGGGCGGATTGGGGAAGCAATTTACGTCAACATTGCGGTGCTCACCGGACATGCGGCTCTTCTGCCGGATCACGGTAGAAGCCTTCTAGAGCCCTCCGGAAGAAATGACACGGCAGAATGGGAAGGCATACTTGCGCAGTGTCCCCAAGACCCGGTTCGTTGGCAGTTAGTAGGCTAAGTCCGGAATCCTTCAACTCTCTTGTTCTTGCATCCCCCGAACCGCTGCCAACATGCGACTGCGGCAGCGTTCCGCTTCTTGCCTTGGGTCTGACATTTGATGCCGCGCGCCACGCAGTTTGGCATTATGGACCGCCACCCGTGTTCCTGGGCTTGAAATGTACGAAGTACTATGCATGGGGGGCGCCCAGGCCTTGGGAGTGGTGTCGGCTAGAAATGAATGACCGATTGCTACCCAGATATGGACGCGGCTAAAGGGACCTGGATGCTAAGTCGGTTCCTGGCTCTGCTGAACTCTCACGACCTGGTCGCGTTCCTGCATCGCATTGTCCCCAAGCCTGCACGAAATATGTGACGTACTATTCCACGGCGTACATAATAATATTATTCGATCCTGGAATGATCGTTAGTAGGCAGTTCGCAGATGCTAGGTGCTAATACCCTGCTTGATCGCTACCTACCTATTGCCGCTAAGTTAGGTACCTAGTTATCAGTCGTCTTCCCCGAATCTAGGAATTCTTATAGTTGAAATCCTCAGTCTGTCCCCTTTGACAAAATACCGGGAACTGTGACTGGCAGTTTCCTGAGGTAACTGCCGCTCGTCAAGTACTTGACCGAAGGGTCTTGACGGTGACATCGATGTAACTCAACTCAAGGTAATCTCGGGTAATTGATGTGGACATCTGGTTCACAACTTAGCAGGTACATAGAAACTAGGCAGGCACTATGGTTTCGCAAACTCAGACCCCGCATTACCACAACTAGTCACTCTTCTGTCACCAACCTAGGTACTTACGAACTCTTTCTGGGGCAGACACTTCCACAATGAAGCTCACATCGATTCTCACACTGGTGGTGTCTCTCTTTCTCCAGTTCATCTCTGGCGAGCTAGAGGCGCTCCCCTGTAACTGCGATGCAAAGCTTGCCCGTCTTCGAGGACTAAGCTGCAATCAGTGGTGCGAACAGAGATGTTTGAAGTATTATCGAGAGGAAATGAGATACATGGACTTGGTCAACTGCAGCAACTCGACTGTAACATGATTTGAGCTTTGCCATACCCTGACTGAGTGCCGCTGACAGCTTGCAGTGCGTCATCGATCTCCCCTCTGGACAACTAAATGGCATCGAGAAAGGGCTTGGAAACTGTGACTGCGGATGCCAAAATGCCCGCCAGGTTGGGAATGGAAAACTCCCCTGAGAACGCGCCCGGCCGATTTTAATGTCATCCTTCCAACCACCAGTACTAGGAAGTTCGTATCGGCGGTATGTAGTCGCCCTTCCCTCAAACATGTAATCATCTCCCCTCCTCCGGGCAGACACCTCAGGAGTGTTCCCATTCCGCGCCGCTGCCATCACTGGCGTTTCTCCTCCCGTAAGATATGTGTTGTTCAAATTCTTGCCCAGGTTCCTTGATCCAGACACACCAACATACAACCGAAAGCACCAAAAGACCAACGATCCCCCCAACAATCCCACCAACAACCCCTGCATGCACCCCTGAGCCAGCTCCAGCAGCAGCATCCGACGCTGATCCAACGGGCCCTCCATCTTCACCACCACTCGCTGTCGCCCCTGGGGTTCTTGTCGGCGTTGCAACCCCCTCTCCTCCCCCTCCGCCTCCCCCTGCCTCTCACCCTCACCCTCCGCGTCTCCCTCGTACACCCATCCTCATTCACAAAGACATAAACCCCAACCGTAAACTGCCTCCCGAGCGTAGCCATCCCCTCTTCCTGCTCCCCCGCCCCCAGAAAAATAACAGTGCCCTCCTGACTCACAACCCAATCCCCAGTCTTTTTATTGGAGAATGTCTATTTGCACTATAGCCTTTGGCTTATTTGCACTATAACCCCACCCACTACCATATATAACCCTAACCCCGCACCCTCCCACCCGGTCGCATCCACGCGCAATTGCGACTGCGGTTCAGTTGATTGATCGATCGAATCCATCGCATTTAAGCCTAGTTCTATCGTTCTCGAATAAAAAACCAATGACTACGTAGGCAGCATAGCTCCGCAGAGAGTCTGTGGCTTGGAGGAGGGTTGGAGAAAGGCTCCACGTCAGGCTCAATGTAGCCATTGTAGTCGGAATCGCGGTTATCGTCGCTGATATTTATCGCATCGGCACCCAGGATTAAGATCGTCTAGAGCACCACGCACCGGGTCGTTTCAGGCCATCTAAACACCCAATTATCCCGGCCAGTCGTGCGCGATTGATAAACTTACCTTTGTGATATAAAATTCGCAGTTGGAGCGATGCCGTGTGGTGTTTGAGGTCGTGGCAGAATTGGCAGGTGGAATGACATGCGGGGGTTAGGGTTATGTATGGGAGTGGATGGGGTTATAGTGCAAATAAGCCAAAGGCTATAGTGCAAATAGACATTCTCTTTTATTGATATGGATCTCGGGCAGGACGAGCTGGTCATTTGTGATTCGGGAGGTGAATCCGGTGGGCGGGCCTCGCACTTTGGCGCGGTCGTACCCGCCGAAGACCATGGACCCGTCGAGTTGAGCGTGGCGCTGGACACCAATGTGTCCCCAGAAGAAGCCGTACGAGCGGGCATTGGAGTTGAGGTGTCCAAAACTAATCCGCTGTGCTGTTGGAAACAGAAACGGTGACATGAGGAGAGGACCCAAAATGAAACGAGTCAAAGGGGAGAGCAACCGACGTAGGAAACACACTTGCATGTTGAAGACTAGGGCATCGGCTGGATTGAGGGTATCTTCCAAGATAGAAATGGCGCGGGTTACGCCAAAGGCAACAGAGCCGGAAATAGCTGACATCCTCTGGCGTTCTTTGTTGTGATCTGGCTTTCTTGAGTCTGTTGGCTTTAAGTCTGCCTATGTCATTTACTCGAAACCAGACGCTTAGACTCACAACGCATCCTATTACATGCCAGCGGGCCAACAGCACGCGCGTAGATTCCTGTCTGCCATGGTCCCACAAAACCACCATCCCACTTGCACGAATTTGTGAACCCCCCCAAGGTAGCGTCTACTTCAGCAGGTCGCTGAACCAGGGATGCCTCAGCAACTCGTCAGTCGCAGGCCTGTCCCCCTGCTCCCGTGCTCCCACTTAAGCATGCCCTGAATCAATCCCACGAACACCTCCATCTCCTCATCCCCCATATCGACCGGCTTCCTCTGTCTCGCCTGTGCCCAGATATCGCCGACCTCAAAATGCCCCTCCTCGTAAACCTCCCCGTCCATCTCCTGCATATCCTTGGCATTCCCCTCCTCGTCGAAATACGCCTCCTTCCCCTCCCACGCTGCACTCAGCGCAGCCGGAATCGGCCCCAACCGATACGCAAAGTCGCGCAGCAGGCGATTCTTCTGCTGCGTTTTCTCCGGGCCATCATCCCCGTAGAAAACGGTCTCCACCAGGCGGCGAAGCATGAAGATCTGTCAGAAGAGCAGGCCCAGCGAGAAGATGTCGGCTTTATGTGTTGTTGGGATCCCGAGGAGGAGCTCGGGCGGGCGGAAGTCGGACGCGTTTTTCAGGGGGTATTTCTCCCAGACGTCAAAGGGGCGGGCGAAGCCGAGGTCGATGAGGACGAGGCGAAAGGGCTTGTCGTTGTTGAGGTCGGTTGGACTGCACCGGGGAGTGGGCCGGATTGTGTATTGGATTTTGTTGGGGAGCAAGGGCTTGCCGTCCTTTTGGTGGAGGAGCTCGATGTCGTCTCGCGAGTTGAGGAAGTTTGCCTTGTTCCATTCGGGAGAATGGGGCGGGGCAAGGGGGTCGCCTTTGTCGAGTTGAAAGCGTTCCCACTGTGCTTTGGTCAGTGCTTGGAGCCTGTTGAACTCTTCCTCCCATTCTCCAACGGAGGTTCCATCGGAGTCGGATGAGCTGTCCGAGGAGGAAGCGTCGGCGTCTTGGGAGGTTACATCCTGATTAGTCTCCGATTCAAGGTTGTGAGGTAGGCCATCGGATGACAGGGCATTGTTACCATCAGCGGAGGTGTCCTGGTTCTCTGTCGGTTCGACATCGCTGACCCAGACATCTCGTTGGATCTCATTCTCCCCTATCGACGAGAGGTCAGAGTCCAATGCAACGCATACATTCCCGGGTTGGATATCTCCGTGTGCGATTTTCTGGCTGTGGAGGTAGTCGAGACCCAAGAGGATCTGCCAACACGCCTGCTTGGCGACTTTTGCGGACTAGCCATCGCCCTCCTTTGCAATGCCCAGCCAGTTTTCAGGCTCATTCAAGTCGCACCGTCTCTCAAATACGGTTTCGAGGATGGAATAGAGCGAGGCGCCCAGCGGCTCGACGACCTTGCAGAAGTGACATCCGTTTGGCCCATCGACAATGAATGAATTGAGAGCGTGCTCGACATGAGACTCCCCAAGCGGCTTTGTTGACAAGTAAAGCTGGAGTAGACCGTCCAGTTTGATCTCGCTTTCGCTCGAACTGGCGCTGAACACTTTGATGGCGACGCACCGTGGGGATTCGTTCTTTGCGTCTCTTGCCAACCAAATTGTAGCCTGGGAGCCAGAGCCTAGTTTGCGGAAGATGTGGTAACGCTCATGGAGAACATCGCCAAGATAAACTGGGTGAAACTTCCCGACAACGTACTGTTCAGCGCGCTCCTAAAACTGTAGATATAGTCAGCTATGGAAGGATACTGCCCAGAGCAAGCGCTTACTCCCATTATCCTATTCTCGGTGGTCATTGCTGAATGTTCGGTTCACGACACTAGCCGTGCGGAGCTGGCGGGTTTAGTGTAACGGGAGGAAATGTGGCCTTTGCACGTGGGTGGGCTATGCGACAGTTGGCGTTTGTAAATGTCAGCGCAATATGCGCGCCATGCGGCAAAAGGGTTGGCCAGCAAGCGCATCCTTCGACGGCGTAGGATCAGACAAGGTGGATATCGTACCACAACGGGCGGTTGGTTCAACACCACCACACCGGGTATACCTGCTGCCGATGAATTGAATTACACTGTATATTTCTCAGATTCAGCGTTACACAAGTTTGCCGCCACATCCAGAGTCTTTTCTCTGTCGCTCATTGTAAAAAGAAATATATCCAGTGTTGTTGTGTTGAGTTTGAAAACGTGAAGTGCCGGGCTTACAATCTGGAACTACTGGCACCCTTTGGAAACTTGCGACATTTCAAAGAGTCTCAGTTCCTGCTGGATGCGAGGTATACAAACTTGAATGGTGATAGGTGAGGACGAATAGTCAACTTCGGGATATGTTACGGAAGCAGTCCGCCTTCATCTAATTGAGGCTGGTCGGCTGCTTCGATAGGTAGACTGGCGGGATATGCGAATCTTCCATCGCGTAGACACCTCTAAGTGGACAGACAGACGCAGCAGGCGAATACGATGCAATATACCTACCAATTAAGCTGAGGCCATTCTATTGGCATACTATACTTCATATGCAGTCAGCCCAACATATCTCCTTGCAATCCCCGGGACTTCGGCATGGCACCGCGATACTAATCACCGGCTTGGAGCTGGAAGACATAGGGTGGGTGCTGATCAAATGCTCTGTTAAGAAAAGGTCAACGAACGATGGTTTTATCTTGCATCCAGTATTCCCAACCATCACCCCGCTCCCTCGAACTCCAAACCTTTCACTTTCTGTTAATCACGGTGCGTTTTTTCAACTTTGTCTCTCTCGCCCTGTCCCTGGCGGCCGTCGTCAGTGCGGCACCTGCTTCCGGCATCGAAATTCGTGAGGCATTCACCCTGACTGCCGGCAACGAAGCCAGCCTGCCGGCGTGTGACGTCGATACACGTACTGTGCTCGAGGCTAGGAAGTATAAAGCTAGTAAAATCGACCTCAGCTTCCCGAAAAAGCTCAAGCAGGGTTCCATCAAGCAAAAGGAATTGAAGACGACAGTTGATCTTGGAAAGAGGGCCATGTACCAGGCTCTTGTGTTGGCAGGCACTATTCTGTATGGATGGCACGACGAAAATACCGACGAACCCGTTGAGCACTTTACTATTGAGCCGTCCAAGGGCGATGGAGCAAGCAAGGGCAAGATCCACGTTCATCGTGATGGGAGCAGGACCCAGGGACCAGGCGGAAAGACTACCAAGGGGAATGGCATTGTGGACTAGTTTTTGTAGTAGACGCAGGCACGGGTTAAAAGGTCTTTGTATTTAGTGTGGAAGATGTTTTCTTACTGTCAAGGCGGCCTATAGTTTCTATATCACAGGCGATCTACCAGTCCAAAAAGGTGTACCTGCGTTCCGAATAGGCCTTCCTGCACGTCAAAATGGCCTGTGATGTGAAAAGCCCAGGTCTTGCCGTGGGACAGGACCGTGAGAAGGTTTCAAGAGCGCATGTTCGCACAGGACCAAGGGACTAATATTTTGGCCCGAGGCTTCATAGGGAGGTATCTTCCATCTCTCATGGGCCAGAGGGTCCTAACTTAACCTAGCGTACTATTTGACTGTGTACGGTGTTACGCAGATGCACAGTCAGTTGCACTTGACCTATTGCGTCTCATCAACACGATACACCAACTTCTTCCCGCTCACTCTCCCCTCCCTCATAGCCTGTAATCCCTTGAAGACACCCTCCAGCCCCCCCTCACCCACCTCCGCAGGATGAGGCTTGACCCGCCCGTCCGCGAGCAGCTTCTCCGTCAAGCCCCAGAATTCCTTTCCAAACTCAAAGTCCTCGGGCTTCGGCGCGAACTTCCACTTTTGTGCGTGGCCGTACGAGAAGGCCTCCCCGGTGACCGAGTACCCAAGCGTGAACTTGACTTCGACGTCCTCTCGATCGTGCTTGACGGACAGGAGATAGGAGACCACGCCTCCCTTCGGGCCGATGGCAGAGGAAGAAATCTCGGCGCTCTCCTTAGTGGAGATGCAATCCAATGCGTGCTCGAGCGAGTCGTTCGTGTAGTCTCGGATCTTCTGGGCGCACTGAGGATCGTTGTAATCCAATGCAATGTCTGCGCCAAGAGATTTCACCAGGTCGAAGTTGCGCGGGGAGCATGTTGTGATGATCTTGGAGCAGCCGGAAAGCCGAGCATACTGGATGGCAAGCGTGCCGGTTGCGCTGCTCCCTCCGTAGATCAGGATGGGGAAATTCGCCTTCACATCGGCTCCTGGGAGCGGAAGGCCCAACGATTGATAGAGCCCCTGGCCGACCGTCGTGATTCCAACGCCCAATGTAGCGGCGTCCTCGAAGGTCATGTCATCGGGAATCTGGATGCGTGTCAGCCGTAGCTTGTTGGAGACAGTGCAAGGAGGAATACCTTGGTCCCAAGGTCGCCTTTCGCAACACAGTATTCAGCAAAGCAACCATCTTCCAGCTGGACCTGGTTCGCCCCATGCGTGAAACCGGCAATTCGGTCGCCTTTCTTCCAAGCCTTGGTCACTTTCGATCCGACTTCCTCAACAACGCCAGCAAAGTCACACCCCGATGTGCAGCCCGGGACAGACATATTGTCAATGTGCTTCCTGGGTATCGCACATGTCAGCCCGAAAATCATAAGGCGGTGCAGCTGGCATCAATATCTTACCAGTCAGTTGGGTTCAACGCCACGGCCTTGACCTTGACGAGGACATAATCATCGCGGAGAGCCGGGATCGGCACTTCCTGGATTTCTGCCTCCCCAGGCCTCGTCAGCTTGATAGCTTTCATCGTGCTTGGCATTCTGATGACGGATGAAAGAAGGACAAGGACGTTCTGATAGAGAACGGCCGTGTTGTGAAATAACAGAGATGGGAAAGGAAATTTAGCTGAGCCTTTAGTACCAGCGTCCCGACAACTAGAGTTGGGCACCTTGATTGAAGCCAGGTGCTGCCTGTCATTTATGGAAAATGAAGAGGGGGAGGTTGGACAATAAACTCCGCTTAGCTCCGGGTTCGCAGTCCGGGAAGTGGCTGCCAACCAACTGATGATTACAAAGCAGCGTACATTACAAATACGGTTCGGACCCGCTACGTCGAGTTCCGAGCAGGACGAATCGTATCCTGAAAACTGGTTGGTTAGATCGGTTCCCTGGGATAGTGGAAAGAAATTTGGTTATTGAAATCCAGGCTTGAGTCGCACAGTTGGTCGAGTTGGGTACCCGGAATAATCGAGGCGAATACGAACATTCGAGGACAATGAAAAGCTCTTGACGAACTTCGTGATGCTAACTATCTACCTACCTAAGTACGAGGCATTCTGCGACAAAAGTAAACTCTTGGCGAGATGCAGGGCTTCGGAGAACGGAGAACTAGGGTCGTCATGAGTTACTTCGATGAGGGGGTGCAGGCAGTGCGGGGTCTTGTCTGGAGGTGCGTAGGTGTGTAATCCTACGCTCACTTGCCATGAACCTCTTGTCTTCTTGACAAGCAGATTTCTCCCCCTGGAACGCTTTCAAACAAACATCAACAAGCTCAGGTTCTTCCAAAACATCACCGCTGGGATGAGTGTGCTACCGACAGCCAACGATCAGGAGAGTGAGGCAATTGCCGACGCCAATGCCAAAAGTGGAGGGACAGCCAACGATCAGGAGAGTGAGGCAATTGCCGACGCCAATGCCGAAAGTGGAGGGACAGCCAACGCTACGAACGCTGAAGCCGCAATAATCCACACCCAGCCTAGCGAGCCCGCATCCTCGCCATCACCACTCATCAACTCCATAGCTTGGGGCCGAATCGACGTACATGGCATGGGCGAGGTCAAAGACGTCAAACTCTGGCCCGGCGGGGGCCGTGTCTGGGACTGGGGAGAAACAGGGACGAAGCACAACCCCGGCATTCAGATCGCAGATGTTGAAGAGCTCCTCAGCCATGGTGCTCAGGTTGTCGTACTTTCCCGGGGAATGCAGGAGCGATTGGGCGTCGCCGATTCCGTTGCCGAGGCACTCGAGGCCCGCGGCGTGACGGTTCATGTTGCAGAGACACGTGCGGCCGTGGCTATCTACAATGGGTTGATTTCTTCGGTTCCTGTGGGTGGATTGTTCCACTCTACATGTTGATTGTCAGGGGTAGCCGGTTGAAAGTTGGAAGAGGAATGGAGATTTCAGATTCCGAATACTGTCTGATATGATCCAAGTACCGACTGGCGGCAAGAAAAGAATGACATGGAAAACACTTATATCCGGACAACAAGCTTCTCCCCACTGACACCTTTTCTCAGTTCATTCAGGCCGTTCTGAATCCCCTCTATCCCACCTTCGATGGTCTTGATGGGCGATGGTATGATACTTCCATCTTGCAGCCACTTCGGCAACGCCTCACCGTACAGCCATGCGCACAAGTCCTCCCTTCGCCCCCATAAGTCATCGCCCCTGACCTGTCGGGCCGCAATATCATCCGGGCGAGCTACATTCGTTGGCCAAGGGGTTGTGTGCGAGATGATGCTCTGCGTGTCCGGTTTGGACGACCTCCTCAGCGTGTCCATGACAGCAGTCAGTGTCTCCTCCGTCGAGATGGCGTCCACAGCGTAGACGATGTTTTTGCCAGCCCGCTCGGCAGCCACAATCAGTTTATCGACCACCGTCGGAGAGTGGTAGTCGACTACCTCGGTGGCACCAAGGGATATGAGCCGCGAGTGCTGATGCTTGCTTGCCGTTGCAAAGACTGTCAAGCCAGCCATCCGGGCGAGCTGGATTGTCATGGCCCCTACACCTGCAGATGCACCTCCCCATACCAGAAGTGCAGCAGACACGGATGGCGCTTGATTTGAAACTGATGTCCAGCCTAGAATAGACAAGCCAAAGACGTCGGCGAGGCACATCGTGGCAGTGCCTACAGCAGTCGGCAGCGAGGCACCCTTGATGAAATCCATCGAAGCTGGCATTATGGCTGCGGCGTTTGCCTTGACGAGGACATACGTCTGGAAGGCGCAATTGTCGAGATTCTGAGAGCAGAGACCGTGTGCAAAGCCGATTACAAGGTCTCCGGGCTTGAAGCTCGTCACGGACTGTCCGACTTCAACCACGACGCCGCTCATGTCTACATTTTTGGTATCAGAACTCCGTCGGCCTCTCCATTCAATGAGATAAACTTCGACATACCAGTACCAAGAATGGTGGGGTACACCGGAATCATGTAGCCCCATGTCTGCCTCTTCCAGTCGATGGGGTTCAATCCGACAGCGTGGCTGCGAATCAGGATCTCACCCGGTCCTGTGAGTGGAATGGCACGCTCTTGGACGATAAGATCCGTGTTTGGGGATGCAAGGACGGCAGCGAGGTTGATGACACGATCGTTCATGGTGATCTGAACGGGGAGTAAATTGAGGAAAATATCGCAGTTGGGTTGAAGAAGCTACGGAAGACTGAGCATGAGGAGAGATCGGGGCTTTATGCATGGAATGGCACACAGCAAGTACGCGCTGTGTTGCCGAAGTTAGGCTTGACGGTCCTGTCGGGACTTGACCCGCCCGGGACCCGGCTCCGGCGAATTTGGCCGAAGGTGGGGTTCCGGTCTGGTAGAAATGTGGGGCACCGGCCACTTTGGCCGGTCGCCAAGCCCGAGCACATCCACGATGCGTCAGAACGGGGCAATTGAACTCCGACAAGGAAAGTCAATCATTGACAAAAAAGCCCCCTTTTCCTGCATAGTGTGAGTGGTGCTATCCCGTGGGTGCGACTACCTTGTTCCATGAGCGAGCGACGCGGTCGGGACAAACATGCGTGCAGGCTGACACTGGTGTGGGCCCATGAATTGGGTAGCATCGTAAGACGGATCGGGGTTAGTGGACACTGCCGACAGACCACGTATAATATGGTTGGGTGCCAACTGCTGCCTCGGCGTTGTCCGAAGGGCTTAATTGACTTGTCTCCTACAGCCTTGCCGAAAATGAGCTTGACGCCGTAGAGTGTTTTTTCGGTGAAGGTGTTGAATGCATCAACACAGACAGCGCAGAGGGGGAGATTGCTCCGCCAGTTCGACCCTTGCGGGCGACATCGCGGGAACAGCGGGCGCCAGGAGGACCGGGATCGGCCTCTGGATCTGATTCGTCAGATGCGGATGACAGGCGCGGGAGGTAGCACTGGCGGCGCGGGCTCTTGCAGCTGCGCAGCCTGCGCTCCTCCCAGAAGACCTGACAGTGGTTGTCGTGCGAGCTGACCAGAGCGCTGTGACCTCTTAGTAAAACAAGGGCTGCTGCAGGGGACCAAATCCGGAAGGAATCCAGAAAATTCGCTGTAGCGTTTGGGCCTTGGCCTGGGTTCCATCGCCGCGGGCTGAGAGATTTCGTCACGATCCATGCAGGGCTTGGCGTCGACATTCTTTGCAGCTCAGGGCTGGCACACATGGGCGACGAAGGAAAGAGCGGCCTTGTAATTTCGAGTGATGATGCAGAAAAGGAACATGAAGACCGTCGCCCCTGGGTGCGCAATAATTCGTTTCTCCACACCTTCGCACCAGCACCAGCCCGGCTCGATTTTCCCTGTCTCATTCTTCAATCTCTTGGCACTGCCGAGCACATCTCACCAGGATGTCACACCAGTCACCTTGGGACCCGCCACTTTTTCCGTTTTTAGGGGACCTCGAAAGCTTATTTGACTTCACATCTTTTCCCGTGCTGGACTCCCTTTGTTCGCCGTTCCCAGGAAGGTGCGAAACTCTTCCGATCAGTTTCGATGGAGATTTCACGGCGAGAGCAGTCTTCGATTTCTTTGAGGATGGGCCAATCGAGTTCGACGATATCTCAGGGTTAGATGACGTCAACTTCCAAAGTGAGGGTGGTCTGAAGACTGAAACGTTCGCGCCATCCCTCGAGCCAGCACCACACACAGAACCTCAGTTCATCCAAACGCTAGCATACGATGAGGCACTTGGTGCTCTAACCCAGCAATCAGGCGGTATTGGCACATCCGACTTTGAACAAAGGGTCCTCGCACTATTGGATCCGATGCTCGGCACCGCTGCAGAGGGGGACCTCGAGATTGAGTGTCTCGACTCGGAGCAAGAAAACATCCTCACTAGGATTTCCAGAGAACGAGGGCGGGCGATACGATTTGAGGCATCGCGGTATCCGAACCACCCACGAGTTGCCATCATTCCACGGGATACGGCGAGGGATCAGACGCAATATCTTGCCTCCTCAGCAAACTGGCACCACCCTCTTGTATGGGCACCTGTCGACCACAACCAGACGTTGCCAGCAATCACTGATCCCACATGGCCGGACTACACGGCCGCCAACGTCCGGTCATCTGAACAACGGGGCCAGCGGCAGCAATTGTCGAGTGCCTCATTGACAGAGGGGTTGCGGTCCTGGGAAGCCACTAGCCTTCACACACCATCTCTCGACGACACCCCCATTCCTCAGACATCACAAGTTGCTCAATCGACTGGGGCTGACCGGGATTCTGTTAAGACCATACAGCCATCTTCAGACCAGCGCCGCTCTTCTCCATGCGGGGGCGCAGGTGTCGGCGTTTCCATCAAACGCATTTTACGGGGCGGCTCCAAATCTCAAGGAGAGGACCATATGAGCGTCGCGTGCTGGCCGTGCAGACTGACGCGCAAAAAGGTATCTACTTGTTATCAACTTCTTTTGATGATTGAGCGAGAGTGCTGATTCTCCATGCAGTGTGTTCCTGTTACCCCAGAGAGTCCTTGCAAGCGGTGCGCATCGTTCCCCAGAAGTTCCCATATCCTCTGCCGCCGTGGATTGGTTTGCGATATTGCGGGTCTGCCATATCTCTGTCGTCGATCGTCCACCCGTCAGGGGTCATCGTCGCCTCCTACCTCGCCTCCACCATTCCCTGCCGCAGCCGAATGCCTGGGCAACGCCGCACTCGACGACCCGGTGCCATCGCTGATGAAGGCGCGAAAGGTTTTGGAGCAAGCGAAACATCGACGACATCGTGATGTGTGGGGAATCAAAACCTCTGGGCCCAGCGCGGAGAATGAACGACATCGTCGCATCCTTGTCAGGGTCGCCACCACCGAAGTGAAGGATATGAGGGGCTATGTTTACAAGATGGATGGCGACTTCGTCTACGACTTCCCCTACGACACGCTTATCGTTAAGATCGTGTGGGAGCTGGGCGACAACCCAAGAGCCGCCCAAATAATTGGTGTTGAGGACGTAGAGGACTTGGTCGCCCTCCTCGAGGTAGCGTCCCGCTGTGAAGCCAAGTATCGGACATGGGAAACCAAGGTAAGCACCCCCCTGCAGCTCATGCAAGGTTTTGTCACCTGCTGATTCGCAAGCAGAGGCGTCTGATTTACTGTTCCTTGAATTGCCTGCGACACTGCCTGGAGGCGATTCGGCTCTGCACTTCGGGAACGCTCACGCCGACGGCACACACGCTCTGCTCATCTGCGGACTGCACTGCCCCAGGACTGGACGGCCTTAGCAAACGCATTCCAAAATACGTCGAGGCACTCACGGGCGCCTTGCTCCGAAAGAAGCGGGATGAAGACGACAACTGGGTCCTGGTATTCTACAGCTTGTGCATTCAGAGCTATGTTCGACGCGGCTTGATGAAGTTGGATGACCAGTGGAGGGCATCCAGCAAGAGCCCAGACTGTGCCGCACAGCCACTGGGAAGTCACAACTACCTGCAAGGCGCCGTGTCGCTCTTCTGCCGAGTATCCGCGCAAAATAGAGGGAAACTTGCCAATCAGATTGAACGCTTGCCAGCAACACCATCGGCATATGTCGGGGTTTCATCGCTCGGCGACCTGTTGGATCAGCCGCTGCCCCATGTGCCGACCACCGCCGGGAGTTGGGACAAGTGGCGGGAGCAGGGCATTGATCGACACCTACGAAGAATCTTCGAGATCGAGGATGGAGTCTCCGTCCCGAATACTAAGGATGCCCCGAACGACGACTATAACTCGGATGGAACCGTGACCGCAGAGATGGTGACGCAAATTGGAAATCGCCGGAATCGGGTGAGCAATGGAAGCCTGCAGCATCTCAACCCAAGCAAACGGGCTCAAATAGCAACAATACCAAAGAGGGTACCAAGCCCGGCTCTCTCCTCGCGATACTCCATGACAAGTCGTGGAGAGTCCGACAGTACGTCGATAACTGGGACATGGGACTCTTCAGCATTGTCGTTGCCAGTGTCAGCCACAAGTTCAAGGATGTCTAGCAGTTATGGGGGGTGTACTTGATATATGTAAGAGATAGAGTTAATAGACATCCTACTACAAGATAGTGCTCGAGGGGGTCCTTTGCTCCTGACGTGGCCTTTCTGCTATGATATCCTGTCGTTGCGGCACAGTAGTCTCGGCTTCATGGTGAAGGACAAAATGTATGTGGTCCTGAGGTTTTCAGGGGGTCCTAACTTCCCGGAAGTGCAGTCGGCTGTTGCTTTCACCAGTGTTGCCGGCGCCGCAAGTCTACCTACCTTAGTGGCAAATAGTTTGCAGGGTCGTGATGCTCGCGTGCTCAGAGTGCGGTTGAATGCTCGCCTACACGCGGCGCAATTGAGCTTGGCGATGTCAAAAGCCTTCGCTAAATGTCCGCATGAGGCGACTAACAGCATTTGGCGTTAGACTACCCGAGCGTTTTGTGTCGGTACTCCTTTTGTCACTGCCCAGCCCTAGATACCTAACTAGGCCCTTGGTCGCGTGCCAGGTAACGTCGCAGAGTTCACACTGACAGCGCTAGCTAGCAAAAGTACCGTGGTAGGGAGGATCGAAAGGGACAAGACATAGCGCCGTCTTGACAGGGTCTTGACGAGGCAGAACGCCAGCCGGTCGCGCCACGATGATCTCCGGCAAGATCGTGAAGCGGCGAAGCCTGAAGACCTGGTTAGGTAATTGTACACACGCATCCTCGGGAGACTCCCGAAGAAAACGACGACAGCCATAAAAGAGCCATGGACACCACCACCAGTTGGTATTGTTCTCTCCAGGGCGGCAGCATTGCTGCTTCTGGGTCTATCACTGCCCTCAGGCATCGCGGCCGACTTTGACAACTCGATTGTTCTGAGCGACTGCCCGTCCACCTGCTCGTCCCTGGGTGTCCCTGAGAACTGGTTTGCATACCAGTCATTGGATCGACTGGGATGGTGCACAAAGGCCATCCTGCTCGACCTGCCACTTTTCCGCCCGCTCGACGACTACACCAAGACCATCACCGTCAGGGCTTGCACGGCTGGCGATGACGCCAAAGCTCCCAAGGCACCGGTGATGAGGAAGCGCGACTCGACCGAGCTTGACGTCGTGGTTGCACCGCCCGTATGCGTCAAGGGAGGCGACAAGGACACTCCGTCCGAGCTGGGCCTCGCTTCCGCATCCTCCGGGGACGCTACCGTCCACCAAAAGATGTCTCAACTCGCTTCAGCATATCCACACCCGCCTCAGCAAGGACGAGAACTGCGCCGCCACCACCCTATTTGCCTATGCCGACACGGCCGCGGTGGGCGTGTACTTGGGTGGCCTGATCAACACGGCCGCCACAGCCAAGACGGCGTTTTCTGCCTATATCGACCATATCAAGGCCCAGGACAGGGCCACCAGCATCGGCGGCATTGCCCAGGTCTGCAGCGCCAACGTCTCTTCGGACTACATCTTCGGCGTCGTCGTCGGCAGTACCAACAATCTCGCCTCTGCGCAAAAGGCTGTCCGGTCTTAGGCCGAGTCCAAGTGCGTCGCCGCCACCGATGGATACAAGCCATCGGGTAGCATTGCAACCAGCGTCACCACGCGCGTGCCCCTTCCCGTTGAGCAGTTCCCCGGACTAGCCGTGCGCAGTCTGCTTTCCAAGCGCGCCACCTGTAGGACCATCCAAGCCGTCAAGGACGACACATGCGACAAACTAGCGTCTAAGTGCGGCGCGCACTGGGACGACTTCATCAAGTACAACCCCAAGTCGGATCTCTGCACCAACCTGGTTGTGGGCCAGCACGTGTGTTGCAACGACGGCGCCATGCCCGACCTCAAGCCCAAGGGCAATCCCGACGGGCCGTGCTCGTCGTGGATGGTGCAGCCAGACGAGTCGTGCATCAGCATTGGCACGTCCAAGGGCGGGCTCACCGTTGCCGAGCTAGAGTCGTTCAACGAGAAGGTCTGGGGCTGGACGGGCTGCGTCACGCTGCAGATGGGCATCCGCATGTGCGTCTCCAAAGGCACGCCGAAGCCGCCAAACCCGTTCGGCAACGCCGTCTGCGGCCCGCAGAAGCCGGGCTCGCGGCAGCCCAACGCCGGCGAGGACATGGCCAAGATGAACCCCTGCCCGCTCAACGCCTGCTGCAACATCTGGGGCCAGTGCGGCACCACGTCCGACTTCTGCACGCGCACCAAGGCCACGGGCAAGCTGGCGTGGTACTCGGGCGACAAGGAGAACGCCTGCATCTCCAAATGCGGTACCGACATTTTCAACAACAAGAAAAAGCCGGCCAAGTTCATGGACCTGGGTTACTTCGAGTCGTGGAACCCCTCGCGCCCGTGCCTTAACATGGACGTCAGCGAGATCCCGGCCAAGCACACGCACGTGCACTTTGCCTTTGGCGAGATCTCCAAGGACTTCAAGGTCGACTTGAGCAAGACCAAGGGGTAGTGAGATAAGTTTGTGCGCATCCAGCGCTTCAAGCGCATCCTCTCGTTCGGCGGCTGGCCGTTCTCGACCGACACCGACACGTACCCCATCTTCCGGCAGGGCGTGACGGCGACCAACCGCGAGACGTTTGCCAACAACGTGGTGAAGTTCCTCAAGATGGTGCGCGCCAAGCTGCCCGCCGGCAAGACGCTGGCCATCGCGGTGCCGGCGTCGTAGTGGTACCTCAAGGGCTTCCCGCTTGGCGAGATGGAGCCCTTCATTGACTACGTGGTCTACATGACCTACGACTTGCACGGCCAGTGGGACTACGGCAACTGCCCGCGCTCGCACATCAACATGACCGAGACGCTCAACGCGCTGTCCATGATCACCAAGGCCGGCATCCCAACCAACAAGATCCTCGCCGGTGTCGCTAGCTACGGTCGCTCCTTCAAGATGGCCCAGGCCGGCTGTACGGGGCCGCAGTGTCCGTTCGTGGGACCCGCCTCGGGCGCCGCCGCAGGTCCCTGCACTAACACGGCCGGCTACATCACCAACGCCGAGATCAAAGACATCATCAAGCACAGCAAGGGGCAACGCCGTCGCGATGCCAGCGGCGGTAGTCTGGGGTTCTGGAGGCGCGCCGAGAAGAACGTCAACGTCACCTACGACCCCATCACCCAGTCCAGCAAGCTTGTTTACAACGACAACGAGTGGGTCAACTTTCCTGACTCGGACGAGATCACGCGCCGCATCGCCACGTTCCGCGACCAGCACTTCCTGGGCACGTCGGACTGGGCCGTCAGCCAGGGCGAGTACGCCGCTGGCAATGGCATGACGGCCGGCATGTACATGATCTTGACCTCGTTCGCACAAGTCAGTGGGCTTATGGCCAACTTCCGTGTTGGCTTGCTCAGCGAGCAAGTTATGGCGCTTGGCAACATGAACGACCTCACCGAGATTTTTGGCAACCTGCCCGACAAGAACGCGGGCATGCAGATCTTCCTCAACCTACTCGGCATGGGCTTCACGCTCGTGGCCTCGCCCGCCTTCAACCAGGCCTACAAGAAGTTCAACTGGGCCCTGCGCAACGGCGACACCATCACCAACGCCAAGGACATGACCATGGCCACCACCGCCGCCGCCGTGTCTATCTCCAAGGTGCGCGCCGAGATTACCGAGGAGGGCGTCTTCGTCGTCGACACCGGCAAGCCGTGCGGGACCATATATCCCCTCAAGGTGACCTGAGCGACGCCGACGGCAACCTGTCGTGGGCGTGCGTCCGCGGCGACAAGGACGTGGAGAAGATGTACTACATCATTTCCGCGCAGAACGCCGGCGAGACTTGCTCAACACAGTCAGGCTGCCAGAAAAACTGCTGGAGCTGCACCGGCAACGACTTCAGCCGCGCCTATGGCATCGAGGATCTCATGGTCAGGCCCGGCCACTACAGCGGCCTGACCCACGAGGACTTCATCCACGGCGCCGTCAATAACTGGATCGCCAACGGCAGGAAGAATGTCATTCTCACCATCGGCAAGGCGCGCCAGGTTAATCAACAGACTATGTACTCCATGGCCAACAATAACGTCCGGACCGCCGGTGTCGTCCAGATTCCGGTGTGCGGCGTTGCCGAGGCAAGGAAGAACTGGATCCAGTACTCCAGTGGATTCAACAAGAACAGGGGCCCGAATTATCCCTGCGACGACTAGGAGGATTATGGGTAGGTGGGTGCATGTACATAGAGTAGGGGATATTTCATTTGTTAGCGGTGTATTAGATGTATTTCTTATAGCAGTGATGGCTTAGATCTTAGTACCTCAATCTCATATTTCTTTGATAATCATGTTCGACCACAACGGTAGGTATTTCGTTGTAACTGTTAGTTTTTTAACCACTAAGCGACTGCCCCCAATGCCTCCAAGTGACCTAAACAGGCCTTGAACTGGAAAATGATGAACTCGTTCATTGGTTTTCGTCAGAGTTTTTTTGTTCCTCGAGCACGACTCTCAAATGTGGCCAGCCGTCCCAAGTCGCCCAATGGGGGTCAGAAGTGGAGGGTGCTCCGACATTGCGTCTGAGTCCAAGGTCAACTAGAAATGCTTGTGGAGAGCAGAAAGAACTGAGAGTGGAGAGTGGACGACAGTTCCGAGGGAAATTGGCTTAGTGTGGGGGGCAATACAACCCAGGCACTCCTTCAAGTTAGGTCCCGCGGGTGATGATGATGGGGACGAGCTTGAGGATGAGAAGATACGGAAGGGTTTCGAGGGTTCGGATGTTTCTCATTCTTCATATGAAGCGAGCAGTCTGGAGTGAGCTGCCATTTAGACTGTTGTATCTACCCCTTTTTATCTCCTTCAACATGAGAATTCTGCTCCCCATGACATCCATCAGGAGAAGACTCGATATCAATCGCACCCGCTTTCTGGAGCAATTTGACCAATGGACGCTTCAGACATGCTATGCTGGCCGCAATGATCCTGCTCCGTGGATATGTTAGTCTCGTTTCTGATTGCAGCAAGACAATAATAGCAGATGACATGTTGCCTTACGCAAATTGCATCTCGAGGTTTGTACAGATTGTTAATCCGACCGCATTTACCACGATGTCCCCTGATTAATGCTCTTGTAAGTCGAAATTCGAACTGAGTTTCGGGTGACTCACTCCCAATAACGAAATCCTTGACAAAGGTCATCCGCGCGACCGTAGCGCCAGTGCTCAAAAAACCAGCCAAGACAATTGAGTAAATCGCTACCTTCTCGTGTACGGGGGGACGATCTCGCAGCATCGAGAGCGGGAGGAGGGCAAATGTAAGATCGGTGAAAGCAATCATGGCAAGGTTGACATATATTGACGTTCGAGCGGCGGCTTGGTCAATGCACTGGGTGTCAGGGGCGCTCTCGCCCCAGTTAGCACGAAGGGGGCGACAAGTGTTGAGCTGGAAGTAGTTGATAATGGCCGTGATGATGACCTGAAGGCCGATGAGGCAGAACAGAAAAGTGCGCCTGCTAGCGGAACATACGCCGCGTTGGATCCGCAGTAGACAACAAGCGACACTGATTTTGGCGCACGAGAGGGCCCAAACGGAAACCGGCTGGCAGAGAAAAAGAAACTTCGCCAGGGGAATAAGACGCTGCGGATCCACATAGTGAGGGTGGTGGCCGTAGCCGCTGCCGATACTGACGAGGAGGAAGACCCATTGAATGAGATCGAAGATCTGAGATGGCAGAGATTCAGTTAGGACGTAGTAGAGCAGGTAGTATCGGCCTCCATAGTGAAACACTACAAGTCAGCTTTGAACGTACCACAGCAGCAATGAGAAAGTAACCGTCCCAAGAGACACGCCAGTCAGGCACGATGCGGCCATACAAACGAGCTGCGAAGAGGGGGATCAAGATGACGTGCATAACGCTAGTCACAATCACCATGAGCGGTCCGAGAGCGGGGTCGAGAGGAGGCGTCATCTTGGGAAATGTCATGTTAGAAATGACTTGGTTAGTTTGCCGAAATTTTGTTGTTGAGAAAAAAAAAACAGCATCTTGAGGCACAGTGAGACTGCCCTTAATTAAGGTCAATAGAGCTTTCCGGCCTGTCGCCTGAACTAGCCCCTGTTGTTTGGAAATAATTGACCTCTGCAATCTCGCGATGGTAACACGGACGACGGAGAGGCCGGATGTGGTATAATAACCAATTACACCAAGGAACGAGGAGACCTCGCAGCATGCCAAAGCGGAGGCTTTTTTTCTCAGCCGCCGTGCCGGAATTCCCGATCCTTGTTGGCGAGCAGAGGATCAAGCCCTCACCGAGGCTCGGCCAATCACCGTCGGAACGCCCGGCTCTTTGACCTCGCTCCACGTGGGCCGGAAGCAGCACACGAGTCACGACGGCCCCAACGCGTGGCTAGCAGGGATTCAGGCAGGTACCCTATGTTTCAGACATCAAGAACTAGCTGCGTAGGGTTTTCCAGAAGCCCTTTGACAGAACGCTCAGACGGCAAGGGCTGAATCAGTGGCACTCCGCGTCGCATCGCCCCTTTATTTGAAAATGAATCCCATCTAGGGAATACATCGTTGCGGCCGCTTCCTTGTGCTGTGGCTTAGACTGCGAAGCTTTCCAGACGTGGACAGTTTCCGCGTGTGAGCCTGCCCGCCTCCACTGGAGGGGATGTTATCCTCACCATTTCAACTCACAGCTAACCACTCAGCTGCAACGTTCACTGATTTTGACTACGTGGCTGTTGCTATTATTTTGCTCATTTAAAGTACCTTCGAACTGTAGCAACTTGTTTGAACATGCCAGTTGCCTCGCCATTTACGTCGCCGAGGGCGAGGATGAGCCCCACCGATTCACCACCGGGACCTCCTGATCCCCCGGGCACCGTCGTACAGTTGGTTCGGCTCACCGATTATTCCTG
>Ga0247780_1000300_pt1 | contig 49627 bp, 47 predicted proteins | sample UWRJL079202R5_FD_179927 | JGI IMG/M metagenome (GOLD analysis project Ga0247780, IMG submission 179927) | Plant litter microbial communities from Arlington Agricultural Research Station in Wisconsin, United States - UWRJ-L079-202R-5 | ecosystem: Environmental > Terrestrial > Plant litter >...
AACGGAAGCAATTTAAAGCCCTCGATCTGACCCGTGATCAGAGGATCCAAGTCAAAGCCTTGCACCAAATTGGCCAACTCACATACTCCGAAATTCACCGCCGAACTGGCTTTTCTGAACGGCAAATCCAGACTGCTTGCACTGGGCCAGCTACACCTCAAAAGGCTAAAGTGAAGAGAAAAGGCCTAATCCGTACTCCCCAGAAGCAACAACTACACGATTGGTTTGAAGAAAGCAAGGCTCATAAGTTCACTGCCTTATACGACTTGCCAAATAAAGTACCATCGCCATTACGAAGCTTTGGCGAGCTTGCCTTAGTCCGAGCTACTCTTGATCTTGGTTATCTAAGCCGTATTCGACCACACGATATATTACGAACACCAGCTAACGAAAGGCACCGTGTGGTATGGTCCCAGCTACAGCTACGCCTCCGGCCAAACCCTGAGGACTGGGAAAACGTAGCCTTTAGTGACGAGACGTGGGCTGTTAATGATCCAATGGGCAGTAAGCGTGTGATTATCCATAATACTGAGGATATAAGGGATTATTCACTACGCAGACGAAAACGAATTGGTTGGATGTTCTGGGGAGTATTTGCTGGCAGTCGAAAAGGGCCTGGTTTTATCTGGGAGAAGGCTTATGGTGGTATTAACGCAACGAACTACATCGAACACATTTTACCCCTTGTTGCAGATTTCCATCGCCAACAGCCCTTTATTTTTCAGCAGGATAATGTACTAGCGTATAAGGCTTGTCGGACGAAAGACAAAATACAAGAGCTAGGTATCGAACTTTTACCGTAGTTACCTTATTCTCCAGATCTTTCGCCTATTGAGAACATCTGGGCGTGGATAAAGGACTGGATAGCCTTAAATTGTGATGATATTCAGGCTTTAGATTTGGTTGAACTACGCAGTCTGATCGAGCGTGCCTGGGAGGCAGTACCTGAGGACTGGTTGCGCAAACTGGCTCACAGTATGCCACAGCGTCTGCAGATGTGTATCGAGAGAGGGGGTCGCTCAATTGGCTTTTGATGTACAATAAATTACCAATCTCTACTTAATGCTAGCCCCTATTTACTGTACAAGCCCCTGTCTGCTTAACAAGGTAAGCGCCTTGGCTGTACCAAGCTAGCAAAATCTACCCCGGTGGGTTGTATGAAGGGCTTATATGGATAGGTTGGGAGATATCTGCTCGCATCCAATATGTAGGTAAGCTTATGCCATGCAGAGGCGCTCCCCGCCGAGCGGAAAATACTACCGAATTCACACACCGGGATACGGGGTCGCTGTTGATTGGTTCAAGTCAACGGTCCGGGTTACCGGGAGTAAGTTTGATGACCCGAGAAAGGCCGAGAGTCAAGATTAGTGGAATTTCAAGGGAAACCAGCATTGAATGGTTTGGTCATTTTCCATCGGGTATGTTGTGGTGGGCCTTGACGTCTGCTGCTCGGACGATAGTACCCCTGTTGTTTGCTTGGGGGAACAGGAGGGATGGCGCCGTAGGTGGGTAGATATCTTGTAGGCGCTGTTTTAGCCCCAATCAACAGCGCTTGTTCCCACGTCGCAAGTAAGGTTGTCGGAGCTAAACCTTATTCACACCTCGTACCCTCGGACAGGACCAACAATCCACGGATGTGCTCGAGGTAATCAATTCCTCCCGCAAGTAGGTTTTCTGATGACGGGAACCATTGGCGTTGTAACTCCGGGGTCGTATTGGTAGCCCGGAGGAGAGCGTACGTCGTCCTGTGCGAAGGCTCAGGCCAAAAGAAAGGGCCTCTCATCTCCGTGTTAACATGCGTTTTTAGAATCCTCGCAGTCTTGTTCTAGGACGGTAAGGCCTTGGCTTATCACATCACAGGCCTTTTCAACATGCAGGAAGGCCTTTTCAGAATGGGAGATGGCCTGTAATAACGAAAGCTTCGGGTGGTCTTTACAGTGAGAAGACATTTTCGCACTGGTTAAAGGGACCCTTGCTTTTGGCCTGAGCCTTCGTACGCGATGACTGTTCTTTGTTCTCCGGCCTGGGTGCTTCGTTCGTGGTTGCCGAAGTGGCGGTCTGATCTGCGGGGTGAGGAGCGTTCAGTTGCAAGCCAAGAAAGAGCGATGGTGTGAGATGATAGCGTCAGCTGGCTGACCCCCCTCTCACATTTCAAGACCCTTGGCAGTGAGACGGGCTGTCGCATCGCGGTTTTGAGGTAAATAAACGAGCGAAGGCCTGACCTGGAAGGTTAGCCTACCTCCTATTCAGACAAGCGTCGAATCCTCCTGTCTGGTTCTTGACGGCTCGCCCGATGAACATAAAAGGAAGTGGGGTAGTCGAACGTCACATGCAGCAGCCAGCCACAAGAAACGCCTTCAGAAATAGCTCTCACGTTCGACATCTTCGTTTATTCTCAACGCTGCTCGAACTACGAGAGCGGCTACCAAGGCAGTCATAAGGTTTGGCAAGCGCTCTTGGTCAGCTCATCGAAAATGAAGTATCTCGCCCTCACGGTGCTCAGCGCACCGTTGTCGTTCTGGATCTTCTTCACGTCGTATCCAACAATCTTGTCGCTGAGCGCCTCCATATCTAGCAAAGTCCTTGCCGTGTTGCTCACGGCCCTCACCATCAAGACAAATGTCTCCCTCATCCGCAGTCACCTGTTCGAGCGGCGAGCCGGAGCTCAGGGTTGCGGAACCGTGCCCACGATTCCACATAAGGACCCCGTCCTCGGCCTAGACACCTTTTATCACACCCTCCGAGCCCTGAAGGCATTTAGGCTCATGGAGTATTACGCCGAGCGTTTTGCCATCTACGGAAACACGCATTACACCCTCGCGCTCGGCCAAAAGATGCTGATAACCAGCGAGCGCGACAATATCAAGACCATCCTAGCCAATAAGATGGAGGACTGGCCCATCGCAGGCCCACGCTTGTACGCCGCACTCCCTGTCCTAGGTCCACGGAGTATCTTCACCTCCAACGGCCCCATTTGGCATGACGCGCGCGCCATGATTCGGCCCTCGTTCGTGCGTGATCAGGTCGCCGACCTGCAGTACTTCGACAAGCATATCCAGAATTTTCTCGCCGTTATCCCCAGAGATGGCACCACCTTTGACATTCAGGGGCTCCTGCTCAAGATGACCATGGACTCAAGCACAGATTTCATGCTCGGCTACTCAACCAACTCCCTTGTGAAGGCATCACCAGACGCTACGCAGTTTCTCGAGGACTTCGAGTACGCCAGCGCGGAATCCACCCGTCGCGCGCGTCTGGGGCCTATTCTTTATCACTTACCGCACCGCAAGCTATCCGTCGCCATCGCTCGGCTGCGAGCCTATGTTCGGTTCTCCATGGGTAGGGCCATTGAGAAAAAAACAAAGACAAGCGGCTCTGACAGGAGCTACGTCTTCCTTGACGAGCTGCTCAAAGCCAACGCACCGGAGGAACATGTCGTCGATCAAATTCTATCCATCATTGTTGCAGGGCGAGATACCACGGCGGCTGCCGCCGCTTCGGTATTTTACTGTCTTGCAAGAGATCCAGAATCAGTGAGGAAGTTGAGAAAGGAGATTGCGGATCTCGGAGTTGAGAGCCCAACGTTGGAGGAGCTGAGGCAGCTGAAGTTCCTGAACAATGTTGTCCGTGAAGGTAGAAACCCCTGTTCAGCTCGGTTGTTGAAATCGTGAGCGATACTGATAACGCGCCGTAGCCCTGCGCCTATTTCCCCCAATCTCGACAAACTCTCGCCAGTCGAATAAAGAGACTGTCCTCCCGCGCGGCGGTGGCCCAGACGGGACCAAGCCTGTCCTGGTACCCGCTGGGATGCCGGTCCGATGGTCGCTCTACAGTCTACATCGAAACAAGGACGTATACGGCCAAGACGCAGAGGAGTTTCGCCCAGAACGGTGGGAGGATCTGCGAGTTGGTTGGGATTATATTCCGTTCCACGGTGGACCGAGAATCTGCCTTGGACAACAGTTTGCGCTGAGCCAGATGTCGTACCTGCTGTATAAATTTTTCAGAGTTTTTGAAAGCATTGAGGCGCGCGAGGAAGGACCTCCGCTGCTTAGGGCGAGTATCACCTTTTCTTTTGCACATGGGTGTTTGGTTGCTGTGAAGCCCTAGGTTTGTGTTAGGCGCACTGAAATGTGGTTGTTGAAAAGACATGAATATTCATCACTTTTTTCACTTATCGCTGGGGGGGCGGTACCATATGCGAGCGGCTACCTGTATCAGCATTCCAACCGTTACTATTGTACAATGCCGCTTATTCTGCTTATCCATCGGTAGAGGACTCGATGAAGTCGCCGAGGGACAATTCAGACTATCCTTGTGCCCTATGGATCGATCTCATTTCGCGCAGTGTCACTCTGCGGAGATAGGATCGGTATTTTATATCCGTCGCGGCGTCCAGCGCTCTCCGGGAATGGCAATTTACAAGTGCCCTCGGCACCCGGCCCAGCTTGACGCCGCTAGGTTAGCAGCGAGAACTGGATCTAGGGCTTTCTTCTCTCCGCCTTTTGGTGGTGGTACAGCCGAACAGGAGATGACGGTGAGGAGATCGTTAGATCTTGTGAGAGGGATGACGGCGTATTTGTGCTCCTGTGCAACGCCTCCTGGTCTCTGTCGGTGTGCGGCCATGACCGTTGGGACAGAACCGCCAATGGCTTCGAGGTGTCAGAGGCGGTTCCATAGACGAGATGTCTCGCCCTTCGAGGGCAGTGCTTGCTGGGTGCTCTTCCGCGACTAGGAAGTGGTGAACGGTGGGATTCCTGGTGCCTCGTGTCTCGGGAAGTTGATTGGAGTCAGTGCTCGATGCACATATTGTCCTGTGACGAAGTGAGTAACTGCGGGCTTCCGAACCTACCCCAAATCTCTAGCTAGGAATCCCGGCTTGCTTTCCCATCGTGCACTTGACAGTTTGACAGTGCGTTGCACGCCATGCGTGGGCTAGCGCTGCCGGCGCTCTGTCATTTTGTGGTGTCGAAGTGGACGACCCTCCAAAGCTTACACTTTGTTTTTTTTGGCATTGGAATCTGAAGATGCTATCATAACATGGTGATATTAAGATGGAGTTACGGGCTGACAGAGGTTGTGCAACGTGTTCCCACTGAGGATGTCAAGATGATGAGTGACACCAGAGGTTGGAGGTTCTCCGCTGGGACTGGAACTCGCCATATGAGAGCAAACATCGGACGCTCTACTATTCTAACCCAGTGAGTTTGACCATATGGAAGGTCATTGAAGCCGCGTCGGGTCCCAGGCGTTGTGGAAGGTCCCGGGAGAGGAGGACGGTACCTATTGTGGCCTGCCATATCGTACAATCCCAGCCCGTCTCGCTCCTTCCTCCTGAGAACCACAACACAGCTGTAGGAGTGCTGCTTCGGTAGGCCGAACTTCTTCCACTGCGACGGACTTCGGTGGGCCCTGCACTTCAATAAACCGACGTTCGTCTCCAACCTCCCCCCACTCTGTTCTGCAGTGCCAGAGGATAAGTCCGGCATTGTCCGCAGCAGAAATATTCGGAGGCCTGCTACCTATTGTCCTTAAATACCACCGAGCTCCTGCCATCAGCCGAGCTCGGTACCATATACCTCTCCAAGTATTCGTCTGGATCTCGGCATAGACGACCTGAGAAGAGGTGCGCTGCTTCCTGCCCAATCTAATCAAAGCATCGGCAAAGGCCACTGGCTCACCTTCCTCGCTGTTTAGAAAGACAGAAAACGTCCTCCCCTTTCCGCGAAGCTTGACCGCTCGGAAATCACCGAGGTCATTCTCGACCGCCCGAACTCTTGACCAGCAAGTCCAGTTTCCCGTTCCCGATTTCCTTGCCTCTCTCACATCACTCGTACATCCACTACTTAAGTTTGCATGCGGACTAACACAGCAGATAGCTCTAGGCAAATAGATGAAGGTCGACTGTCAAGATGAGCGATGTACCATATAGCAATGGCGCCGACGCGAACGTTAACCAGACGGCCCTGAACCAGGGAGCCCGGCTGGGAAACGGCAATGGCACAAACACCCCGAAAGGCCCAGAGATTGCCGTCATCATTGTGACCATCTCGCTTTTCGCTCTTGCCATGTTCGTGACCTTCTATTGCCGCGCGTTGCAGATGCGCCGCAAGATCGACATGATCAATCAGGATCGGGAGAGGAAGGCACAAGCAACAGTAGAAGGAGACGCTATCGAGCTCAGCGGTGGAAACACGGCTGATACCACGGCTGGAAACACGACAAAGAACACGGCTGAGAACGATATCACGGACTTCAGACCTGCAGGCAGCGAGGTCGGCTTCTTTGCGCCAGGAGAGGCTCGAAGTGACCGTACTAGTCGCACCGATCTCGAGTCTGGTCTGGTCAAGAAACCCCTTTGGCATTATATCCACTGGAAGGACCCTTGCAATAACCCCAAGCCGCGGGTCAAACCCCGACCTGCACCCGAAGGTACGCGCTAGTTTTCAATTCTTTTGAGGATGTCGATTTTTTTCCCCGCCAATCGTCAGACGACAGCTAACTAACAGACCAAAGACAATCAGTTCAACTCGAATCCGTACTAGGGAATGTAGCATCGAGATGGAAACAAGAGCGTTTATTTGAGATATTCCGTAAAATTCCCTCTCTGACCTCAGTGCTGGTATGAACGGATTTCTCAAAACTCGGGAGTTTGGGGATTGGTGCATGATTTGAATGGTTTGGGCCTGTCCGTCTGTCATATAGGCTGACTTTTGTCATGGCAATCTCGCGTGAAGGAAGGATTTGACTAGCAAGCACAGTTCTCAGCAAACAGCTCTAATCTGGTGAATAAAACACTGTTGATATCCCTCTGATGTGTCGTATCCTCGCGTTGCGGTCGCTTCCTCTTGTTTGTGAACTGCCGACTCGGTCCCGAAGAGTGCCCTTACTTTAGGTGACTTGGACACACGGTGTGGGGGGTTTTGATAACACTGAATGAAGGCTCAGATGACCAAGATAGTTAGGAGAGCGAAAGCCAATTAGTCAAGGGTAATGAGAAATATGGAGACTGCAGAAAGGACAGCGGGGAGAAAAGCACGATGCTGATGAAAATGAAAGAAGAGTTCCACTGGTGAAATGGAGGGGATTCTGAGTGTGAGCCATGGTTGGATGGTATACCAACCAGGGGCCCGTGGGGTGTTTTCCGTTCCGTTTCCGATATTCGACTTGCGTCGTTGATTTTATCTAATGCTGCCGGGCTGTTTCCGGAGATTGTCACAAAGATACCCTAATTCCCCTGCTGACAAGCCAATGCGCCATCATACATCCAGTGCTTCGTGTCGTCATGAAATGGCCCCTGACCGTCCGCCTAAACGCCCGAAATGTACTGCAATGACACCGCTGCTTAGTTCTCATTAGGTCTGCTGGCATATCGGCTGCGGATCGCCTGTCCTATAGTGCTCATACGGCTACCGATACCGCCATCATTCATACGACTAGCTAGTGCCTCCTCAAGGGCCGACTGAGTGACCGAGGCATCTGTAGACATATATTGTAAGCGCACATGTCCCTCTGGTGAAAACCAGTGGGAAACTCACCATCAAGATCGCTGAAGCTACTACCCATACTGGGGGTACCATCGCTTCCCTCACGCGAGATGCCCTTGCCCTTACCGGCGGGGCTGCGGCCAGCCAGCTCGGCCGCACGGCGAGGCGAGAGCGGACCCTGAGGAGCGCGGTCGCCGCCAGCGGGATGACGAGGCACCATTGCAGCGGAGCTGGTGGAAGAGTCCGAAGTCTGCGACTGGTGAATTTGGTCCTTAACTTTACCGTCACGAGGCAGACGGCGGCCAAAATCACGAACGTCGCCCCGAAGCGTAGCACCCATGTCGTGGCCGCTGCTGCCTCTCGTGATGGTGGATTCCTGCTGAGGCTTGAACGGTAGGAAAGCGGCTTCTGCTTCGTCATCACCGTCGTCGTCACCGGCTCCATCGGCCGGCTGGAAGCGCGGGGGACGGCGGATGATGCGGCTTTGGACGGGGTTCTCGTCGGATGAGGAGCTGGGAGAGGTCGACGCTACTGGACTAGAAAGCTGTGTCTCATTCCCCTCGCGAGCGTGGCCAGTGGTGGGCTGGGTAGTGGATATTCCGAGCGAAGGAAGTCTACGACGCGGCCCGTCGCTAGTGCGGGCCGCTGCCTTAGCCGCGAGCTGGTTCTGGGTGAGGACGGCTGTACCGGCCGACGAGTTGCGTGAGACCTGAGGTCGCATGGGAAGCGCGGTCTTGCCGGAAGACCCGGCAGCAGTCGCTGGATCGTTATGCGGCAGCGGAGAGTCTCTGCGAACCGAGAGCGCAGAGGGAGCGCGACCGGCAGCCGAACCGGTCCGTCGGAGAGCTTCGGCGAGGAACGGGCCCGGCTCGGCACCAGGCACAGGGGAGGGAGCATTCGAATTGGAGCCATGGGCCGTAGTGGCCCTGCGCATCTGCGCCTTAAGCTGCGACGTATGACGCTCCGTGAGATAGGCGACCATCTGGAGCAGGAACTCAACTGTGACATTGAACTGGGCGGCACTTGAAGCACAGTGTTAGTATCACTGTACGGCAGCCTTGGACCACCCGCACTTACAGGTCATTCCCTACCACGTACTGTCAGTTCTAATCCGCCAAATCCCTGCGAGGGGCAAACTTACAGTTGATTTCGACCTTTGACTCTGAGATGATGCCCCAAAGGCGCTCAGATTTGGTCTCGTCCCATTTTACCTAGGGTGGGCAACGTCAGAGGGTTCGCTGCCTAGGTACGGAGAGAAGGAGGCAGGACAGTGCGAAGACTTACAGGCGGGGGATCAACAAAATCACCACGGTTGAAGGGCAGTCTGACATACACAACATACTGGATGTCTTCCTCCTGTTTGTCTTTTTCCTTCTCTTTGGAGGCCATGGCAGAGCGCCTCTGACGGCTTTGTACCTCGTGGAGAAACTGGTGTGGTGATGCTGGAAGAGGCAGCTCCTCAACGGTGCTAGGAGCTCGAGGCTGCTTGGACGGATCCATCTTATCGGTGAAGGCAAGGTTGGATAGCGCGAGTGCACGGCCGCTATCGTGTTATCGAGGCGCTAGCTGTTTTGATCAGGGTGTTTAGAGCATATATGCATTGAACCGAAGATAGACCCATCCCATTGTGGTTGGGCAGGGCCTGGGACCCACTTCCCGGCCCAGGCACTAGGCTGGCTTGTTGCTGTGGTAGACGATTTGCTGGAGCCGCGCCTGGGAAGTTCTCCGAAATTCGCGTCACACTTTGCGATTCACGCAGGCGTTCACCCTGCTGGTCAAGCGGATTCCCAGACTCTTTGCCTGGCGCATTTCAACGCATCCCTGCCATTGGTGCTCTGCAAAATTGCCTGCTATTATTCGAGAGCAAGGCTCGAATAATGGCACCCCTTATCCTTCACAACGTCCCCGACGAGGAACTGTACATTGGCGACGACGGCATCAAGAGACCATATGCAATCATGTTCCCACAGTTTGTTCCCTTCCCTTTCTACCATATCCCCCTGCTGACCCTGGAATCTACAGACAAGATGGAGCCGGCCCCGGCAGGTCAAGAAGAGCAGCACACGAGTCCGGTTCGTTTGGCAAGTCGACACGGAGATCAAGATCCAAAACCGGCACGCCTGCAAGGCGAGAGGACCCCACAATAGCAGCAGCAGACAAAGTCTTCTCAAACTGGGCGGCCACACAGACTCAGGGCCCCGCGTCTTCGGGCACTGGAAGCACATCCCAGCGCAAATCCGGGCTTCTCCCCTCATCTTCTGCGCCATCACTCGGTCAAGGGCTAGACGACGGTACCGCTCCAGCCACCGCCCAAGCCCGCTTCGTCGCGACACAAGAGCCCACCGAGGTAATACTTCGAGGATACCGCTCGCAGCAACAGCAATATGCTGCCATCAACCACTTCGAACAACTGGCGGGCAGGATATGCGAAGACTACCCTCGAGAGCCACCAGCCGAGATGCGCCGATACAAATCGGAGCTGCGTGACCCGGCATTCACAAAACGGCGGGCTCTCACCACTGAGGAGCGCACAAAGGTCAACCGTTCCGACAGTGGCGAGCACTGGGTGAAGGTGACGTTTGAATCCTCGGAGGCTGCCGATGCCGCCATCTACGCATCGCCACAGAGCATCCTTGGCCACATCGTCTACGCCGAGCCGTATCACGGCATCCCCCCGTCCCGCGACGAGGCCATCATTGATACCTCGGCACTAATAAACGACGAAGAAGCACGCGCCCCGGCGCGCCGTGTTGACGCTTATGGATTCACTAAAGCTATGATGAATCCCGATAGCTTCGGCTTCTCTCCGCCACCACGGTCGCAGGCCTCATCGCGCACGGCCGACACTACTACCGTCGCCTCGACGATGGACACAAACACCGTCTCATCGGGCACAGTAACCGGGAACTCAACAGGAATCGATAACGGAATCCCCCTTCAGAACCGCACCCAGCAGAAACAGGCAGAGGACGACGGCTTTTGCCAGCGCATCCCCACGGCAAGGAAGGCTAAGCTCCTTCCTGCCGAGCAGGCCCTGCTTCCAGCGCCGTCCGTAACGCAGCGCATCCTCAACAACGTTCCCATGCTCAAGTGGTTCAGTGGCTCCATGATAGGAAACGAGGTGCCACGTACTGATATGGGCGAGTTTGACTGGGATCGCGCAAGCCTGTACTGGAAGATCATATGGTGGTTAGACAACGTCTTTGGGCTGTTTGGAAAGGAGATCGTCTCGGCCGATAGGGACGACTGAGCGCACATCCTGACCGACAGGCGGTAGGCGAGAAACGCACGAACGTGGTATTTGCATACCAGAAAGCTGTAGCTATACATATGATTTGTTAATAGGCCCTTTATGACGGTCGGCGCATGGTCGGGGGTTTTGTGTTAAAAGAGTCCAGGCACGGGGGCAAAATATGAGTTTTGTTCTCGCGACAAAATCAAACATTAGACACAACATGATACATTATATTAATAAGGGATGGACCTAGGGCTTCTGCCTACCTCTCCCATGCGAAGCAAGGACTAAAAAAAATCTGTACAGAAATATGCCACAGAAGAAACAGAAGCAAGCCTCGGAATCTACCGAAGCTTGCCGTCCCAGGAGAGCAAGGAAAGCCTGATGCAGCCGTTCCACGCAATGATAACCAAGAGACGAAAGAAACAACCCAGAGGGATAAAAAGGTGAAACCAACACTTCTTCTCCTACAATACTGGCAAACCTGATGCGGGATAAACAAGCTCCTTTCAACATGGCCGTTCCGCCATACTCCAACTCCCATCTTCTCTTTGTCTCACATCCTCTAGGTCGTTTAGGCTCGCGCCCACTGTGTTCTCTTCTTCTTCGTCTTCTTCCTGTAGCCCCTCGTTCCGCCATGGATGCGCTTCCTCGTCGTCAGTCTCTTCCTCGATACCGCACCCTTCTATCTCTTCTTCTTCTCCTTGAGGCCTCCTTTGTTGCTGAGAGATGGGCTTCTCCTCTGGTGGCGTATCCGCACCGTCTTCTGCTGTTTCATCGCTCTCCACACCACCGAGCAGCGCCTCTGGGTTTAACCGTAGAGGCTGCGGCTGAGGCGAGAACGGCCTCACGCCCCTAGGCCGGTTAAACTCTGAGAACACACTGTCGGTGTCGCGGTCCCGCTCCCCCCTGTCTCTCTCCCGTGCGACGAGTGACGATGGGTCGGAGACAGCGCCTGCAAGACTTTGATACCGATCCGTATCGACATGTAGACTGTCGGCGCGGTTGTGCGATCCACCATCAGATGCCGAGTCGGCGAGGATGCTCTTGGGCGGCAGGATGCTGAACAACTTACTCCCCTCACCAGAGCCGACACCACCGGCCGCGACACCACCATGGGCATCCGCAGACGTCACCCCCCTGCCTCCCACACTGACGGGCTCCTCGCTCGCAAACAAATCCACCCCCTTCTCTAAAACATCCTCCAGCCCACCGCCCGTCCACCCCTTCCTCGCCAAGCTCTCAAAGATATCCACCTCGGCGCGCACGAGACTACAGCTGGCATCCACAATCCTCACGCTCGTCTCCTGACTCTCCCTCAACAGTGTCCTCGCATGTTCCCCGTGTAGTGCCGTCAGCCCATCCAACTTCGTCGTCAACTCGACCAAATGCTCCCGAAATTTCGCCACATCCCTCCTCCGCTGGCGATGCAGCTTCAGCCCCTCCTTTTCCAGTCTTCGGATCTCTTTGCTTTGCGCGGCAATAGCGCGCGCATAACCATCCTCTTCATCATCTACCGCGCCCCGCCATTTGTCTAGCTCATGTAGTAGGGGCACCTCAAACGAGCGGTATACCGTCTCGCTGAGAATGTGCTGGTGGTTCGCGACCAGGTGCTGCAGTCCCGCGACGGTGAGGAGTGCGTCGGCAGTACATGTGCTGGCTTTGTTGGCGTGGAAGCTACTGCTCAGCGAGAAAGGGATGTTATCTCTATTCCCGCCACCGTGAGGGCTTTGTGATTGTAGGGCGTCGGCGCGCGCTTCTTTGAGGCGCGCGCAGGATTCGAGCGCGGAGCCGAAGGCCGAGGCAGAGGTTGAGAGGGCGGCGAGTGCGAGGCGGTAGGATTTAGCACTTGTGAGGAGGTCGGTGTAGGCGGTTTGGGAGTGCTCGAGGTCGGCTTTGGTGAGGACTGCGTGGGCGGGCCGCGGGGGTGGAGGGAGGGGGAGGTTGTATTGCGACAACGGGTTTGCGGCGGTTGAGGCGTACGAGTAGGTTGGACTTGCCGGGACGGGAGGGAGCTGGGAGAGGGTCGGTGAGGGCGGCGGGGAAGAATTGTTAGGCGCCATGGTGGGCTGTGTGATGCAATGGTGAGGTTTGTTTACTCGGTGCCGAGTTGGGTCGAAGCCTCGGCGATAACGACGGGAGATGCCGCAGGCCTAGTGACGTATTGTTTCTGGTGTTCTTTTCGGCGGTACATAGGTCCTTTTGGAGAGGATTCGAACTCAGGAATGTGGGATCGAAGATGGCATCGCTCGCACGGTAGGTGTAATAAAAAGAATTTAAAATAAATAAAAAAGACTGATGTGTTGCCTGCCCGCTGAAAGTCGGGCTTCTGAAAGGCGATGGTGCAAAGGCAACAGGCCCGCCCTTGAGATTGAAGTGTCCAAAGTGGACTCGTTCCGATGCGGCTTCACGCGACAGGGTCACAAGCGAGCCAGGGTTCGATAAGGTGCGACAGGGTACATGTGGCACGTGCGTTTACACAGCAAGAGGAACAAACACGAGAGCCCGATGACATGATGGTCGTCATATTCCCAAACCCTTTCTATCAGTTTGAGTTCGTAGTAGTAGCCGCTCTAAATCGTATTCTCATTTGAGACCTTTCTCGTCTGGGACTTGGCGCAAGAGCGTCGATATGGATGTCAGAAAACATCCAAGTGTACCTAGAGAACACACAAAACGCTTATCTATCCCACAAACATACCCAATACCCAGAGACAGTCCGGTTACAGCTCTGATTTCTCATCCCCCTTCTTCCCCTTTGCCGGCAAGACTTTGTTCAAGAACGCCTCGACATCATCGAGCTCCTCGGGAGTAGCCGAATGCGCCAAGTCCTCGTAGACCTTCATAGTAACATTATACCCCTGCGTCTTGAGCATGCTATTCGTCAGCTGGCCGAGTTGAGTGTGCACAACTTCGTCCGAGTCGCCGTGGCCGATGAAAATGGGGGTGTCCTTATTGAACTCAGGCTTGGGCACAAACGACGCAAACTGCTGGCTCAGCAACAGATAGGCCGACAGTGCCACGATACCCGCCAGCTTCACCTTGGCCGTCAGCCCTGCGAAGATGCCTACAGCACCACCCTGGGAGAAGCCGCCAAGGACAATTCGGTCGGCCGGAATACCGGCGTCAATCTCCTTCTGAATGAGCTCGTGCACGTGCTTCTGAGAGCGAAGAATCCCCTCCCGATCTTCACTCTTGCGCAGGGAGTCCGGGTCACCGCCCATCTCGACCTGTGGCTGGATTAGTCTCCTTTCTACCGTCGGTAGCGCTGGGAAAGAAAACGACTCACAATGTCATACCACCCCGGCATTCGCATGCCCCGGTTGATGGTGATCGGAATTCTGGGGGCGTGCGGCAAGATGAACTTGACCTCATCCAAACGCTGGCGGCGCCTCCAGTTTTCGACCGCAAACTCCCAACCATTTCCATCATCGCCTAGCCCGTGCAGGAAGATGACGGTTGCTGTGTGTGCGGCTCTTGCCGGGAAAACCAGGGGTTGTCTGTAGACAATTGACATCTTGATTTAGCGGGACGTCTGAAATGGGGTTGTGTTGTGTTGATTCTAAGCAGCCCCGTCCATTGATGAATGAATATGAGGTCTTAGTGATGGTCAGAGACGATGTCGAGCGACTTTTAAAGAAGTCGTGAGGTCGTGCTATTTTCGTCCGTTTGATGTCGTTGGTGAAGTGAGAAGGCTGAGGCGCATAAATGACCTGCATGCAAAGCGGATCGATGCCGCTTAATATTGCCAGGGGGTGCGAAGTACCGAGTGCCCCGCCACAAACAGAACGCTGCCAAACGACGAAATGGCGTCAATAGTGCCTATTTAAGAGGTCCCCTACGTTGTAGGTTACTTAGGCCACCATAATAGCATCAATCTAAATTTTGTCTTTATAATACAACAATGCTGTTTTAAGTACGAAGGCTCCGGCCAAAATAAAGGGTCCCCGAGCCAGTGTGGAAGATGCCTTCTTACTGTCAAGACAGTGGAGACCGGGTTTCAATGTTTCAATATAGCTGTATCGCATTCTCAAAAAAACATTGATCTATCATTCAATTACATATTCCCATGTATCCAATGCCTCTTATGATGCGAATAAACTATGCGATTTGATAAGCCGGGTCTTGCTGTCCAACACAAAACTGTGAGGGGTCCTCCGGCGTATTTTCGCGCGGAGAGCAGAGAGCGGTCAATCGGATTCCATCTTCCACCCCGCCTCCTGACACTGCAGGGTCTAGCAAATTTCTAGGGCAACGCATCTTGCCCCCGCAGAATTCAACAGCAAAACGTCGTCTCTGGGATGTATAGTACGATCGGTCTCCAATGCCATTCGGTCAAACGGCAGCAGTTCCGTCCATCCACTGGCACGTTAGTGCCGAATCCCATCAGTGGCGTGCTCGCTGATTGGCCAAACGAATCCCCTGGCCACCCGCCGTTAGGTCCCTGTTCCGCATTATTCAGGCCTGACCAAACCCCTCAATGCGGAGACTCGGCCGCCGAACGGTCGAACAGCGGACGAAAGACCGAAACACATATATAGAACCTTTAGACGTACAACTTCACAATTTACATTACAATCCGATCCCGCTTTGCTGTATGCTTTCTGTTCTTCTCGAGCTGATGTGGAGATACCTATTCCTCACCCTGCCCATTGCAGTTCTCATCGTGGCGACCCTACAGACCTCCACGTTACGCAACCTCCCGTCGTTGACACAGCTTCGGGACTTGGTCCCCCTATTCGCAAAGCGGAGCCTCTCAACCACCACACTCACCACTCAAACAAACACCAAATCCATCATGACGAAAACGCCAGTATACTTCCTCAGCCATGGCGGCGCAAGTCTTCCCTACTAGACCCTCACCCTTACAATAAGCACTAACACACCCCAGCCAGACGTGCAATACAACACCAAACATGCGTATGAATCCTTATACATCACAGCACAAACACCCAATTTACCAGAACTAACGATCGCCCACGCAGCGTCTACCCCATCCTGCAATCCATCGGGCGCGAAATCACGCAAAAGGTCAAGCCAAAAGCTGTTGTGGTCTTCTCTGCTCACTGGCAATCCACCCCCTCCGAAATCCACCTCAACAACGCCGTGACGACCCCCTTAATCTACGACTTTTACGGCTTCCCTCCCGAGTTCTACAAAGCCACCGTGAGTTCAAAGCATCCCCAGCGCACAACCACTGAACTAACGCCCCGTCTAGTTCCCCAGCACTGGCTCCCCCCAACTCGCCTCTCGGATCCAATCCCTCCTCAGCAACGCCGGAATTCCTGCCAAGGGACTCAGCCGCGGTCTTGATCGTATGTAGAATGACTATTTTGAGCCCCCCCTTTTTTGGCTTCTGATCATTCACGGCCGTCCTGGATGTCTCAGGAGGAGGTCCTCACGCCCGAGACGTTCCGTTACCTCCTGTGTTTGCCCTAAGGAGAAATGACCAACTGACATTTCCCACCACGTATAGATGGCGTTTTCTCCGGATTCAACGTAGCCTTCGCGCCCGATTCCAACCCGTGAGTGTCCCCTTCATATCCCCTTCCGCCATCTTCTCGCCTCCCCCCGTTTCCATCTTCTCGACCCTTTTCCACACCACAACCGACCACTAGTCCCTGAACCCCTACACCCCCTTTCAGTATCGATACCAACAGCTCACTCACATCCCTCAAAGCCTCGGCGTCCCCCTAGTCCAAGTCTCCCTCTTCGAGAACGAAGACCCCGACGCACACTACCGCCTCGGGCAAGCAGTCGCCTCGCTCCGCGATGAAGGGGTAGTAATCATCTGCACCGGAATGACCGTGCACAACCTCCGCGACTTGCGACGCACATGGGGCAACTCCCAGCCATTACCCTATGTAGTCTCCTTCGACAACGCGCTCAAGGAAGCCACGGAGGCCCCGCCAATTGAACGACAGGAGAAAATGCGCATTGTCGCTGGGCGACCCGATGCGCGAGAAGCACATCCGTGGATGGATCACTTGATGCCGCTATACATTGCGGCGGGTGCCGCTGGGGAGGACCTCGGGAAGCAGACTTGGACAAAGCATGAAGGGAGCTTTGCATGGGCACAGTATCGCTTTGGCGATGTCAAATCTGAGTGAAACCGGTCTATTAGGGACCAAATCAGAGCGAGGTGCAGCCCTCGTGGGGAGAAGCGGGACCAGGGTGAATGCGCATGGCTGCGTCGATGTAAATAAAATATGGGCGAGTGGACTCAGCTCACAGATGCCTGGTAATCGAACCGTATGTCCATCTGTTACGCCATTGCTGGGAGGGAGATTATCATAGCAGGTCTCCCGTGGTATTTTTCCTAACAGACCAAGCAATCCAATACTTGTATAAAAGAATCCCTCGAAGTTAAAAATTACAAACACAGTACGCTATGTGTCTCCCGACGTACCAAGAACTCTTCATCGCATTGTTCGTCGTTCACCGTTTCTCATCATATCCCATCTCAGTATGCAACCCTCTCGAATATGCAAACCCCTTAAACCCCTTGACCCCTAGATGATAACCACCACCTCATCGCCGACAAATTCCGAGATGTCCTCCACCAGAAACCAGCTAGCCAGGATTGCCACGCCTCCAAAAGCAATGCTGCAATAGTACACCCACGGGTACGCATCGGCATACGCGATCTGTCCTGCTGTGACAATAGACTGCCACGTCGCCTCATCCTTCACCGCAGGCAGGTGTCGGATCTCATTCACCAATGACTCGGCCGTCATCCCGATGATCTGCCCAATATCTTGAGGGTTTGAAATGCCAGCTTTGAAGCACGCTTCGCCCACAAAGGTCTTGAGTGCCGGGATAAGCTTGTTGGCAAAGACGTTGAAGTAGACAGCGTAGCCGACAGCTCCTCCCACAATGCGAACCGCAATAGTGAGTGATGTCATCGTTGCGATCAAGTCGCTCGGGCAGATATACGTCGTGACAGTCGACGCAGGGACTACGATCCCCCCTACTCCTAGCCCGGCAACGAAGAGGATGCCGTATACGGACTGGATGTTGTCGACTCGGGCGGCGGCGAGGCCACCACAACCGGCCGTCATTACTGTGGAGGGTATTAGCTGGCGTTCCCCATTTTTGGGATACTTCCTTATGTCTGAGGATATTTCTCAAGAGGGCCTTCTTTGCATTCTAAAGATGCCTTCCTACATCCTCCAACAGCCTCATGGTTGTCTCAGGACTCCCCGGACGAGACAAAATAACAAGACGAGAAGAAGAAATCTTCTCTGGTTGGGTACTCACCGATCGAAGATCCAAGTAGTAGCCACCTGATGTTTCCGCGGAGAACTGAGAGAAGTACCAGCGAGATCAAGCACCCGGCGAGTGTACCAAAGGCGAACGGCAAGCCGCGGATACTGACACCGATGGGGCTGATAGACCATTAGCATATGGTTTTTTTTTGGGGGGGGGGGGGATAAAGGCCTTTCTATATGTTGGAAAGGCCTTCCTGCATGTAAAAAAAAAAGCCTGTGATGTGATAACCCTGGTAGCCAAAAGGAGAACTCACTCATGTCCATACACGTTGTAGGCCTCGCTCGGCCAAATCATCAATACCGAAAAGAAGTTGGCTCCTGATATGAAAGTAATAATCATTGTCAAGAGAAGGGTTTGGGGTGCCTTGCCAAGTCGTTTAGGTATCATTGGGTATTTGGCTCCACGAAACTCCCACAAGAAGAATAGAATAATGGAAACGATGCCAACCACCAATGGTGCGAGCACTTCTGCGCTCGCCCACGGATGCTAAGTTCAGGGATTAGTCAATTGGATGTGTGATGTAAAGTGGCATCACAGCTCACCCTGTAACCTCCTCCGAGAATACCAATTTCGACTGCGGCCAGGCCAGTAACGGATAGCAGTCCTCCAACAAGGTCCATCTTTTTCACCAGCTGCATTTTCTCTGATAGGGTGCTATGTCGTCGTGCAACCGGTGGAGGAGGAGGAGGAGAGTAAAACATGAAGGTCATGGCGAACGCAATGAAGGCTGACCCTGAGGTTAAGACAGCGATAAATCGCCACGAAGATGTGGAAGAGATAAGCTGGGCGTACATAACCGATGGGATATACGGAGTGATTGTCAAAGTTACGGCAGCCAGGTAGTATCCTCTTTGTGAGATAGGGACAAGCTCCGAGGTGCCCGCTAGAACGGTGAGCTCGTTGATACCGCTACCGATTCCTGTCATGGCCATCCCACCTAAACTCCCAGTCAGCAATTATCTGTTTGTACTTGTTGACATGAGTCCTCCCTACCGATGAAAACATCCATAGTATGAGTGAAGCCGCAAATCGCCTGGCCCACCATTATGAAAAGGCTTCCGGCGAGAGCAACATAGCGACGGCCCACTAGATCCGAAAGCGCCCCTACGAATGGGGAGATGGCAGCCGTGGCAAGCAGATGGGCCGTGACAAACCACACCCAGTATTCGACGCCGCCAATGTCCTTGTATATGTATGCCGGAGCACCAGCTGCAACGGTCAGTCAGCAACATGATGAGAACGGGAGCCGAAGCACCATACCGAACAAGAACAGAGGACACTGGGCGCTCGTCCACATGCAGGCGAGCGCGGCGAGGGCGAGTACACGCCTGAGGCCTATCTTGGCTCCGGCTCCAGCTCCCGCAGGAATACCACGCTCATCGTCAGCGCTGTGAGGCATGTCGGCATTCCTCTCCCAAACAAGCTCAGCCACCACCGGAGCAGCAGAGTTTTCGAGAGTAGGATGGATGGTGCCGCCGGGGTCGCGGCCGGGAGAATCGTGTTGGACGAGGTGCGCGGTGTTTACGGTATCCTTCTCGAGGGCAGCCATTTTGTGTAAATTAAATATTCTCCCCGGAAGGCCGTGTGTGGGATGTCGTGATAGGCAATATCTGGTACGGAAATCTCCGATATGCTGTGCGAAGACTGATGTCGTGTGTCTGAGACCGGCAGAAGGGAAGAGAGAAGCCAGAAGGAGTGTTGCTGTTTTTTTTATTATTATTTTTTATATCTCGGAACGCGTACTGCGAGCTCAGACGCCTCTGATAGATCAAATGCCAACAACGGCGGTGGAGTCTAGGACACGACAGAGGCATCTGGGCTCAGAACATAGCGCCAACTTCAAAGCTCACCCAAGTGAAGGTTAGGCCATATGAGGTGATCAAAGGAAGAAGGAGCGAGGACCAAAGCTTCTGCCGCCGGTCTTGACGGTGCGATGTTGGCCCATATGGGGGGGTGGGTAAGGATGCCCAGGCACGGCAAAGGGACGGAAAAGGGACGGCCAACCAGCTGCGCATCCACGCTCTGTCACGCAGAAGTTCCAATTCGTGAGGTGAGACAATCCGGGAGGACGCCAGCAAAGGTGTGTCGGCCATCCTCACCCTCATCGGCACTTGGGCGATCGGGTGCAAGGCACACGCCAGTAACGGGCGCTTGCAAAGCAGACAGACGCCGTTACCTCTGGCTTTGCATAGGTATGAAACGAGCCCATCGATCAAGGCCCACTGGCCCTACTACCCATCAGTTTTCGACCCAGAGACAGGACGGGTACCCTACCAGGCACGGTACGCCCTCTTCTCCAAGTCCCATTTCCCACGTGTTGCCTGACGGGGTTTCTCGAGACCACAGGAGCTACCAGGCCGAGCGAGCACAAAATCTGAGTTGACGTCGGGGCAGGCTCACAAGAGTTCTCATCTTTCGGTGTGTATTCAGGACCGAGGGGTCGCACAACCATGGCCCTCGCATATCTGGAGTGTAACGGTGTGACAGGGCATACTGTGTATACGAAGGCTCCGGCTAAAAGAAAGGATCCCCTCAGCCAGTGTGGTAGTACGCGCGAAAAGGGGCTAGGTTCTTGTTGCTTGCGCGCATTAAGGTTTGGATGCCGCCCCAGAGAGGCCGGCATCCCGACATCCCAGTCATATCAAAGGACAACAGCTTCCAAGAGACTAGCCAGGATCCCGCCAGGAGAGCTAGAAGCTCTCGGTCGTGTTTCAAAACATCTCAGTGTCAATTAAATTAAGTTTTTTCGGCGAACTGTGTGTTCCCCCGTCCATTCCAAAGGGATTGCCAAACCACGGGAAGCGGCGCATCTACGGGCCGCCGTCTTCTACCTGGATGTGTTGATATCCAACAGTCCAGCCCCATTCGGCGTGCGTCAACAGCCATTCGCCATACGCCCCCCAACTCCACAACCGGGTACACCACAACGGTCAACCTGTCTGATCTTGCGAGGCCCCGAGCTTCATAGACACACTGTCATCCACGCCGAACACCAACAGCCTCGTCACACCTGTCAAACTAGCGTACCACTCACATCATAACTCCTTGCTTACCTACAACCCACACACAATAACCCTCCGTGCAGACAAGTCGTCGCAATGACAGGCCAATTCCAAGTCTAGTCCATGTTCTTAGACGAGAAAAAAACAAGAATAGCAAAACTCCAGACCGTTTCCAGATGCTTCCTAGTCTGGATTAAAAGTTCGAGTTTCTCACGCGAGTGATCCAAGCACCGCACCCACCACCCCCTTTCCGCCAAAAAAACAAACAAAAACATCAAAACAAGCTTTCTAGGCCTCGCCAAAAAAAACAACCACACATCCAGAAACCTGGTTCAGCCCAGCCGCCCAACGCTCATCTCACTCGCCAAATCACAAAATAGGCCCACTTGGCCAGAAATAAAACAGTCCGATTGACGCTGCATTCATAATCGCTACAAAATACAAGTTATCTATCTCTCCGCCCCCGCCTATTTTGACATCCATTTCGTTTTCCAGGAGTAGTATCCAACGTTGCCCACATCAAAACTAAGCTAAACACATCCGCAGAACTCCAGAACACTTTCCAAACCCATCTTGATCCCGCCGCACAATCTATCTACGACCAAGCCTGCGTCTCCCATACTATGGAAGAGGCTCCGTAGTTTCTACAGCCTTGGGGATTTCTGCAGCGGCAGAACTGTCCTCGCTAACGGCAGCGCCGACGTCGGCGGGAGCTGCATTAGCTGCGGCTGGAAGCGGTGGCGTTGGCGTCTTTTGGCCGCCCACACTGCTCGCCGCGCTGCTCAATGCTTCTTGTCTATTAAGCTCCATCTCGAGGCTGCTGAGTAGGTTGATCCCGTCAGTCTCATCCGCAGTATCAGCGGGGAGCAGGGTCGGCGACCTGGGCGGTTCAGGCACGCTTGGCTGCGGCTCTTCCTGTTCCAGCGTGGGCGGAGTTCGCTCTGCTAGGGCTGACACCTGGGATTCCGGTGGCGGTTCTGTAAACTCAAAGGTTGGAGGAGGGATTTCAGGTTGCTTCTCGACCGGGACTTCCTCTGCATGGGGAATAGCGGGGGTATCATGTGATTCGTCGACTGTATCTGGCAACTCCTCGACACGGCTGAGGGTCTCTACACTGCCAGGGACATTGCCTGCCAGACCTGCCGGCATTGGCTCCAACTCGCCCGCATAGTCCACTGTGGTAGATGAGACCTGTTCCGTGACTACACCGCCGGTTGAAAAGGCTGTCTCAGAGACAAAGGTTTCGCTGACAACGGCCCCTGAGCCAGTGATATCCATCGACATGCTCGCTTCCATATAACCAGACGCAGAGAACGATCCGGCCGTAGACGCTATCCGGGGCGAGATCATCGGTGAGGCATCCGTTGGTGACTGTAAAATGACGTTTTTCAGCGGGCTGCCTTCAATTCTTGGTGATGCCAGGTGGGTCGGAGGATGCAAGGGCCCAAGGCCGCCGAGGGCTGGAGGGGGAAAGCGGGGTCTAGGTATCGTGATATCTTCTTCCTCGGAGGGTGGTGCGCGGGGGTTGTCCTCGGGCTCCTCGATTGAGCTGGGTCGGATGACTTCGGACGCTTCTGAGTCACCCATTTCTTGGTCCTGATCCTGATCCTGATCCTGATCCTGAGGAATGCTGCTGGCAACGTCGGGTGTTCGACCGCCGTCGTCCTCGCCGCCGTCGTCACCCTCGCCCTCCTCGTCGCCTTCATCCCCATCATCGCCCTCCTCTTCATCGGATGGAATGACAGAAGCATCAGCCATCTCAGTATCTTGACCCGTGCTACTGTCGGCCTCCTCAATCTTGACTCTCTGTTCGCGGGGCAGTTAGAATTCCATCCGGTATTTCTTCATATACGTGTGGAGAACTCACATCAGTTTCGGTCGTCTCGGGCTTGATCTCCGCCGAACCTTCAGTACCTTCGCCGGTTGGTTGCGGTCGGGGTAACGGGACAGGAATAGGGAGCTTCCCCTTCTTTCGCCCTCGTCCAGGACCTTTGGCCTTCCGCTTGGGTGGCGGGGGTCTTCTCCTGACTGGTGTCGGTTGCTGGGATGACATATCCATATTCGAAGCAGCCGGTGCTGGGACGACGGATTCCGAGACAATATCACCATCAACTGTCTGCCCATCTGCCAGCGTAACAGTCTGCTCGTAGGGATTGCCTGTCGCATCTGTCCGGCGTACGGTGACCCTCCGAACCGTCGGCCCCATGATCAGCGGCGCTGATGCCTTGGAGACCAGCACGGTGGTATTCTTATGGCGCTTCGCTAGATGTGTAATGTCCTCGACATTGCGTGATGACTGCTTCCACACCTTCACCATGTACCCGCCAGCAGCGGGCTCCGACTCTTTCTTTTCGCCCTTCGCATCAGGGGCGTCTGCCTCGGCGTCATCCTCCTCGGCCGGAGCGGGGCGCTTATACAGCCGTCCGGATCGCGCTGCGCGGAGCAGCTCCTGGCTGTGAGGTTGTAGCAATGGGTATTCCTTAGGCATGCCAAAAGGAAGCTCGGGGGCCCATCGATCGTTTTGCTGCGATGTATCGGGCGGCGCGACCGGCGCGACATTCACCCACTCTTGTCGCCATTGTCGCACGGGGAGACCTAGTAGAAGGGCATGTCAGCAAAACTGGATAGCGCGAGCAGCGTGTTTGCGCGAGCACAACACAGGGTACACACCCTCAAAGTCGTCATGTTCGGGGTAGCCGCCGCGAGCGCCGCGACGAGTCTGCGTCGCCGTGCGGAACTGTTTAGACATCACGGCTGAGCGTCAACCCCAAGTCTCGGTGCTGGATTGGGTGACCCGGAGGACTCGATGCGGATGGAGAGCGCTCAGGATCCTGCCCTGAACGGCGAATCGCAGGGTGGTGAGGGCTCGGGAACCTTTCCGTCGAGAGGTGGCCAATCGTTGACGAGTGGCGCCTGTTTGGGGAAGCTTTGGCGACTACTAAAAGTGGGATGCCTCCCAATTGCGTGAGAAAAATGTTGCTGTCACCAAGAAATCCACCTTGTATCCTGTATCATGGTCGCTCCGGGGTAATGGTGGCCAAAATGTGGATGCGCCACATGTGTTTGGTCGCGCAATTGGAGCTGGCCTCGTCGCGCGACAAGATGTTTGTTCAGCTGCAAAGCGGGCGGGCCATGCTGCACATTCTGCATATAGCGATATTCAAATAGTGCATAAATTAAACAGCATGAAGTCGGACATACGAGGAACGCAGTTATCTGGTCAAGGTTTTGAGCTCGGCAGAATGATAAGTACGGTCAAAGCATCAATTCATATTCATGGTTTTGCTATTGATGGCTAGCAAGTCGTTGATTGAGCGATGAGGCAATCCTGTTCTTCACAACCGCCCTCAGCACTCGCCTCTCAGCGCTCGTGATGCTGCATGCGTTCCTGGTATATATCTATGCGCCCAAAGTTTCCGTATCCTACAAATACCCGTGGCTAACAGATCTCAACTATATGCCCTGTGCCTGTTCAGACAGGCATGCTCGTCGGCCGCCCCTTGGTGTGCACCGCGCAATCAATCCCAGCTGTTTTGTAGTTAGCACACATCTCCAGCATCAACAGCGCATGTGGCTTACCCAGTATCCTTCTGTCTCATTTTCCCACCCTGGTCCTTACCCTGTAAATTGTGTCAGCGCCGCAGAGCCCTCCGCAGTCAACGAGGACAACGTACCGACAGTCCCCCTTCAACTACAAGCCTGTCCTGCTGGTAGAACTGGCTGATCACCGTTTGTCGCTGCGATAGAGAAACCCAACGTCAGCCACAGCGCCCGTATTGATGGAACACAGTGCCTCCTTACTTTCAACAGTTGAAGCTCCTTGAGCCCCTTCTGCACTAGTTCCTGCACCTGCCTCTGGTCCTCAACGTTCTTATTCTCTCGGAATGTGTCCCTTGTGCGGCGCTTCGCATACTCTCTGAAGTTGTAGGCGGCGAACTGATTTCCCTGGCGGAGGAGTTGCCGATACTGTTGGTAGGAGAAGCTTGTCAGCCATTGTGCTCTGTATCCCGCTTGTCCCATAATACTGCCAACTGCAGGTATAGGGTCGGATTACGAGGAGTGGGCATACCAGCGACAACACCTTCTGCGCCGACTCGCCCTTTCCGGCGACGGCTGCGACCGACATCTTTTGCCCGTCCTTAGACTGCGTTTATCCCGTCCTTCTGTCCGTTCTTTTGCTCGAAGTTGAAAATATCGCCAGGGTCCAGCGGGTGACGGATTCGTAGTGGGGATCGGAATTGCGAGCGTCGAGACAATTGTGTTGGTTGCGAAAAAGCGAATCTTATCGAGAGCGGCCTATGACGGAAGACGCGGGCGGCAAAGCTCGGCGCCGCAGATTGAAACTCGATATAACGATAGTGAATCCCGGCCCCACTAAAGGCGAGCAAAGTTGTCCAACTCGATGTTGTGAACTATCATGGCATCATGGCAACCAACATGCAGTATGGAGCGTAGAATTGGACCCAGTACCTCAATGTGACATTTCTCAGCCGGAGCCTCATGGAAATGAGCACTCGCCGTCTATTCGAGGTGTTTGGAGTGTCGGGCGTGGGGCAAGATGCTACTGGGAACCCGGCCGCGCACTCCGTAACGGGCATTAGAACCCTAACCGAATATCAACAGCGGGTTTAGCTCAGTTGGGAGAGCGTCAGACTGAAGTTTCCACTTCATTCCAAAATACAATCTGTACATCTGAAGGTCATGTGTTCGATCCACATAAACCGCAAGTTTTCTTTTTGCCCACCTCAGTGCATTTTGGACTGCACCTCCTTCGCTCCCCTTTATACTTTTTGAGCGGTTCAAGTTGTTTTCATTACTTTTTTTAGTCTTCGCACAGTTGTTTTCATTATGTTTATTTATATTTTTAGCACTCTCTATTAGCCCAAACCCTTCATTTGTAGGAAGATCTTAAAAACGGAACATTCTTACCATTACCACTAGCATAGATGAGCATCTCCAAGTTAACAGGTCATAAGGCTGAGAGTGAAAAACATTCTGGCCTATGACATAAATTAAACTAGCCACAGTCACGTTCCATTCTCTTTAGCACTCTTTAATAGTTTATAGCCCAACTTCAACTTTGGTGACGTATGAGAGCAGAACTATCAAAATTTCCCATACGATTCTAGCAGTCTGATAATGGCCTTGTTTCTGAGTTCCCTAGCTAACGACAGAGGCGATTGATCGTTATTCGAAAAGTTCAGCGCAGCGCCCTTCTGGAGTAATAGCTCGATGATAGCCTCATCTGCCATCCCCACAGCTAGTTTAAGCGGTGACTAGATTTATTAAATAAGCGCTCTTGCTAGCTATAATTTAAGTTCACTTACCCACTATAATAACAAAGAAGATAATATTAGTAATTAATACAGCTTGAAAATAACGCTTGGATTTACTTACAAGCTATAATAACAAAGAAGATAATATTAGTAATTAATACAGCTTGGAGATAGCGCTTGGATTTACTTACTCCCTATAATAATAAAGAAGATAATATTAGTAGTTAATACAGCTTGGAGATAACGCTTAGATTTACTTACATGCTATAATAATAAAGAAGATAATATTAGTAATTAATACAGCTAGGAAATAACGCTTAGACTTACTTACATCCTATAATAATAAAGAAGATAATATTAGTAATTAATATAGCTTGAAGATTACGCTTGGATTTACTTACATTCTATAATAATAAAGAAGATAATATTAGTAATTAATACAGCTTGGAAATTACGCTTGGATTTACTTACATCCTATAATAATAAAGAAGATATTATTAGTAACTAATACAGCTTGGAGATAACGCTTAGATTTACTAACAAGCTATAATGATAAAGAGATAATATTAGTAATTAATACAGGTTAGAGATAGCGCTTAGATTTACTTACAAGCTATAATAATAAAGAAGATATTATTAGTAATTAATACAGCTTAGAGATAACGCTTAGATTTACTTACATGCTATAATAATAAAGAAGATGATATTAGTAGTTAATACAGCTTGGAAATAATGCTTAGATTTACTTACATGCTATAATAACAAAGAAGATAATATTAATAATTAATACAGCTTGGAAATAACGCTTAGATTTACTTACAAGCTATAATAACAAAGAAGATAATATTAGTAATTAATATAGCTTAAAGATAACGCTTGGATTTACTTACAAGCTATAATAACAAAGAAGATATTATTAGTAATTAATACAGCTTGGAGATAACGCTTAGATTTACTTACATGCTATAATAATAAAGAAGATAATATTAATAATTAATACAGCTAGGAAATAACGCTTGGATTTACTTACAAGCTATAATAACAAAGAAGATAATATTAGTAATTAATATAGCTTAAAGATAACGCTTGGATTTACTTACCTCCTATAATAATAAAGAAGATAATATTAGTAATTAATACATCTTAGAGATATCGCTTGGATTCACTTACTTTCTATAATAACAAAGACGATAATATTAGTTATTAGCTTAGTCAAATAACATCTTAACTTCGGGTTTTGTAGACTTACGGGGAAAAACTCGTAGTTCACATCCGAGTTCTTCTCAAGCAGTACCTCAACACAAGCTTTATGGCTCTTTCTGATCGCTAAGGTCAACGGTGTGCAACCGTGAATATCTTTGGCCTCAATATCCGCAGAACTCTCCAACAAAAGCGACATCACCGGCGTGTGCCCCCCAAAGGCCGCCAAGTGTAATGCCGCCATTCCATCACCACCCTTCGTGTTAGGATCTACTTTGCCCGTCTCGAGCAACATCGCGATGACGTCCTGATGGCCATTTTTCGCGGCGGAAAGCAGGAGCGCATTGCTGATCTCATCCACCGAGCCAACTTTGATCCCTGTTGTGAGCAGCAGCTTCATCACGTCTGGGCGTCCGCTACAAACGGCGTAGGATAGTGGCGTTCCTCCAATCTTGTCTTTCAAGTCCACCCGAGCGCTCTCTTTGACGAGCAGCTTGATGGATTCCGTGTTGCCACTCCAAACAGCATACGATAATGGCGTCCGGCCATATCTATCCACCGAGTTGACTCTAGATTTCCTCCAGAACGGCTGTATGAAGCGCATCGGGGCAGTCCGAACGCCTTTGATTAGCAATTTGGTAACAACGTCGAATCCGTTCCCTGCAGCCCATGATAGTGCTGACCGTTGGTGCGTATCATCGAGAGAATCCAAGTTGCCACCGCCATCCGTTCGAAGCAAATGCTTTACCGCTACCGCTAGCCCGAAATAGGATGTAGCCATAAGGGTAGTGAATCCCGTAGGGAAATCGGTCGTTATGCTGGTCCAATAGACCCTGAACCAGGTTAGAAAACGTTGTGAACTTGTGTCGCAGATCCTCAGCGTCGCTTTTAACATGGCCTTTTGCGTCTCGGTTGGTAGATTGCGAAGGTGAGCGGCCCATTGTTTGGCGGAGTAGTCAAGAAGGATATTACGTTCGACGTATGCAGGCAATGCTTCGCTCTCGCCGAGAGGATGGGTCTCGAAATTTTCGAAGAGTAGGTATCGGGTGCAGACCTCGGCGAGGATATGATGAGATTTTTGTGGCTGTAGCGAGTATCTCCACCTGAGAGATTCGCCATCGTCTGGGGGGAGAGTCTTCTCGGGGTTCTGGACTAGGAATTCCCTCGCAGTTTGGTGAAGCAGGTAGATCCTAGAGTTGATAACTGTCACAAAGAGCCCGCAGATATCTCGTACCTCTTCACCAAAGGCGCTCTCGCGGTCGGGATCGGGGCCGCCATAGCTGCTAGGATCGGGGCCGTCATGCTGACGGCTTCCTTGGAGAATAAGCGCTAACCTCATCTCTCCCAGGGTCAGAGGTCGTGCTGTCGCAGTAACAATGTGGAGTATTAGCACGGCTAATTCGGGGTCGCTGCTCTTGGAGAGGATTGCGTCGTATGCCTTGTTGACCGTTTTGGGAAGTTGGGAAACAATCTCGGGCATTGTTTTGTTAAAGAGGATGGCTCTTTCGACCAAGTCTAACGTAAGGTGCACCCATAAGTATGTCCTGTTAGGAACACGCTTAAGCTGTTTCAATAGGTCGCGTTGTTGGTCTGGCGTCAGTCTCCGCCGTTCTCCGATGTCCTTGACCCTGGCTTCAATGAAAACTCCGATCTCTTGGGAGATGGCTTCCATCTCGTCACCAGTTTCCCCACTCAAATGAATTACCGGCAACCCTGGGACGTTTAGAGGCTGGAATCCACGACTAATCTCGTCGTAGGGCCGACTTGTGAGGAGAAATTTCAGCTTCGAATTCTGCGCAGTGCCTCCGTAGCCGTAGAATTTGCACAATTCCGCGGTAAGCTGAGATCCTTGATCCTCGCATTCATCAATAGCGTCCAGAAGACAAATGATCTCGCTGGCATTCCTGTCTTCTGCGGCTTGTGTGAGGATCTGCCAGAGCTCATGGAATGAACTTTTAGCTGTTTCTCCGCCGGTCTCAAATTGGCGTAGGATTGCTTCGGAGAGTAGGGCGGGTCTCTTCGTGAAGAGTTGGTGTAGGATGCAGCGGAGAGCATCGACCACGCGCTTCTGATCCTGAAAGCCGTCCTTGAAGAAGAAGTAACACACCGTCCGGGATTCCGTGGTCGGAAGGACGGAATCAACCAGGTGTCTTGCTAAAACCGATTTTCCGCATCCGGGATCTGCTGACACCCAAAGCATTCTTGATGACTTGCTCTCTTGCCAGTCCTGAAAGAGCCTGTGGGACACGAACCACCCACATGTCCCCGAGACTGGGTGCGGGTTGATGTTTTTTCGATCTAGGTATGGCAATGTTGGGAGCCTGCTTAGAATCTCCCTTTCCCTCTCGCTCCGAGGTCGCGATTGGTCTTCCTCAAATTAGTATGAAGACGATGTCACGATAACGCTGACGCCAACTCACCGGCCACATTGAAAACAACCTGGGCACCGTCATGGGCGACAACTTGGTTGCCACCGTGAGCGTTGAATTGATTTCCGTTAGGAGCGTTGAATTGGTCCCCAGGGCCGAAGTTGTCAAAGGCCACCCGCTGCTGCCTGCTTTCTGGCAAGTAGTTGACGGCCGGCGGCCAAGATCTTGTGCTTCCGGTCTCTGCCATTGTTTAAGGTAGCTCAAACTCGGAGCTGGCCGGCTTAGGGAACGCACCGAAAGAAGAGTCTTCGCAAAGTTGGTGTTTCTATCGCGATGGAGCGGCAGCAGCACGTTCTTCCTGACGACAAAGCCGAGGCAGCGGTGCAGCGAGCCCGATGAAACCTGGCCAGCATGGCCAGCAAAGCCACAGAACTGAACGAGTTGTGAAGGGGCTGCCCAATCATGAGGTGATTCGCGTTCAGCCCCGGCTTGGCGGTTCGGCCAGGCTGTAAAAGGGCTTTCGGATTGGCAAAGACTCCCGCGCAAACGACCTGACCCAACCTTTTAGCATGCTCATGCAGCCTTTCTCAGGCTTCAGGCCGCCACGCATCCGATCGAGAGAAACCGATAAAAATGCAGCGGAAAAGTTATCAGCTCCCCTCAATATAGAAGGGAGACGGCCAATATGGAAGGGGGAGGGGAACAGGACATTTCTCTCCCATCTCTGGCTCTCTGAGCTACCTTTTCTTCTACTTCTTCTTCTTCTTTACCCCTTGGATCTCATCAGCCGGAGCAGATGGGCTCCTTAAGCAGCTCTCCGAACATAGATACCACCATTTCCCCTTCCAGGATGCCAGGCGTCAACGTCACGGGCTTGCTGTCCAATACAATCGCCCTTCTCGAAGCTACCACGAGTCACTATAACGCCGTGGGTGACGGCCCAGGTCTCCCGGAAGCCTTCTATGAAGCAGGTCGAGGGCTGCTCCTTATTAGCGAGGCCCTGCGGACCGTCGAAGCCCAATCAGCGCAGCACGACCTACACGATCCCCCAAACGCCATCGCCTCACTAGAGGCCTGCAACGAGAAAGCACAGCTGTCTGAGGGTATGCTCAAGATAGTTTCTCAAGCACCGGAGACCTCAAGATTTGAGCGTTATAAGGCGGTCGTCAGACGGGAGGGTAGAGAAAACATGGTGGAGGTTCTGGTGAAGGGGATGATGGAGGACACATGCGACCTAGCCAGGGACGGCGCGATCGAGGCAGCAATGAAAGGCCAAGTCGAGAGACTGGTTGGTGCGATTGAGAAATTGTCAACGATGGAGCCGTCCGTGCCAGACCAACGGTCCGGCTACACGTTTTCCAACTACGGCACTGGCAACCAGTTCAATGCTCCGGGGGGGACTCAGAACAACAATATGAGCAACGGCAATCAGTTCCCTGGGGCTACTTTTAGCGGTGCAGTGCACTTTGGTAGCAGCAGTTTGCCCTCTTCCTAGATAGCCCTCCTCATACCACCATCAGATAGCCTAGATTTGAGGGCGGCCTTCTTAATAACACACCTTCTCAGGAGCGCTTTGCCAGTCTTCTCTTTGTTGAACGCGCCCGCGGCCTTCGCCCCGCCGGTTTCGTTCTCGTCATCGCCTGCGTCGGTGTTTTCAGTGTTAGTGTCAGTGACAGATCGTTTCTCTCTCGCGAGTCTCGTGGTTTTGACGTACCTCAACCAAGTCCTTGAACTGGCTCAAACAATTCGCAGGACCCCATGGCCATGCTGGGCTATTTTCCTCCCAGAGTTCCGCGATCTTCTTGATCTTCCCGCCGAATTCTTCTGCGATGTCCTCGTTCGAGAGATGTGAGACTTTGGCTGTACATTCTGTGAGCTGCGCAACCCGGAGCATGTCGCGACTATCCCAATACATGGTGCCGCTCAACAATACATCGGTTGGTGACCACACGGCATGCAACGTTCCCGATGGCATAATTAACAGACAGCCGGGGTATAGGATCAGAGAGGTACATGGGGAGGCCGGCAAGGATTCCGATTCGGCGTACTCTCGTAGCGCATCAATTCCAAGGCCTATCCACATGTTCCATATCTTCTCTCCCTGGTCACAGAAGACGGCGGTGATGACTCCGTGTTGGTCAACATGCGGCAAGGAGAACGAGCCTCGCTTGCTACAGATTTGGAAGGAACAACACTCGGAGAGATCTGATAATAAACGTTCGCTCTTCTTACCGCTCCGGAGGTTTGATTGCACGTCTCTTAAAATCGAATATGCAGGGAGGCCCTCGAAGCACTGAGGGATGGGGTTGGCCTTGTACCCCGCTAGGTTTAGGAAGTTCAACGGATGCTGCGAGTCGCGAAAACGACGGATGGCCTCGCCTGTGGGCATCTGCAGGGGAAGAACATGTTTGCCTTTCGGCATGGGCACGTCAAACGCATGCACGTCAATGCTAGTGCGAGTGCTTAGAAAGGCGAGATATTGGTCTAGGTCCAGGCGCCTCTCTGGGTTCAGTTCTCCTGGCACTAGGATAGGCAGTCGGGGCGTGCCTGCTTCAAGGATAAGCCGTGCTTCCTCGGGTGTACAGAGGACATATGTATCGGCCGGTTGGTTCCAGTTGCTGGCTCTGTACTGCTGTGCCGTAATGGGCCGGCCGACGGCGCTCTTGCCCAGTATCTCGATGTAATAAGGAAGTTCGGTACAGAGCCTTGATCCTGGTATCACTGATGTTAAAAACTCGGCGGCGTCGCTCCTGGCACAATGTAATGCGCATGCTGACCTTTCCAGATATTGAGCGAAGTGTCTTGTCACACCGCCATCTGGTTCGCGGAGTTGTTTCTTCAGGGAGGGTTTGCAGAAGTCGAGGCTTGACAGTGAGTGTCGCCGTTTGGGGAGCAGCGTGCCGAAACCACGGTCGAATTGGGTTGCTGCTGCCGATGCCGCTGCAATCTCGAGTCTCTGACGATGTGAAGCACATAAATGTTCGGCTTGGAATGGCTCGTCTAGGATGGCTTCTCGAAAACCGGCCGGACAGCACTGTCTACCGGGTGGTCTGGACCAGTTGGCGGACTTTGGTGTGCTGCTTGGTAGTCTAGACGCCAGCTCCTTCACGGGGTGTCGGTTAGCTTTTTGCCTCGCTACCCCCGCCATGCCGTGGTAGTGTAGCTCATGGGGGCGGGGGCGGAGCGATGGGGCTTTAGAACGAGTGTCCGAGGAAGCGTTGGTGGTTTCTGACTCCGGGTGCTGGAACTCCATCTCAGCGGCCGGCAAAGGGCCATCTGGCAGCTCCGCATCCGACTCGACGCTCAAAAGGCCTAGTGTAGCTGCCGAAGAGGACGGCAGGCCCGAGGTTGGTTGTTGGCTATCTCTGCCGGTAGAAATTTCCTTCGGGTCCCAGGATTCCAGTTCTGGGCCCACCGTAAAAGGTGGCACAACTAGCTCGGAGCGCCCAGGGTCGGAGGCGGCCCCGTCGCTAGTAGCCGGGAGGGGGAGGCCCGAGGTCCGGCATGTCGGCCCGACACCTGCCGCCCTTGAGCCGCGATGGGTAGACGCCAGGTCCATTGATGATAATTGGGCGGCGGCGGTGTTGCCGGACGCCATCTGATGGGTGATATCCGGACTGGGTGGCGGTGGTAAGATGGGACCTGGCCCTGCTGGAAGCTCTGCTACGCTGAAATGGTTAGCTTCGGTATGCGGCTGTGCCGAAGCCGCGAATTCCACGCGGATGAGGAGCCCAAATTTGTCGAAACCGAAACCGGGGGGCAAATTTCGAACACTCAGAGACTCGAATGGAACGGCGACTCGGGAATCGTTCATCTTGAGAGGGCCTTGATCCTTCCAAGCTGCCAAGTTCTGTAGGTCAACTTGATCGATAGGGTTTGCCGAATGACGGATTTGACGTTTCCCCAAAGTCCGGTGCCGGTAAAGCATCAACCTGTTGAGCTTGACTACGGCTTCGTCCCAGTCCCGGTTTTCCAGCGCCCCAGCGCGGAGAGCCTTGCAGAACTTCTGCTCTTTGGAGACCCACCCATAATGCTGGATCACATCCTGACCCCAGAGCCAACCTACCCTCTTTAAACATCGTATGCACTCAATCGTCGACTTTTTCGTGGCAAGTCTGATGAATTGTTTCCACGGCTCGAGAGAGTCGTCCATCAGCATTGTCGCCTGGACGTTATGCTTGAGAGCCCTGTATTCGGCGCACCCGCGCATAACACGCTCGGAAGCAGCGATTAAAAGTTGGACTTCGGCATGGCTGGCGAGCAGGCCATCCCGCCTCCGAGCGCAGAGCTCATATTTCTCGCTGTCGTTCACGCAGAGGCGGATCCTCTGTTGAAACTCATCGACTTGCCGGGCTTGGTCATCGCTCAGCACGAGGGAGTCGCTAAGGTCATCATCAGGCGTGTCCCCATCCTCTTCCGCTGTGCGGCCGGGGGGAAGATCAGTAGACATCCTGTCGGCTTCGATTTTGCCTCTGGCACGAACTGTCTCGATCCTTCGCGCCGCAGCGACAGCCCGATAAATGCGGAGTTCGTTGGGTTGATCGCTTGCGGCACCAATGGGCTGAGATACGGACCCACAGCAACAGGTTCAACCAGCCCTCTCTGAACCTGTTGCTGTGGGTCCGCCACGAAATCTTGTTACATACGGAGTCGCCTACCAAAAGTCTTTTCTCACCGCTTTCTTGGCACTACAACCCTTACAGGGCCACCCCACTGTAACTGCATCATCTGCTTATTCAGCCCATTGCTCACTTGCCAGCCTGACAGCGAGTTCCACCACTTGCCACCATCTTAGATAGCGAGTTCGAGGCGTGAATACAGCGATCTAGAGCACCAAAATCGATTCCTTATGGTAATTATCTAATCCCTTCTTCCTGTTAGACCTCCGCACCGGCCGTTTCACAGCTGCAGCCGGCTGGCGCACGCCCGCTCGCACCGGTGCGGGTGCCGGCCGCTCCGGCTCACGCAACGGCGCGCATAACTCGCCCTCGTCTACCCAGATTAACTCCCTCTCTAGTTCTTCGTCTTCAGAATACAGGCCAGAGTCCTTCTACAAATTCGAATCAGTTGACTTGCCCTCTGACTCGTCAAGATCTTCCTCACCCTCCTGTGGCTTCTCTACCATCCGGTTCACCTCACGGCTCTTCATCCAACTCGGCCGACCCTCCTTGTATTCGTTGCCTCCCTCGCAGCGGATAACCTCCTTGACATGGTGGATAATCCTCTCAATCCACTGGCGAATCTCGACTGATCTATGTCTCTCCAGGACTTCCTCCACGCCTTGTCGGCTGCCTTCCGACTCTGGGGGGCTCCATTCTTTGTGGTTTGACGCTTAAAATAGAACCACGCGGGCTCTATTATGTTAAGATCGGGAGAATTCGGACACCAAAACAGGCGCTGTATCTCCATACTTATCAGCGTAACGTTGGCGCGGTGGGCATGTGCCGGTGCCTTGTCTTCTTGGACCAGGAAATCCTTGCCACATCTCTGAGTAAAAAGGTAATAACTTCGGAAGAAACACCTGCTTCTGGTATCGATACCAGCCAATGCCTTTTCCCTTGCCTCGCGTCAGCTTGCCCGTATCCTTCGTCCATTTTCACTACGGAATTCGCTCAGGATTGTGACGGTCGATTCGAAGGCGAGACATAGGGCTAGTGAGTTCCCATTCGGCGCGACAGATAGGCTCCAGCTGGTCGTTCATCTCTTTCAAATCCTGGTCGGCTAACTTCCGGTCTTGCGTAGACTCTGCCTACTGCTATCACCACGAGGCAATCTAGATTCTACAACAAGGTCTGTAAGTAATAGACTCTCTAGCTTGCAGCCAAAAGACAGACGAGCAAATAAAATCACGCAGTTACAACCCAACCAATTCGGGAGTGCCGTGTTTCTAACAGTATCTTTGCCTCCTGAATAACTGGTCCAACATATCGACTTCCTCCTCTAGCTAGAGACTTCGGTAGGCCTGAGAAGCGGGCATAGATGCTGCTATAAAGGGAGTTTCCAGGCGCACCTAGGCTCCACACTGCCATATTTGGTGCCAGAAGCATAAAACATCTTCCAAGCATGTACACCATGTCGCCAGGTGTCTTTCCATTAGCCCTGCCGTAATGTCCTGGAGATGCCTGTAAAAGGTATACATGTCATGGGCGGCGGATCCGGTAGCTATGCACTAGAAGAATGATGTTCGACATCCACGATTTGAGTCATGTAATGAAGCTGTAGCTGCAGAAATTCTCTGGGATAGTGACCCTCGGTATCGTGAGGGTTGAGAAACAGTCACCTACATCTCACATTTATACGTTGCTTAACGATACTATCTCTATCACAGACATCTAAGTACATGATATTGAGTATTATCTAAAATATACTGGCCCATTAAAGTCCCCGAAAAGTTGACTGCCACTACCCATATTGCTGTTCTGTGCACCCCCAGGGGCGTTGAACTGGGTTCCAGGGCCGTAGTTGTTAAAGGATAAGCCGCTTAGCTTGCCCATCTGCTCCTCTCCTGCTGGCGGCGTTGATGAACAGATGACGGTCTCCTTGATTTGTGATTGCCACCTTATGAGCTCCCCAAGTAGCCTTTCGAACCCGCTGTCTTTCGTGGAGGCAAACCTGACCATGTCTCTGTGGTCGGCATGAATACTGAAAGTGCTGTAGCCCTGCAGGACAGCAGATTCCTTGGACACGACTTTCCCGATCATAGGTAGCGGCAGCTCCTCAAAGAAGCATGTGATCTCAAAACGTCTACCAGCTTCTCGTAATTCCCGTATTGTCGACAAGAACCTGACTTGAATAGACTCGAGGAGCTGGCTATCCGTCTCCAAGATCTCCAACAGCGGTTTATTAGTAAACCCTACAATACCAAGAGCCGAAGCTGGTATCTTAGCCCAGTCAGCCATCCAGGACCCTCTATGGGGTGTACCCATGAACGCAATGCCTTTAATAAACTCGAATATCCCCCGAAGATGGGATTCGGGGTGGTTCCGCGACAGTAGAATGGCCTCCTTGCAGACAAGGCCGCCAAGGCTGTGCGCGACGAAAATGAGGGGGCGAGATGAAGCACTGCGGGAAGCTCTATCCGTCGTCAGATCGTTCAGCAGGTTCGCCGCATGGTCGATAAGACGATTAGATGATGTGCCCGACTTGCGCACTACGTATGCATCATAGCCATACGTGAGGATGCTCGCCTTGGCGAGTTCGGATGGGAGGAGTATCTTTGGCCAAGGCACGGACTGCTTGTGGTGAGTCCAGGTACTGTCACGATTGCCGGTCAAGCCGTGGACAAAGCAGATGTCAACCGTAGCATCCGGACAGTCGTAAAGCACTTCCACCCCATCGGGAAAAGAGTCGGGCGGATGTTCCTCACTAGGCGACTCGTAGTGTTCCGCCTGCAGGCGAGGTCGCAATACTGGTAGTGCAGGGTCGCTGCTCGTTTTTTCTGGCCGATCGCTCGGGTTGCAGGCCGCCCTTAGCCGCTTCCTCGCACGCCTGAAAATCGCCCCAAGTCCATCCATCGTCCGAGGCGCGTTGGAGCGACCGAAGGCGCACTCAAGAAGGAAGAACGAAGAATGGTGAGTAAAGGGTCGCAGCTCTACCTGACGATAACAAGCTTGACGTAAGCTAGCAGGTCAGGAAGCCCACTAAATGTAATCCCCAAGAGGATGGAATACCTAGTGAAAACGAGAAGGAAGCGCTATTAGGAACTAATTGTTGAGTTCTCACGCTCGAAATGACGAGAGCGGTGCCTGAGAACAGGTAGAAAGGGAGGCAGGTTAAGGATCAGGGAACACCCAACCCAGTCTCGCAATCTTGCAGCCCAATTGAGTAGCTGCTCAACTAAAATTGGGGCCTGAGCGGTTCAATTCAGTCAGCACACGGCCCATCCCGGATATCCTGAAGCTTATAGGAGGCGAGTGGCGAGACTTTGGGCAGTTCTGGATCCCTTCTGTTTGGTGCTGCGTCAAGTTGGGACATAATGTGCGGGGCAGGGACTGTCGCCTTCGCCAAGCACAAGGCAACCAAAAAAATCTCCAAAAAAAGAGGCAGCCCAGACAGACGACTTTTAATCCTCATTGACAATTACATATCATACTCACTTGTACAAAATGGCTTCTATATCCTTCATGTCCCCTAAAATTAAAGGTCAGCTGGATTGTATGGCATAGCCGTTTGAGGTTTGAGGTTTTACAGCCTCAATGGGATATATCTGGAAAGAGATATAAGGCTGGGGCCACCATCTCGAAGTGGACCTTTTGGGTGGAGGTTCGCAACCGCTAACCTGGGCTTGCTGAGCAATCACGTCGTCCGCGATGGCGAGCAACTATTAGCTCGCTGAGGTTAGGTACCAAGGGGACGTACTGAATGTAGGACTGGTGCCCCGACCCACGTACTACACTTGCCACGCCGCGTTACAGGTGTTTTCGTAGCTGCAGTACGCCCTGACCTTCCCGAGAGCTCTTTACACCAGCGCGTATAGTCAGGCCGCGCTGCACGCTGTCTAAGGCAGTAACGAGCTGGAGGTACCGCCTCGAAAGGACAGAAAGGTAAAGGCGCTGTTAGGTGACGAGGAGAGTTCAGACGCACGCTTACGAGGAGGGTGTCTACGTTAGGGTCGTGCTTGCTAAGGTGGAGCGGTGAGGGCAGATTGCCGCCTCAGGGTTGCAGCGCTTTGGCACCTAGGTAATGAACTGGATAGGTTAGTATCAGGAGAGTTGACTTAGTATCTGCCAAAACGTCTTCTGCAGAATTCCGGGGAACTGTTTAAGCTTCTAGGCCTCCTTGTTCGTGTTGTTCGTCAGGTTCGGTGTCGGTCTCTCACCTTGGCCCTAGAAAATAAAAGGTGGATCGGGCAAATCGGCTTCCAGGGGTCTGAGGCAGGGTGGGCCAGCGCACGGGCCCGATTCGACCGGTCAGAAACGGCAGCTAGCAACGCAAGTAAACGGTGTGCGAGAAAAGCGGGCCAGATCCGCTCCGTTTTACATGTTTTAGCCAAAGCCACCCAAAGCTACCCTTGCCATAGCATCAAGGCTCCCGGCATCCTATTTTCTAGGTGTCGTTAGGCGCGCAGGCTTCTATCTTCGGCATACTTTGCATATAAGTAAAGTAACCTGGGCTGCTGTATCCCATTTTCTGGGCCTCGATTCTTTCAGTTGCACCCTATTTTCCAGGCTTTGTATCCCATTTTTTAGGCGTCGGGCTTCCATCTTTGGCATACTTCCTGGACTCCAGGGCTTCCAAATTCGACATACAGTCAGACCCCCTGTTTCTGCAACCCCCTTTTTATGCAAATTGCCACAAAACGCAAGCCCCATTCCAGTTCGAATTAATTACTACTGCAAAACGCAAGCCTGCAAATCGCAATTGAGGAGCCAAATTCTTGCGTAAAATGGGGGGCATTCCAGCGATTCTGGACCATTCCAGCAGTGGAATGCCCCCTATTTTTCAGTGATTTTGGAGACAAACCAGCCCCCAAACCAGCCAGATAATGGCGATCACTCCTTCTTTTCTCGCCCTCAAAAGGCCTAGTTCAAACCAGTCTCCTTTCCATCGTTCAGATTAATTATTTGGATTAAAATCAACTGTTACCAACCGTTAGCACCTCCTTCTGAGCCGTCAACAACTGCTAACGTCACCATGGCCAAGCTTACCCTCGTTCAGAAGAAAGACCTCCGTGCGTGGCATAAGAGACAGTTGACTAAGCCTTCGTTGAAGCAAACTGCTGCGTACGCCCTCTGCAAGTTGAACGTCAAGGTCCACGATTCGCAAATCTCACGCCTACTGAGTAACAAATTCAAAGCCCTTGATACCCTTGAGGCCGCCTACCTCTCTAAAGCTAGTAAGCTCCACGTTGGTCAGTATTCTACGCTTAAAGAGATACTGTACCGCTGGCAAGTGGAGATAGAGAGCCGTGGAGTGCCTATAACAGGGGAGGTCCTACAGGCCTAAGCTGTGAAGATTTAGAGTACAGTTAAGGCAGCGTGTGAGGGCGCCTCTGTTGAACCCCCCCCCTTCTTTTGGCCCTAAGTGGCTGGCCCTGTTTAAACAGAGGCACAGCATTAAAAGGAGGATCTTCCACGGAGAGCTTCGCTTAATTTAATAAAATGAAGGCGTTGAGGCGCAGATGGAGGTATTATGACCTGTACCTGACACAGGCCTTGAGAGGACTGGCGCGGGTTAAGACAGAATGTATGGCAGGACGCTAACAGGTAAAGGGCGTTCCGAAGACAGCTTATTAAGCTAGCACTCCTAGACGGGGGGTTTAATATCACTATAGGTTGCTGTCATTATAATACACAGAGGTGAGTCTAAACAGTAGGATATAAATAAACAATTAAATACTAGCGTGAGGAACTAGAGTCCCTTACAGTGGTTATAGGTATAACTATGGCTATTTATATTAACTAACTGGGAGGTACTTTATACCTTAATCATTATACTTACTTAATATAAGGAGTAATTATAATAATTAGAATGCCTCTAATTATTATAATCACCGTGCTTTTAACGAGATTAGAGTGATTACTTAACGATTAGTCGTAAGGGCTTTAGGTCTTTACACCCTTAGCCTAGTGCACAGTACCATACGTACTGCCTTTCTGCACTGTTCCTTCCACGGGGGATTTATCAGGCCGCTCCGGCTTAAGTAACAGCCTGTAAGGTTATTATATAATTCCCCCTTTTTAACGTTCTTTTTCTATAAAGAACTACTTATACGTTCCTTCCTTTCTTTACTAATCGTTATATCGTCTAACCGGGTAATTAAGAATAGGAGAAATATAGCGCCCTTATTAACTAAACGTTATATTACTAATGTTAAGTTTATTCTTACTTTTAAGGTTATCATACCTGTAAAGTGTAGTCGCTACCGCTACTTAAACCTGCTAGATTATAAGGTAGCCAGTAAGAGTAAGTTATGTGGCTATTATGTGGTGGCTGGTGGGACTGTATATTTGTCTTATAACGTTTATGGAAACGATCTGTCTGTCCTGTGTGGGGTTTTGGACGAAAAGAAGCGCTTTAACGCTAAGGAGCGTGAAACTACTCTCCTTTTTCACGATATGGCCTTTAAGCTCCTATACCTTAAGGATTAATAGAAGGGACTGGTGTGGTGGGTAGATAAACTTTTTAGTTATAAGTTTAACATTATGGTGGAGGAGGAGTGTAAGGCCTAGGAAGTAACCGCGCTAGTTCCCGAGTTTAACTGGGGAAGCCTCCTGGTGGAGCTGGCATGTGGTTCTTTTTCTAAGGGGTTGCCGTAGCTGGCGACTTCTTCTTAACTTAATCCGTCGCTCTTTTCTTTTATTAAACGAAAACGGCCTTTCCTAGCGTAGTGGTAACGCATCTGTTTGTTTTTCTTTTTTTACTAACTTTTCTAACAGTACTTGTTTTTATATAAAACGTGCTGGGAACTTTAAAGGAGGCTTAGCCTCCTTATTAGGTCTGCGGTCCTTTTAACCCTAGCTAAGGTTTTTAATAAATGTCCTTCTATACCTATTAAGGAGTTTCTTACCGCTTCTTAGGCTTTAAGTCCTGTAATAGTCTTACTCTTCAGTTTAGCAGTTTAAATATCAGATCTTATCTTATTTTTCTATTTCTAGAGTAAACTAGTTAGTTTACCTCCTTAAGGCTACATTAACTAATTTAACCTTTACTTTACGTTCTTTATAAGTGGTTTTAATTAGTTTAGATTCTTTTAATAAAACTCTGTAATTAGGTTTAGGCATTTAAGGTTTTTAACTAGCTCTTATAAGTTACTTTTAAGGCTGTAATTTAACTACTTAATAAGATACTTAAACGTATTCTTTCCTTTTTATAAATCTATAACTTCTTTAATATTGTACTTATCCTTATCGGTGTTAACCTTAATCTTCTTTTTTAAAGGAACTCCCTTTAAGGCAGGTTCTAGAAGTAAGATGTGAAAAACCTTAATCTGCACCTTTATATTAACAGGTAGGTCTAGTTTGTAATTAAAGGTAGCGACCTTTTTCTTAATTTAAAACAGTCTGTACCTTTTAAAGTTAAGCTTCTTACTAGGTTGTTTTAAATATAGGTTTTATAAAAAAAGGTAGATGTGGTCCCCCTTTTAAAAAGTTAGTCCCTTAACTTATTTACTATTATAATAAAGTCCTTTTTTAAGCATTAGTTACTTAGTTTAGTATTTATTAGTAAACTTCTTTATTTATTTACGTATAAACTTAAGTTCGGCTTATAAGTGGTTATACAGTTTTTATATTTAATCTATATAAACTGTGGCTTAAGGGGCATTAGTAAGTAGGCCTTAACGGAGCTTAGGCTCCTTACTGTAATTAGTAAAAAACAGTGATATACCTGTTAACTTAATTAACATTATGTTATAAGTTATCTGTACTGTTAATAACAGCTTAAACTAATTATCTTATTTAAAGTTAATATAGGCTTAAAGATACGTTATAAGTATTTAATTAACTTACTTTATTTAACCGTCTGTCTGTAAGTGGAATATTATTAAAAGTTTACTCTTCACACCTATTCTTTACATTAGTCCTTACTAAAACTTTAATATAATTAACTTATCTTAATCTGTAACGATATTATTTAATTAAAGATATTGTGAAACTACCTCTTTCTTAAAAATATAAATAAGTTACTCCGCTATTATATCCTTTAAGGTTAATAGAAAGTAAGCCTATTTTGTTAATCTGTTAACTATTATAAGGATCTGGTTATAAGTGACTTTTATAACAGGGTCCCTAGACTTTAAAATCCCAGTAATAAAGTATTACAACCTGCACCCGACACAGGCTTTAAGAGGACTGGCGCAGGTTAAGACAGAACGTATAACAGGACGCTAATAGGTAAGGGGCGTTCCGAAGACGGTTTATTAAGCTAACACTCCTAGACGGGGGTTTAATGTCACTATAGGTCGTTATTACTATAATACACAGAGGTGAGTCTGAATAATAAGACATAAATAAATAATTAAATATTAGTGTGAGGAACCAGAGTCCCTTACAGTAGTTATAGGCATAACTATGGCTATTTATACTAATTAACTAAAGGGTACTTTATACCTTAATCACTATGCTTACTTAACACGAAAAGTGATTACAGTAATTAGAATACCTCTAATTACTGCAATCACCGTGCTTTTAGCGAGATTAGAGTGATTACTTAATAATTAGTCGTAGGGGCTTTAGGTCTTTACACCCCTGGCCTAGTACGTAATACCGTGCGTACTGCCTTCTTACACTGTTCCTTTTACAGGGGATTTGTTAGGCCGCCCCAGCCTAAGTGACGGCCTGTAGGGTTATCATATAATTCCCCCTCTTTAACGTTCTTTTTCTATAAAGAACTACTTATATATTCCTTCTTCCTTTCACCAGTCGTTATATCGTCTAACTAGGTAATTAAGAATAGGAGAAACGTAACACCCTCCTTAACTAAACGCTATATTACTAACACTAAGTTTATTCTTACTTTCGGGATTATCATACCTGTGAAATGTAATTGCTGCCACCGCCTAAACCTACCAAACTGTAAGGTGGCTAGTAAGAGTAAGTTATGTAACCACTATATGGCGGCCAGTGGGACTATATACTCGTTTTATAACGTTTACGGAAACGATCTGTTTATTCTACGTAGGGTTTTAAATAAAAAGAAGCGCCTTAACGCTAAGGAGTGTGAAACCGCCCTCCTTTTCCGTGACACAGCCTCTAAACTCCTGCGCCTTAAGGACTAACAGAAGGGACTGGCATAACAGGTAGACGAACTTTTTAGCTATAAGTTTAATATTATGGCAGAGGAGGAGTGTAAGGCCTATAAAGTAACTGTACCAGTTCCTAAGTTCGATTAGGGGAGCCTCCTAGCAGAGCCAGCGTACAGTTCTTTTTCCAGGGGGTCGCCGTAACCAGCAACTTCTTAACTTAATCCGTCGCTCTTTTCTTTTTAACAAACGAAAACGGCCTTTCTTAACATAACGGTAATATACCTGCTTATTTTTCTTTTTACTAACTTTTTAATAATATTTGTTTTTATACAGAACGTGCCGGGAACCCTAAAGGGGGCCCAGCCTCCTTATTAGGTTTAAGGTCCTTCTAACCCCGGCTAAGGCCTTTAATAAATGCCCTCCTATACTTACTAAAGAGTTTCCTGCCGTTTCCTAAGCTTTAAATCCTACGGTAATCTTACTCCCTAGTATGGTAGTTTAAATGTCAGATCTTATCTTATTTTTTCTAATTCTTATTATTAGCTTTAGTCAGCCTGGATCCTTCTAGTGGAACTCTGTAATTAAGCTTAGGTATTTAAGATTTTTAACTAGCCCTTATAAGCTGCTCTTAGGGCTGTAGTCCAGCCACCTAACGAGATACCTAAACATATTCTTCCCCCTTTATAAATCCACGACTTTTTTAACGTCGTACTTATCCTTATTAGCGTCGATCTTAATCTTCTTTTCTAAAGGAACTTTCTTTAAGGCGGGTTTTAAAAGTAAGATGTGAAAAACCTTAATCCACACCTTTATACTAGTGGGTAGGTTTAGTTTATAATTAAAAGTGGCGACCTTTTTCTTAATTTAAAACAATCTGTACCTTTTAAAGTTAAGCTTCTTACTAGGTCGTTTTAAATATAGGTTTTATGAAAAAAGGTAGATGTGGTCCCCCTTTTAAAGAGTCGGTCCCTTAACTTATTTACCATTATAATAAAGTCCTTTCTTAAACATTAGTTACTTAGTTTAGTGTTTATTAGTAAACTTCTTTATTCGTTCACATGTAAACTTAAATTCGGCTTATAAGTGGTCGTATAATTCTTATATCTAGTTTATGTGGATTACAGCTTAAGGGGTGCTAGTAGGTAGGCTTTAATAAAGCTTAGGCTCTTTACTATAGTTAGTAAAAAACAGTAACATACCTGTTAACTTAACTGGTGTTATATTATAAGTTATCTGTACTATTAGTAACAGTTTAAACTAATTATCTTATTTAAAGTTAATATAGGCTTAAAGATACGTTATAAATATTTAGTTAACTTACTCTGTTTAGTTATCCGTCTGTAAGTGGAATGTTATTAAAAGTTTACTTTTCACACCTATTCTTTACATTAATCCTTATTAAAACTTTAACATAATTAGTTTATCTTAATCTGTGACGATATTATCTAGTTAAAGGTGTTATAAGATTACCTTTTTCTCAAAGATATAAGTGAGTTACTTTGCTGTTATGTTCTTTAAGGTTAGTAAAAAGTAAGCCCATTTTATTAATCTGTTAACTATTACGAGGATTTAGTTATAAGTAACTCTTATGGCAGGGTCCCTAGACTTTAAAATCCTAGTGATAAAGTTAAGTAAGATTAAACTTTATAACGCCTGTGGTATAAGGAGTGGTTTAAGAAGCTTATAAGGTTTATAGTGTCGATTCTACTTTTAGTAACAGATGTTACAGTTATTAATCACTTCCTTAACCAGCTTCTTTATTCTTAAGAAGGCGTACGCTTACTAAACCTGTGCTAAAGTCTTAACTTAGCTTATATGTCCTTTAAGTTAAGACTTATAGACTTACTAAACGTACTCCTTTCGTTCGTCCAGGTTATAAATGTACAGTTTCTCTTAATACTAAAGCTTTACTCCTGGTTTAGGTGTACCGTTTACACCTTTTAACAGTTATTTTAACTAATAACCAGTTTTATTATAATTTAGATATATTAGGTACTCTTTCTTACAGTCTTACACGTACCCTAAAAAGTCTCCTAAAGGGCATTTATACTTACAGGTTCCTTCCACTAACCTTCTTACTTAAAAGTCCTGTTATTACTAATGGATATTATACTTTATTTATAAGTTTATATAAACGTTAATAGTTTATTTTAGTATTTAATTATCTAACACTTATAACGTATGCTTTAATGTGCTGTTTTCTACTTTATTAAATATAGTAACGGGGATTAGGACTGGATTAATATCTTTATAATCCTATCTTTAATTAAAGGTATTAACTTACTTATTATCTTTTCTTTTAATATAGTAAATCTGGAAGTGGAACGGGGCTATTAACTTTACCTATTATACTTACCGTAAGCTAAACTCCTTTGTTAGGAAGTACTGGAGGTTATTATAGTTTAAGAAGACTTAAACCGGTTCTTTTATATTATTTAAATACAGTGCTTACTTAGTAAAATACTAAATAATTGCTATTAATTCCTTATTATAAATCGGGTATTATAAGGCTAAGCTGTAGATTCCTTTTAATAAGAAGGTAATTAGGTAACGTTTCCTATTATCCTAGACTTAACTAAGTTCTCTGTTAATTATAAACTTTAAAAAGTCAGTCTTAACTTAAAAAGGCTTTAAGAAATCAGGGAGGGTTAAAACTAACGTTATAATAAAGGCGTACTTAAGGTCTTTAAACACCTTTTACTATCTATTAGTTTATTTAAACGGCTTTCCTTTACTTGTAAGTTTGTAAAGTAGTCTTACAATTTTCGTAAAATACTTAATAAAACAGCGATAAAAGTTTATAAAGTTAATAAAGGCTTATAACTCTTTTTAATTCTTTAAAGTAAACTAGTCCTTAATTACCTTTATCTTCTCTGGTTATATTTTAAGCTTTTTAAAGGTTACTTTAAACTTTAAATAATTCAGTTCCTAGATATAAAAGTGGCTTTTTTCCAGGTTTACTGTTAGCTTTACCTTCTTAAAAGCTGTCAGAACCTATTATATATACTTTTAATATTCCTTTAAAGTTTTAGAGTAGATTAAAACGTTATTTAAATATATAAAGATAAACTTATTAAGGAAGGGGTGGAGAACACTGTTAATAAGGCTTTAAAAAGTTACAGGGGCGTTTATTAATCTTATTGGCATAATATAGTATTAATAATACCTGTTATAAGTTTGGAAAGCCGTTTTATGCTTATCCTCTTCCTTCACTTTAACGTGATTAAATCCTATAAGGAAGTTAAGATTAAAAAACTAGTTTACCCTAGTAATCTGTTCTCACATCTCTATAATAAGTGGTAATAAGTAGTGGTTTTTAATTATATCCTTATTTAATATTTAGTAATTAATAATTATATATAGCTTACCGTCTCCCTTTCTTAGGACGAACAGCATTAGGTACCCTGCTAGGGACTAAAACTCCACGATAAACCTGTTCTTTAGGTTCTTATTAATGTACTCCCTTAAAGCTTTAGCCTGTTAAGGGTTTAAATAATAAGGTTAGAAGCTGTAGAGCTTTACTCTTAGTTTTAGTTTAATTTTATAATCCTACAGTTTATAATCCAGTAATTACAATATCTTTTTTTAAAACAGGGTAAACTTCTTATATTTAATAGGTACCTTAGATAAGTTAACTTCTTCACTTATTTATAAGTTAGCCTCTTACTTTCCTCCACCTTTTAAATTATTATTTAAATAATACAGTAAACCTTCTAGTCCTTTAACTGTCTTTATAAACCTAACCTAAACTGTACTTAGTTTTAAGGGTTTAATGTGTTTCTAAGTGCTTTATATATCTCTAAAGCAGTTTAATATCTTTTTAACTTTCTCTAAATAGTAATCACAGTTAAGGGACTTACTAAAGGTAAGGTAACCACTCCTTTAATTAATTACAAGGTTATACTTTTCTAGTTAAGGTAAACTTAAGATTATATTATAGCCTGTAATTAGTATAACGTTAAAGTCCACTTATTATTTATCCTTATCTACTTTAATTAAGAGTGGTAAATAGTAAGTGACTTTACTATTATTATACTAATATAAGCCTCCTTCTCCATTTTATATAGGAATAGCCTCTTTATACTTTTCGTTAGGGAGTTTCCTTTAGTTAATTAGTAAGGGGTGTATTAAGTTAGAAGCACTCTTATTATTAATCATTACTCTTACCCTAAACGGCCTCCCTTTTTTATCTATTATATTAACACTAATAAAGTAATACTTATACTCCTTTAACATTTAAGTTATAGTAATTATCTATCCTTAAAGTTTTATATAACCTAACCTTTAAGTACCTCTCCTTCTTTTTAAGGTTTTTATTAACTAGTGAACTATTAGTTTCCGGCCCTTTTAAAGGGCCTGTAACTTTTTCCTAATTCCTTTTAGAAAAACAGGCAGCTTTAATAAACTTAATAATTAACCTTTCCTAAGTTTTCACACCTTAACGTCCAGTTGACTTTAAACGGTATAATGTTCCTAAAATCTTTAATAAATTAATAATACACTTTACAGGCTTAGATTATAATAATGTCTTTTTACTTTTAAATCTGTTAATAATCTTCCCACTTTTACCACTCTTTAGCTTTTCCACTAAGGTGTAATAAGCACGTTACAATTAGGTAATTATTAAGTACCCCTCTTTACCAGCATATGGTAAGGGCTTAGTTAACTACGGTAACTTTTCACTTATTACCAGATTCTCTTATTAGGGAATAGGAGACCTGGTAATAAGCCGGTTCTAACTCTACCCTTATAATAATATAATCCCGTCTTTATATACTTAGGAAATAGTTATAAAGGGCCTTAGGTTTATAATACCAGTTAAAGGTGTAATTATTGTATATGTAATTAATTTATAATATATCTTTATAATTAAGGTAGTTAATATTAACTGCTAGTGCTGTAGTGGTGGAGTACAGAATGGGGGAAGTAGCACCTTATCTTTTTTTTTCCTTTATTTACCTCCATATACGTTATTTCTCCTAAACCTCTTCTTAAAACTCAGGTAGTAACAACTTAGCTTATTCTTCCATAAAATGGTCTTCTTTAACAAGACGGTGTTTAAGTTAGTTAGTAAAGCGAACTTTATTATAAAGCTTTAACCTAATTTCCACTACTTTGTCCTTTAACGTTACAGTAAGACCTTTAACTTATAAATCCTTTATTTTATTTATTAACTTTTAATATTTCTCCCCTAGCTCCCAGATCCTTTACTAATATACTTACTTTATACCTTTTTAGGGGACTTTTAAGGTATTAGTCTAAGGTACATTAGCTTTAATATAAGGTAGCTATTTAAGCTGTCCTTCTTTTAGGGAAGTAAGGGTGCTAATCCACTTAATGTGCTTAAAGTGTTTAAAAGTCTTAAGGGGTACTGTTAAAAAGAACTTTCGTTTCTCCAGTTTAATTCTCTTAATTTATTCTCTTTTACCTTTTAAGGCTTACTTTACCACTTAAGTGGCCTAAAAGGCTAGTTCTTTAACTCCCTTTACCATCCTAATAAGGTTTAAGTTAGGGTCTTTCCTGGATTTCCTTAATTTTTAGGCTTACAGGGTAAGGTTTTTAAGGCCTGCTACAGCTAACTAGAACATCTTTTCCTAAAGTTAATCTTCTGTAACCTGTACCTTTAACAGTTTTAAGTTTCCACTTAGGAGTTAGTTTATAACGACCTACACCTTTATAGTTAACTTTTCTAAGACACCTTTAAGGACTGGGTATACTACGTCCTAGGGTTCTTCTTCCTTCTCTTCCTCATCTCCTAATTCACACTTATCCATTTAAGAGCAGTTTTCCTTATTACTTACCATCTTAATATAGACGTCTCTTAAGTTAAACCTAATATACTTTCCTCCTTCTAAAACCGGCTTTTAACTAACTTACTTTAATAACAGGCACTACCACACTATATAACCTTTCTTACTGTAGTTAAAGTACTGGACTTATGTTGAAAAGCAAAAGGGGTTAAGGCATTGGAAAGTAGAGTGTGTTGAAGGTGATTAATTCTTTCTATCTTCGAGAGTGGAAGCCGTGTTATTATAGCCGTGAGGGTGGCCAGTGCACGGAGTGCATTGGCCACACTCGCTTCTGCGAAGCGAGGTTGGCTGA
>Ga0247780_1000301_pt1 | contig 49594 bp, 59 predicted proteins | sample UWRJL079202R5_FD_179927 | JGI IMG/M metagenome (GOLD analysis project Ga0247780, IMG submission 179927) | Plant litter microbial communities from Arlington Agricultural Research Station in Wisconsin, United States - UWRJ-L079-202R-5 | ecosystem: Environmental > Terrestrial > Plant litter >...
TACGATATCGTAACCACCCTCCTCCCCCTCCGGCTCGTACTACTACACCTCCTTCAAACCTTCCTCTCATCTCCCGCCTCCTCGCCCTCTTCTCGCTTATTCGCCTCACCGCCCTCCTCCTCCGCATCGCATGGGCAGCAACTTCGCCCTCTCTTCCCTCTGGTTCACCCACCACCAATCCCACAACCACCACAACCACCACCGCCACCCTCCCCCTCTTCATCGCCAGCTCCGTCCTCACCTCAGCCGGCATCGCCCTCCTCCTAATCCTCAATCTCCTCCTCACCCGCCGCTACCTCCGCGACTACTCCCCCTTGGCACACCACCCGTACCTCCTACGCTTATCCCGCTCCCTCATTTTCTGCGTAGTGGCATGTTTGGTGATGGTGGTGAGCTCTACGGTGGATGGGTTTTTCATCAGAGATGAGAAGCATTTGGGCGAGGGGAGGGATGTGGTGCGGGTTTCGGTGGTGTTTTTGACGGCTGTAGCGGCGGTGCCTGTGGGAGGGGTGCCTGTGGGTTGGTGGTTGGGAAGGGCAAAGGGAGGGTGGAAGGGGAGAGGGAGAGGGAGAGGGAGAAACAGAGGTTTAGATTCAGGAGTGGGTTACTGGTTTCGACGGCGGTGTTGTTGACGGTTGAGTTAGGGTTTAGATGTGAGAGTGCTTTTGACTTGAGACCGGTTGCGGATCCGGGGTGGGTGGAGTTGAAGGCGGCGTATTACTGCTTTATCTTTGGGATTGACGTCGTGGTTGTGTATCTTTTTGTAGGCGTGAGGGCGTTGGAGTACGAATACTGAGAGTCGTGGCATAGATACGCTGACAGGCTGGGCACAAATGGGGTACAAAATATCTTTAGTATATTAGCGGACTACTATGTTTTTCTCGTCTCCATTCCTACAACCTCTGCCGTTCGGTCATCCTTGAAAGTCCTAAGCACGGGGATCGACACGGCCATGATTGTTATTGCACCCTCAGCTGTCCCTAGTACCATAAGACCTATGACATGTTCTAGTTGAGAAGTTTGGTCAGTTTTGCATCTCACGATAAAAAGAGGACTTGGGCTCACCTGGCGCAGCGTTGGGCATATTGACCCGGATGATTGCATATATCTTGAGGAAGGATGTAATGCCGGCGCTGAGGTTGTGGTTAGCTCGATCCACATATCGTTTCTCTGTTGAAACTCACAAGACGGCCATGGACATGGCCACGCTGATGCCAATCTTCTCTCTCCGGTGCATTCTGTTCGCTTCCGAGTCCAGATTGGACAGATCGGGCGTAGTTCGGAATATGATCCATGGCAACATGGCCAATGCAATGTCCATGACTCCGGAATATGCTATACTCTCAATCAGTATTGACCTCCCGATATGCTGCAGGGTTGAAACATACCCGAAGTAAACATATTATACCCGTTAATGATCTCCAACGGCATGCAATTTCCCTCTACATCCTGCTCCCAGAGCCTGCGGAAGGGGAAGCACTGTGCCCAATGGAGCACTCCACTACCAGCCAAGAAGAAGTTCGTAGTGAAAATGACGAAGATGACCCATCTCCTCGGCCATCCGTGCGAGATGCGGAGCAACGTGATGGCAAAAGACGTCTTGCTCCAGCAAGCTGCCAAGATGAGGAAGAAGCCTGCAAAGACCGAGATCAGACGGGCGGTACTAACGAGCTCGGCCTTGATTGCGCCGAAGTCTTTGCCGAACCCAAGGTGGACATCGATGCTCTGCATGATGCAAGAAGAAATGAGAGAGACCTAGGAGACAACGCTCTGTTAGCTTCGGGTTGTTTTGGACGTCAAGGGAAAGGGGCAGCATACCCAGGCCGCGATGAGGATGTAGTCGTCGTACCAGAGCGCCCGGCCGCGCTGGATTTTCGCCCAGATGCGGAGGCCGAGAAAGCCAGTGGATGCACCCGACAACGTCCAGATGCACAGGTTGAGCAGAGGGCCAAAATTTGGCCCTTCGCCATTAGCCTGGTTCGATGCGGATTCCATTTATAACGAGTGACAGCTAGCCGAGCATTTTACAGAAAACCGCTTTTTGCCCCGACGTAGCGAAAATCCCAAGAGACGGCGTGTTGGGTGGGCACGGCACGTCGCGAGCTCTTTATCACTGCCGGGAGCTGGGGCGCTGAGGGGATCGCCGTCGTCGTCGATCACACACACACACGACCCGACTTCAGGTGGAGCAGCCCCTGACGCCCGGATCCAGGACTGAGACAAACCGGGCCGGTGCATTCTGCCGGGCGCACCATTGAATCACCATGCGCACTTCTGCGATTGTGACCCCATGGGCCGGGCGATCAGCATGACGACCAACCAGGAAAGCGAAGTCGTGATGTTCGGCACGACACTGCGAGACCCCGCTGCACTGGCCTGAGCGCGGAGAAACCCCTCCAATTTCTAGCATCGGCCCCCACTAGGGTTTCAAGGCAATGCTTGATTTTGTGAATAATGAAGCCAAGTCTGGTTACGCTGCGGGTGACAGCACTTGAATTTCGATGATGACGTGGAGGACATGAATGGGCCTTCTGGAGCGCCGTTTTCTGGATTTTTTTTGTGCACCGGTCGCCGCGAGTTGAGCCGCGTGTCCTCCCCTCTGGGCGTTCTAAAGATGGGTGCACTGATTCTCGGCTGTTCGGACGGAGCCGAGACATCATCCGGAGTCGTCAGAAAAAGGGAAACGGGCCTTGGCATGTCGTCTGATCAGGTCCCCGGACGCCACCTTCGAAATCCGGGGAGGAATCCTTATCTCTTATCACTCTTACCACCACCACCCACCACCCACCACACCAACCAAAACTTTATTCCAACATGCTCGAGGACATTATGGGGCCCAGCCATCAGATTTGAGAGCCATAGTTCAAAAATGGAAGGAAAGAGCAAAAAATGGGCGCGGGTAGAACGACCGGGAATGAACGCATAGCGTCACCATCCAACGTCCTCGAAAGGAGCTCAGCCTGCAGCACTAGCCGCTGTGCCATCTGGACATGCCAGCGACCCATTCCACACCACGCTGGAATACTGGTCGGAGAAAGTAGGTTATATATTTCAGGTAACGTGCTGATAGATTGTTTTGTGACCTGAGCTCCGCGTCTTATCACTGCTCACCGAAAACGAGTTGAACGTGTCTGCACTGGCTCCAACTCCGGAGCTGCAACCCCTCATGCATGATCACTGTAGAGAGTTAGCTCGCCACACGGAATACCCGATGTCCCTCCCCGTCACGCATTCGACATCCAAGTCGGTCTAGCTAAGCACGCAGCCAAGAAAACCAGAGCCCCACAGTGAGTTTGGTTGTCTCCGCTTTCGTCCTCTCCTCTTCCCCACCTTCCCGTCGTACCATCACAGTACCCCTCATCCTCCTCACACTGGACGGCCTGCAACCACCAAACATCCCGAGTCTCGATCATTTCATGTAACAAAACAAACTATGTCGACGCAAAAGCTGCACGTCTTGATCATTGGTGCCGGTATCGGCGGCCTAACCTTGGCACAGGCGCTGCGCAAGCAGGGCATTTCCTTTGAAATCTTTGAACGCGATGCGAGTGCTAGCGCTCGCGGCCAGGGTTACGCCCTCGGTCTCTACGAGCAAGTCTCCCCTTGAACACCACGACCACCACCTCCCCCGACAGAAACAAACATGAAATAAAAGAATAAAAAACTAACAACCCTCCCGCTGCGCAGCCTAGACAACCTCTTCGCCGACGCCCTCCCCTCCGACCTCGCCCCGCTCTCCTCAACATGCCACCTCCTCCCCCTCCCGCTCCCCAGCCAAGTCCTCTACTACCTCCCGGGCGGCAAGAAGCTCATGGTCGAAGACACCCCCGCTACGCCCTGCCTGCGCGTCAACCGCCTGCGCCTCCGCGAACTCCTCTCCACCAACATCCCCGTCCAGTGGGACAAACAAGCGTTTTCCGTCTCCGAATCCCCCGATACCGTGACCGTCTCCTTCCAAGACGGCACCTCCGCCACAGGCTCCCTCCTCATCGGTGCCGACGGAGTCTGGTCCGCCATCCGCCCTCACGTCCTGAAGCAACCCAACGAAGCCATCCTCGAGCCCTTCTCTAGCGCCGTCATCCTCGGTGAGCTGCAGCTCTCCGGCGAAGCCATGGAGAAACAGCTGCAGATGGGGCACACGGGCTGGGTCGCGCTCGGCGCGGGATATACACTCTTTAGCGGGTTGAATCGAGTGCTGGTGGATGAGAACGGGGTGGTGAAGGGTGATTATTACTGGGTGATGGGGAACTTGGAGCATGCGGATGTCAAAGGGATGACGGGGGAGGAGAAGTTGGCGTTTGCGTTGGAGAAGGCTGGGGGGTTGGGGGAGGAGTTTTTGGTAACGATTAGGGGGACGAAGGCGGAGGGGGTGAAGGATTTTGTGAGTGATTTCCGGGGAGAGGTTGTCTGGGGGTTCTTGCTGACTTCAATGGTGCAGAGTTGGTGGGATGCGTTGATCCCGGGATCGAAGTTCCCGGCGGTGAATAGGGTGCTTCTTATTGGGGATGCTGCGCATCCGATGACTCCCAGTACGTATTTGCTTCTATGCGGGGTTGTATCAGGTTGAATCAAGGGATGTTTGCTGACAGAGTGCAGATCGCGGCGAAGGCGGAATCTTCGCCATCCGGGACGCCGTACAGCTGAGCAAGCTGCTGGCTGTGAATGGAACCGATGACTTTGCGGCACTTCAGCCCAAGCTGGATGCATTTCAGAAGGATCTCGCAGACAAGGGCCACGAGTCCATTCTGGCTGCTCGAGAAACTATGACCAAGGCCCGCGCTGGGACAACGCCCAAGGCTTGGGGCCATGAACTGTGGCCGGTCGAGGAAGTCAAGCCCCTCCCGTTCAAGCTGTCTGAGTGGAAGCCTTGAGGAGTGGGAAGAGCAGGAGATCAGCCTCTTTCATATGGCGTCACGGGTACGTAAGGTAGGTAACTGCGAACCTCGATTTTGACTTTGAACATCAGCTAGCAGCTAGAGTAGGTGTTGAAAGGTTGCTACAGTCTGCTCTGGAAATCAAGTCCATCCTACCTCACCCCCGCCCTTGACACCGGAACGCCATCCCCAAGCCATTGTCCCTTGCACCTAGCCCTAGCCCCAGCACCCAACAAGCAATCCATCCTAACAATTAACGTTCCACGAACCAAGAGAGTTACTCCCACCGTCGAAGTTTTTGGCGAGGATGCACCAGCCCGTAAGAGCTCCCCAAGCGACGTCACAACCAGTGGGAACAGCACAGTTGTTGGTGCTGTATGAATGTATGTGCTGACCCGCTTGCTGGGTCGCGAACACGACCACAAACGACGAGAAACTTTGGGACGGCGCGCACGTATTGTCCCAGACATTTCGTTGGCCGGCTGGGTCTGTACAGAAATCATCATGGAAGAGGTCGACTATTGCCGCGTTGGAGACTGCGGTGAAGGCAGCGGCGATGGCCATCGAGGAGTTAAGATTGAAGAGCATGGTGACGGCGACGTAGAGGACTGCTGGTAGTTTGGTAGGTAGGTAGGTAAAGTGGTGCGCTGGAGAGGCTATCTGCCGTGTGGGCCTGGGTGTGCCCGTCTTCTTATACTCCTCCACTGGAGTTGTTTCGTTTCACCAAGTCATGGGCGTGTTTGCTGTTATTGTTGCACAAAGAGCACCAAACCGTAATGAACTAAAAACATGTGATAATTATTAGCTACCTTGTTCACTGATTTGCAAATGCTGGGCTACAGCATGTTTGCAGACTGGGTCGACGTGCTTGTTACAAACATGGCCGTGGGAGCCGGGATGGAACCATTGGTTGACGGGAGAGTTCCTGTCCTGAGTTTCTGGGTTCCTGAGTTTTGGCCGGCCAGGCACTCTCCAGCCCCTGAGCCGAAGAAAAGCGGGGGAACGGGCTTGGCGGTCGGACCCGATTCCGTGCCAGCCCAGCTCCGCACGGTTGTGAATCCCTGTGGCTCTTTGCATGGTGATGCCACAGGCGTACGGCAACTGGGAAGGTGCGAGTTCCTGCCTGAGGCTGTTTGAGCTACCCAACACCACCTCACATCAACCCCGCATGTTTTCCGCCCGGAGCTTTTTTCAATCAGACACCAAGGACAGACCGACGACCAGAACACTTCCCTTAGGCTATCATGGCTTTGAAACCCCCCCCCCCCGCCAGGCAACGAGTCGATACCTTTCGAGTACAAACAGGTGTTGCCATCTGCCTCCTCACATATCCGACTCATCCAGCTCTTTTGCTCCAGGTCTTATGACGCGCCGCTGAAATGCCGCATGTTCTCGACATCTCTGGATCAGCCAACGCCCTTCACCGCCCTCTCGTATACATGGGGCATCAACACAGAAGCGAGAACTTCAGGTCCTTCATGGACATGCATCTACTCAGGATCCGGATTCGGATCCTTCCATGTCCGCTGCGACTTCATCGTTCGGTCATCTCGTGATCACCCCGTCTCTCGACGAGGCCCTCCACCATATTCGCCAACATGAAACTCGTCGGTCCGATTCGGTGACGCTGTGGATTGACTAGATCTGTATCGACTAGGACAGCACGCCTGAGAAGAACGCGTAGGTTGCGGTTATAGGCACCATCTATAGCCGCGCGACAGAAGTTTTAGTCTGGCTGGGACCTGGCATTCCCGGCTCGGACGACTTCATAGACAAAATGACGACCGTGGGAAGTCTTGCGCGCCAGCAGGGTATCGAGCGATTCTTTGACCCGGTGAAACGGCCTGACGAGGAGTTGTGGACGTTTATGGACAAGGTTTTCGACGACTCAGAAGATGAAGAGTTGGAAACGTTTATTCATGATGCCTCGGGCGTACTTTATGGAGGCAGTGGATCAGAGAAGCCGGAGCTTACATTACAGTTGCACGCATGGCTGGGCCGCGCTTGGTTCACTAGGGTCTGGATCCTCCAAGAGTATTCTCTCGCCACTAAAAGCCCCGTGTTCCTCTTGCGGCGACAAGATTATCGACGCCAAGTTGTTCTCTCTGGCTCACTCTGTCATCCTTATGACATTTGCAGGCCGTCGGGCCCTCGCTCTGCTTTCTCCCCCAGGCGGAACAAATGTCCCACAGGACGAGTATGAGGCGCAATCCAAGAGGATGACGGAGCAGAACAAACTCTTTGACGCAGCCCGCGATAGCTGCCTTGAGAGCCTCTCCCGGTTGCGAAGGCGTTGCCAATCCATGCCGGCAGACAGCATAAAGAAAGGCAATGGTGGCGACTACCCCCTTGGCGAGCTGGTTCAGGATCTCTACAGTACCGAGACGCCACGGGTGATGGCGACCGACCCACGAGATCGCATCTTTGCGCTACTGGGCCTTTGCACGGACCGAGGCGAGCTTGAGATTTTGACGGATTATACGGATGCCCAGACCATAGATCTAGTCTATAACCAAGCTTCACGGGCAATTCTCGGCTCAAAAGGGGGCATCCGACTTCTAGAGTTACCGCGATTTCCTAAGACCGTCATTGGCCACGGAGGAGTCGCCGATGAAGCAGCTGCCAAGCGACTCCCATCATGGGTTCCAGGCTTCAAACACCACCCAAGGTCGTTTGCTAGGTCTTTAGCTGAGGCATCGAGGAATCAGTGGTTGTACTCACCTGTGGGGAAGCTACCGAAGGCTGAAATCATTATCAATTCCAGCGGTGACCTCCGAATTCTCAGCCTGAGGGGAATTCTAGTCGACAGCATTTGTTTCACTAACGAAACATGGAAAGGCGCCATACCAGCTGGTAGCAAGGATGCCGGCCACGGCTTTTACCTGCACCACTTCACCGAAGTCGAGGAGCTCTACGGTATCTCGCCCGATGAACCCAGAGGTAAACTACCCAACGACACACCTCGCGACGAGCTTGCGTACCGCGTCATGCTCGGCGACGTAATCTATGAGCACAACTCGTAGCTCAGACGGGTTAGGAAGGATGACATGGAATCCATGCGGAAGCTCCGGCGTGCGGCGTACCTAATAGAACTCTGGCGGCGTATAATATCCGAGCTCCAAAACGGCACCTCGATAGAGGAGAACAGCGCCATGCAAGAGATGCAGACAGATCCAGAGCTAGGATCGATGGAGAGGCTTGGTGCCAGCATGAAGACATTACTCTGGCAGCGAGATGCGCCGCTTTGCGGTAATCGACTGGAAGTCATGCGTGACAAACGGCCCTTTCGCACGAAGGAGATGGGTCTCTACGGGGTGGGTCCGCGCTTGACGCAGCCCGGCGATGTCATCGTGCTGTTCCGTGGTGCGTGGACCCCTTACATGCTCCGTCCGCGCGGGGATAGAGGGGAGAGCTATTTCGAGTTTCTTAGAGAGGCGTATTGTCATGGCATCATGGACGGCGAGGCGGCAGCGGGGCAATCGCAAAAAAATGCATCTCATCTGAAGATCACCAGGCAATTAATCACAGTTCACAATAGCAACTTCGCCTTGCGCTAGTCGTGGGCATCCACATCCAGCAGCGTAACAACAGAGTGGTTCTCAAAATCAAACGTCAAGTCATGTTCTTTAACCAATCGTTGCGCTTCCGCATCGACCGCAAGCTGTTCGTGCGAATGATTTATCTAGGTCCTACAGCGTCCCGATCAAGATTCAACCTCCGTCTAAAGTAGTATTAAGTTTTTGTCAGCCGCAGGTCGCCATCGCCGCAACTGGGCGTTTGAACAGGCGAACACATGGGTGAATTGCCTTGATAGACCAGTCCAGAGACAAAGAGACTCTGCCACACGCCACATACTCTTATGCTCGTCTCGTTTTTCTGTGCGTAGAAATCATGACTGCGCAAAAGGCAAGTAGCATCTCTGTACGAGGAGCTGATCCGTTCCGTTAGGAAACGGTGTCATGCTTGTTGCGAAGTCCAGGGCCATGTTCGCCGCTCCCCACCCTGTAACACCCAGGAAAACATCACTGTTCTTCTGGAGAAATGTCATGAGCTGGCAAAAATAGGTGATGCAGCTCTGCACATTGCCTCCACCCGTCTCGGTGACCATGGCTTGTCTTGAGTGACAGCGTAGCCAAGTCGCGATTGGAGAGAAAGCATCGTTGATCCAGTTGCTGACGCATTCGGCGTGGCTCCCGGATCCATCGGAATCGAGGTACTTGTGTAGGTTGAAGACAAGATTGGTTGTGCTACCATCGGGATTCGTGACCTTCAAGAGCTCCTCTGCCGAGCCGTCCTTGAGGAAGTAAGCGGCCGACTGCCACCCATTGCCTGGTAAAAGAATAATTTGAGAGGCTCCAGTGTTGCGGATGGCGGTCACGGCAGCCTGAACGGTCTGGGCCCACGTAGCTGTGCTTGGTACTATAACGGCACAGGGCCAGGTAGTCAGCCCTCAAATCGTCACTTTCGACATAAGGAGAAGTTCCGAGAACACTTACCATCGTGAGGCTCATTCATGATATCGAATATAATCTTACTATTGCTCTTATAGTGATTGGCGAGAGAGGTCCAGAGCGAAGCAAACACCGAGTTCAAAGGACCGCCCTGTCCGATAATCTGACCATTGAATCGGGCATAGGTATGCACATCAACGATACAATAAGCTCCGGTGTTCAGGCAGGCCGTTACAATCTCATCGAACTTCGCAAGGTTGGCGGAGTTCAGGGTGCCAGTGGCAGGTCCACCAGTCAGATATGCCCAGCCAACAGCCAACCGGAAAGTGTTGAAACCTTTCTTCACGAAGTGCCGCATCTGCCCAGGACCATCTTGACCGCCATATTTGGCCAGAGGTGGCCGGACCACGGATAAGTCCTGTGTGCCATTAGTGTTTGTACCCCATTCGTAACCGTCGATATCTGCCTCTCAAAATCAGCATGTTATGTAAGAGCCACGGAAGAATCGCTAAGCTGACTTGTCCCCAGATATGTAAACCTTCCACCTCCAACTGGGCTGTTGGATGAGCATGAGACTGTGGTAGTCGAAGTCTTCAATGATGTCGTCGTAGTTTGCGGGCTTGTAGTAGTCGATAGACTCGCCTGGCTAGCTGCTAAGGTAGCCAGTAGGATGAACCGTATTCCGATGAAAGCGTTGGTCTTCATAGTAGCAATCTCTTATCTCCTAAAGTAACGAGAATATTGTTACGCCACGTCGTATGGCTAGGCAATTGCAGCGTTAAATGTTATTTCTTACGATGGAATTGGAGCTGTCGGGAGCATCAGACGAGTAGGGAGGATTTTCAGGCAGCTTGAACGCGGGCCGGTTACATTCTCTAAGTGCCGAAATTAAGTGATTACTATCAACCCCGCTGCACCCTAACAGTATACGAGGAAGATCCATAATAAGCAGACAAGCACACTGTGAACGGATAGGCCAGGAACTCAAGGTTGAGAAACCTGTCATCGCATGCCGAGTGAGCTGATGTTGAGATTGTTACACAGACTGTGTAGCTATTCGGCCAGGCTAGCTGGTCTTCCCGCTGAAATAGAGGTGCATCAGTAAAATAACTGCAGCGATCGTGCAATGCTATGTTAAATAATGCATGAGATAAACAGCTGACTTAAGCCTCAGGTCCTGCGAACTATTAATTCGTGCGGCTTTTAACAAGCAGCTATTTGCTGGGGAGCTCGGTATATGTTCGAGGCGGTCAAGCCCGATATTACTGCGTAAGGAATAGGCTAGGGGATTGGGCCGCTTACACAGAACCTGAGTTCGGCAGGGCACCCCCCGATTCCAGTGTATTGGTACCGGCCTAGGCATTGGTCGGCCCGTCGGCTCAACTACCGACTTGTTTTTAAGAACGTCCACAATGAGCAGTTGGGGTAGGGTTGTAGCCTAATAGCTTTTAGGATATGACAAGAAACGTTTTTGGGAAGACTGCAGCATCTTGCGGCCCAAGCCTGTTCCATCGCCATGCCCATCTTCGTAGAGATCAGCAAGTGGTAACTCCTGAGCCCTCACCCTCCGTCATCATCCCAGCAAAAGGTCTACTGGGCGTTGCCAGTGGAAGGCGGCGTAGGTCGCGTGGTGGATACAAAGTATACGACCAAGGGGCGGCTGAGGGCAGGTGGCTGCTTCCAGCCGCCAGGGAGATGCTCGCATAGGTGATAGCGGAGCGCACTGTGCAAGAGTGACATGCAGTCGCGACGTTTAAAGACGTCGCGTGAAATTGGCGGGGATTCGAGCGCGCTGGTGTGACCACATGTTCTAAAACCCCGTCGGGCGTGAAAGATTTCAGGAAAGGGCCAGGGAAGGCGCGCAGGTGCTATCGCGGCAAGCTTCGTGGTGCTAGGGAGTTAATCCCACTGTGAGGGGGGCTTACCAGCTGGTGAAAAGTGCCCTCTTGTTTGCCAACAGGCACAAAAAGGTGTTTCATAACCCCGCAATGGGACCTCTCTCCCAGCGCGCATGACTGTGTGGTGTTGAAGCTGGAATGGGACGATTGCGAAGCGGGGTAGCAGCTTGCAGCTTGCAACTCGCAAGGTCGCCGGTTTCCAGGCCCTGCATGCAGCCAGGGAGGCGTCCCGTCGATGTTGAGATTGGGCACACTGATGCAGGATTGCGGCCAGGTGCAGCATCACGCCCCTTCCAAAGTTCCAATCTGCAACGCTGAGCTGCAATGCCGTGGTTGTCACGCGCGGATGCATGGGGGGTTATCCGAAAGTTGTATCAGCAAGGGGGTGTGCCATGCGCGAAAAAATTGACAGCGGGATTTGGGCACGATCTCAACGCTGTGTTTGCGAGGCGGCGTTCGCGCCTGCTGAATGCGGCCAGTCTGCAGGGTGGAGTGACAACATGGACATTTGCCACAAGTCGAGAAACGCGACAGGGTGGGATGAGGTTGATCGATGCTCATCGGGTTTGCTTGAGATTCTGAAGGTGTAAGTGAAAGAGGCAAAAAAGAAAACAGGGAGAGGAGGATGTGTTCGTGGGGGCCAAAAAACATACAACACTAGGGATTCGCTGGTCGTCACCGACCCAACTACTAGTCTGGCGATTGGTGGCTTATCTATGGGAGAGCAGACGGGATCCCGAGTTCTCCACCATCTATGGCCGTATGTAATCGAGAAAGTTCTGGCTTCAGCCTATATTGCGGAGCTAGGCTTGGCATTAGGCCTCTGACCCAAAGTTGAAGCCCGGTGTCTTGTCGGGAGGGAATGCTGAGCCTGGGTACCATCAAGAGTTTCCCAACTCTAGCATCAATTTCGGTTAGTCGAACGTTAGTTGCCATATGAAAAAGCTTGAGCCGTTTTTGCGCACCCGTCTGCCACTGCAAACAGAGAACAAACGGAAACCAAGCACCATTCAATTATGTAACCACCGTAGAACTGCTCAGTCCTTTTGCTGTGATTTAGCCATTGGCGCACGGATCTCTTTGTCCGAACCTCCCTAGCAAGTTGACAGAATTTGAACTTAAGAATACACCTGGCCTACTTCTTGCCTTCAAGTTCCATTTGCAAATTTGGAAAATTTTGCCGCTTCTTTCCATTTCTTCTTACGCCGCAGTCAACCGCACATCCCGCACAATCGATATTCTTTTCTTAGGTCGGCTTTTTTCCATCGTGGCCACTTTCTCTTCTCAGCCAGCCACAGTCTCGCAAACCCGTTCAGTACCTACCTACCTAGCCGTCTAGTACCTTCGTATCGAGTGAGCAAATGTAACAGTCACTGGCATCCTCGGACCTACTCCTTCGCCCTCGGAAGTCGCAACCACCGATTTCGCTGGGATTTCTCGACATCATTTCCGCTATCATCAACATCTGAAGTCGAAGTCTCACCATTATAAGCCGGCCCAAGCCTTGCTTCCTCCCACGAGAGCATAGGCCTGACCTTCGGCCGCGCTGCAAAAGCGCTTACAAGTAGGCCCGTCCAGTTTTACATCGCACAAGCTTTTGATGGCTCGATACTGAATGTTGATTAGTAGACCAACGATAGAGACACAAAATTCCATCGCTTGCCTGACCGGGCCCCGATATCATCATGTTCGCGAACGTTCGCCACCGCCCGCCCCGAGCGAGCCAGCAAAGCACTCGGGCCTCTGGCTTCTGCGAAGATAGTGATGACCGCCCGCTTGTGCCAAAGACAAAGCTCAAAAAGCAGGCGAAAAGAGTGGCTCGAAACAAGAAACGAAAGTCACTAGTCGTTTCCTCTTCAGAGGAGGAGGAGGAGCTCCCTCCAGAAACTCCAGCAAAGAGACGGCAGCGGCATGGGTATCCAAGCCCGATAACTCCCAGCCAAGGCGCAGGAGACAAATTGCCCGGTCGTGTGAGGGAGATCGAGCATAGGGGCGGCAAAGCAACCATGGAAGCAAGGTTAAAAGAGGAGGAGTTGAGTGAGAAACCTGACACGAAAGAGCTCGGCCCCGCGAACCGTTTAGAGAAGACATTGCGCGGTGTCCTTACTAGTCTCGACCAGCTCATGCGGCCGGCTCTGGCCGAGACACAGCGACTGCGAACAGAGAATGCCCAATACACGACGCGAATTGGGGGGCTTTGTTCCGAGCTCGACACCAAGAACGCCAGGATTTCGGAACTTGAACAAACCATCAAGAGGGAGAGGTTTCTCGCGGAGGAAGACAATGCAAAGCACCTGGCCCAAACGACTCAGCTGAGTGATGAGCTAGCCAGAAAAACTAAGAAGATTGCTCAGCTCGAATCGACAATTCGTAAAGAAGGCTGTTTCGACCCTGATGAAAACATCCGAAACGAGCAGCGTGCCGAAGACCTCGCATGGGAGCTTGAAGAGAAGAATGCGAGGATCATGGCCCTCGAACATCAGATTCGGAAGTCAAAACTCCAGGGAGTGTGTGTGGGTTAGGATGCCGTGAGTGTGCCATATGGCGGGTACTGAGCCCGGCTTGTGGACCAAAGTCCCTAACAGGGGAGGGCCTGACCGGTTTGACGCCGCTGACGTAAGGTAAAGATACCAGGAGGCGGGGAGACGGGGCAAATGAATGCCACACCATTGCTGCATTATCTTCTGTAATGCAACGGACCACGAAGGTCACTTCCCCGTGTCTCGAGACCGTAAATGCTGCGAGGTATTGCGATCAGGTGTCTCTCGCATCAATATTTGATCAATTACCGTAGCTCTGTTTCCAGGTTATCCTCATACGGTTAGCAAGCCCTCCGGCATCGAATGTTATGGCTTAAGGACGCGAAAAGGACATTCATACACCTCTACAGCCTATAAGCGCTCGTACATACAATAGTTCCCAAACGCAGTGGTGATAAGCTGGATGGCTGCGATGCCCTGTGGTGTGAGCAGTCGCATTGTTGGCGTTCGTTGCAGCAGCCACAGCCGGCTATTGCGGGTCATCGGTGACCGATGGTTGTCGGGGTGCTGGCTGCGGCCCGAGCAAACGTGCATATGGCGCCCATTTAGTTCTAGCGTGACGCAAATAATGCCCTAAACAGTTTCTTATCACACTCTGAAGGCCAGCCCTGACGCCACCGAGAGCTGCTGTTGGCGGGTTTCCCGTAAGCCCCAATCGGAAGCCTGTCAACCTGCAGCCCCTCATCGCCGGCTGCACGCTGACTTCCCCCGTCACAGCTGAGCGAGCCAGTGGCAGGAGATCCCTCGCCCGGATCGATGTCTGGGGAGGGTCGCATCGGATCGAGGAGCGCCGATAATATCTCTGTGCCACCTCTCGCTGTTCTGGAAGCAACCGAACTCTGGAATCTCTGCTCTTCTATCTCCGGTCATCCGCTCAGCCAGCCGCTCCTATCCCACCTTTCCCGTGTCAGCGTCTTTGCGCCGCCCTGTGCTGTGTAACCCGGGAATCTGTCAGTCATGTCAGCGCCACAGAATGCAGATCTAGACGCCAATATTCAGGTCGCGCCACTTCCTGATGATTTTGATATCGACACAGAAATCGGAACCGATGCGTATGGCTGTCTCTACTCCTTCACGATGTTTATCCGTAAGCCGCTAACTCCGAGTTGCAGGGAAAGCTCGACTGCTTCAATTTCGTCCAGTATCCTCAATTACCGGGTGATTCATGGGAGAACATACCACGCTGCGCGTCATGCGACAGAATACTTCATCCCCAATGATGACAAACAGCAGGAGGCTATGGACCTCTCGTATGGCGCGCCCCAAACCGCCGATCCGGTCTTCCGATGACCAAAGCCTGTCGCTGACACCCAACCGCTTCGGTCACAGGCACCATTATCTTACCGTCCTAGCCGAAGGCAAGCTATTCTTTGCACCCATTCCCGACGATGTCAAGGTAAGCATTCTCTCCGAAAACACTCGTTCGAATCCGTATTGTCTGGCCGTTATGAGATAACACTCCTGCTAGGACGTTCTTGATGTAGGGACCGGCACAGGTAAGACACACCTTGTTGGTGAACCCTATTGTTAAGCGCCATTTGGCTGACAATGAACCGCGTGCCCTAGGAATATGGGCAATGTAATGATGGCCCGCACTCACTGGAGCTCCCACGTAACTGACGCTTCCACAGTGACTTTGCCGACCAGTATCCTGAGGCCAGGGTCACTGGCACTGACCTGTCTCCTATGCAGCCCACGTGGACTCCGGCCAATATGAGTTTTGAAGTCGATGACGCATCACTTCCTTGGACCTGGGCTGAGAACCGCTTCGACTTCATCCATATCCGCTACCTCATAGGCGCGATCCAGGACTATCCCGCCTTGTTCAAGCAAGCGTTCGACCATACCAAGCCTGGCGGGTGGCTCGAGTCGTGCGAGATGGACGTGGAACTCCGCTGCGACGACGGAACCGCAGATAAAAGCCCTGCCTGGAGAACATGGAACGAGCTGTTTATTGAATCCGGCAAGAAAACGGGTGCTGTGTTTACCGTAGTTGCCGACGATATACAGAGGAAGGCGGCAGCGGCAGCGGGATATACAGACATTCAGATGAAGACTTTCAAGGTACGCTATTTAGCGCGTCACAGGCCTTAGCTCGCGAAGAAGTCGGTGCTGACCGTGGTGTTTCTGGACAGACTCCAGTGGGAGGGTGGGCTCTCGACCCAAAGCTCGCTGAGGTTGGCCGCATTCTGCAAACTGTAATAGAAACTGAGATTGAAGGTTAGTGCACTTACCGACGTCTAAAACGGATAGGCTCTGACAAGAATAGGATACACCACTTATCTGTGGCACAACATCATGAACTGGCCCGCGGAAGAGTACCAGCCGTGGATCCAATCGATGCGAAAGACGCTGATGGACCGGAGGATCCATGGGTACATGATTGTCCGGAATGTCTGGGCAAAGAAGCCTGAAGCTTGAACTGCCAGCGATGACTGGCTGGCGATGTGGAGGGGGTGGAATGAGATGATTGGGCAGGAAAGTGATGAACAAAGCGTGGCGTTCAGCTGGGTTCATCCCGCGTTTGTGGCTTCCCCGCAGCGGTCTCGGTGCGGGCCGTCACAGTGCCGTCACAGTAGGGATGTGATTTCTTTGAGCTGCCACAGCAATAATTCCCTTTGCTTCCGAGTCCACAACTCTGTCCTTCCTGGAAATTCCACAGCGATTTTGCTGAGCATTTAAAACCTTGAACGCTCTTTCCGTTCGTATGACGTGGGACCCGCGAGATCGCCAGCAATCTCCTGCCAAGCCTGGCGAAGCACCAATCGCCATTGCCAAATCCAGACGCAATTGGGCTTCGCCCTGGCACGTGGCAGCGCGTGACTCTTCGGGGCGCTGCAGCCTTCAGGCGTCAACCACTAGCGTCGACGACACGCTGTTCGTGACAGCGCGCCACATCCCAAACCCGACCACATAAGAATGCCCATTCCCCAAAGCTTTCTCGATGCTGCGCCGCCGGAACCATTTCCGACCATTCGCCACTTCCGGTCAGGCACGGCAGAAATGACGACGACCACTTCTACCCCGCGCCGGGCCCCGAGGCCCGACATAGCCCGCCGCCGCCAGACAGCGAGGAAGCACACGCCCCTCCTGCGCATTCCCGAAGCCACTGAAAAGCCTATCACATGGCCCGCCGAGATGAAGTGGACGCTCCCGGTCGGCCGCCTCATCCGCCTCGACTCGGCCTGTCCCGTCGACGTTCCGTTCTTTACCTCGCTCAACTATGACGTCCGTCGCGCCGTCTACGACATGATCCTGCGCGACGCCGGCTTTCGCCAGAACATCGGTTGCCCCTCTGTCACCCGCACCGGCCCGGTGAAGGAGCTGTACGGTCGCTACCTCATCTCCCGGAAATGCGGCGATGACGGGTTCAAGACCACACTCGCTTGTGGCCACTGGGAATGCCATGACGCTCGAGAGGCCGAGAATAAGGACTCGGACACCGCCCTCCGGCTGGGCGATCTGGTCGCGATGATGAAGACCTGCAAGTTCGGATATCTCGAGATCTCGGAGCACATTTACCGCTCCATCACCTTCACATTCGCGACCTTCAGCGAGATGGGCGTGTTTCTCGATCGCACCTCCGAGTCGCTGCTGAGGAGGATCCGCACCGTCGCCTTCATCGCCCACGTCCTGCCCAAGAACACCAAGGCCTGCTTGGACTTCATCCAGGGCGACTACTTCCAGGAGGGCGACATCGCGCTGCTCAAGCGCTTCCCGAAACTCCAAAGACTCGAGGTCAACTTCTACCCCAGTCTCATCCTCGCGGCGTCGAACAAGTTGCCCAAGATCGTCAAGCCTCTCGAACAGCTCGAAGACGTCGAGAATATCGTGCTCAGAGTGCCCTCGATGCTGTATTGCCGAGAGGCTGCTGGGTGTCCGCTGCCGCCGGCGAATCGATTACGCGACTCGGATCGTTTCAGACTGGAAAGACCGGGAGTGTTGACGAGCGAAGGGCATCGGGGATGCAGGGCATATTGGTGCCATCTCGGTTCCACTGAGCAATGAGGGGTAGGTGATGCGCAGAGCTATCTTGGCTGCCGATTGTCGTCGGTCAGTTCATCGTGTGGCGGCATTGATTTTTCAGAGATTTCGGAATTCCTTTTTTTCGGATGAAGAAGGAGCATGACTAATGAATAACGAACGATTCACTTTCCTTGTCACCCTCGGCCTTTTTTCTTTTCTTTCGGTTGTATTACTTTACAAAGACGTCTCCGCAGGCGCGATAGCAATATGACTGAAGCAATAGACAGCTATACCCAACAGTGTGGTCCACCGGGGCGAAGAGTCAGCTGTCAGCTGACGGTGTCGTTGAGAACGTGAGACGACAGCAGGCTCCTAACGGCCAATGGCAGGCAAGAAACGAGAAATTTGAGATATGATGAGAGAAACCGGACCGGATCGAGACGTATTTGCGAGAGATGCTCAATGGGGAAGGATGCAGAAACAGCCGAGTGAGCGGCCGACAGCGAAGGCTCAGGGCGAGCCTAATCGCCACCCTTCTTGCCGCTAGAAAATTTCTTCGAAGGCCCGCAGAGCGGCGGCACCAATCATCAGATCTTCCGGCGGATTCGTTGACAGCTGGGGGTGACGATGGGAACCTTCAAAGTCGCGCAAGTCGTCATCCTGCGCAGCATATCCAGGATTACCACTCGGTGACGACCGAGTGCTTCAGATCGTCCGAGAAACCTTAACACTTCCAGTCGTATGTTACCCGCAGGAGGAATTCGGTGTCTGCAACTGAGCACCGACAGGTGTGCCGACGATCTGGTGGGAATCCTGGGCCTGGCCGGAGACGCTCCTGTCCAATCAGCTGACAACGTGACGGGTGCGTGGATTTCAGCATGAACTCCAGACTGCCAGATGACGAAACAACCTTATTCGGGCGCCGAAGATCAGATCGAGGGGCCTTTTCGAAAGAACAATCAACAGTTGGTCTGCAGATGAGTTACATGGCGCTCACCGAACAATGATGGGCATCGGTAAGAGAAGGAATCTGGAAGGCAGGGCAGATATAGCATACTGGCCAGCATCCCAGAAGCGTCAAGGCGGCATGGTCACTCGAAATTAGCCGGCACGCTAGAAGCTGACAACCATGCAGCTGAATCCCTGGCCGGAAGGCATGGCATCGAAGCTGTGAGGCGTTCTCGGGTCCCTGAGGAGCGGATCGTTCCACGGTTCGGTGTTGCATCGTGTCACGGCAGCTCAACCTGGTCTTCCCAATATTGAAACAACACATGTACACACCATGCAGTGTATCTTTACGTCACACAGGAGCGACCTTCCTGCATACGATTCGACAGAGCCTCCCGACGATCCAAAAGAATGGCAGGTTTGGATATCCCTGTCTTGGTGTCAACCCTGCCCCCCACGTGCCCCCACGGCGGCACCTTAAGACTCGAATTGTCTTTCGGGCCCCGAGAAAGAAATGATCACCCGTATCGAAATTTTTCACGCGTTTGAGGACTCTGGGGCGCACGGAAATTGGCAAACTCGGCCCACTTGTGGCAATCAGAGAATGTGGAGCATGAGAACTGTGGCGACGACGGTCAGCCAACTGCGCGCCCACGTGGGGGAGAGAACGCAACGTTGTTTATCTGGGGCGGTCCCGGCGGGTTGGGTGGACCGCTTATTCCGAACCCACCTCGCCAAGCGATCGCGCCAACACAGCCCGATGGTCGACCCCGTCAACGCTAGACTCGCGTGCGGTGATGCCGGTCATCAGGCCTGTTCGTGCGGGTAGGCGTTCCTGCGGGACTACCTCGACGACCAAACTTGACGCTCCTTGCGTATCGGGGTACAGGTTCCCCGCATGTTGTGCCCCGCCGTTCGGCGTCGTGAAGAACGCGGAGGGCGATCGTCTATCTTCACCTTATCGAGAGCGGTATCACTGTTCCAAACCCTCCGACAAGAGGAACACAAGCGGTCTGGAAGAGCTCAGCTGTGTTTTGTGCGGCTGAATTTTTAAGTCAGCTCAAGCTTTCCGACGCGTGCATGAGGTCTTGGTAAAAGCCAAGATGAAGCCAAGCCGTTTCTCCCGATTCCTCCGTCTTGGCCTGTTTGAATCGCGGCGAGGGTGCCCATGAGATGATTTCCAACTCCCGCACACGATCGTGGCGCTTGCAAGCCCGCTGCCGACACATCCCGGAGACACATCACTCACACGACAATTCGCTAGTTTGTAGCCCGTCGTCGCCGAGCTGGGCCTGGCCCTGGATTGCCGTGAGGGGGTATCCTCGGCCGTTAGCGCCACATGCGGTTCGGTGCAGAAAAAACGAGACAATTGGCTGCCATGCGCGCCATATCGAGAAGGAACCTGGGTGATTTTGCGATGGTGGTTGGGGGGCAATAAAAATTCCAGGGGTATATTTTGGTCCGCTAATTCTGGACCAACCAGCCGCGCACGTGGGCCGTTGATACGGAACGAGAGCACGCACCATCTGCGTCGGCCCCGTTCTGGAGGGGCGTGTAAGACTTTCTTTTCTCTGCGATGGCGGCATGCATTCACGTTCAATTTGGCCAAGTCGGTGTCCCGAACTGGGCAGGTAAAGATGTACAGTGGGTATGACGGGGCTCTAGGCCGATCATCTTGTGATGAGCAAGAATTCCGGGAGACATAAGACTGAGCACTCGCAAGTCGTCTCGCTCACAAATCCAACTGCCACTGCCAACATCGCTTTCTCCGGGTCATCCAGTCCAACGTTTTGACTTTCAGCCGCCACTTGCGACCTGCAGTACCCCTCGCACCCTTCCCGGTATCACATCACTCGAGCCTCCGGCTCCTCACGCGACCAAAATGGTGCTCAGTCAGTTCGACTACGTCTTCGCCATCGGCACGTTTTTTGCGCTGCTAGACGCCTAGTAAGTTGCCTCTTCATGTCCGCCATCCAATTGACCACTTTCTGAATGCTAACCGGCTCTGTAGTAACAATGGCGCAAGTAAGTTGCTGCTCGCGTGACTTCTTACCGCTTTGAGATCGAGGAGTTGAGATGCTGACCGGGATGCACAGACGACGTCGCGAACGCTTGGGCAACCAGTGTCTCGTCGAGATCAATCACATACCGACAAGCCATGGTGCTCGGTACCATCTTTGAGATGGTCGGCGCAATCGTAGGTCTCCCCTACCCCATATTCCTGAGCTAGACACAAGCCTGACCCATGCGACCACAGACAGTCGGAGCACGCACAGCCGATACCATCAAGAACCAGATCATCCCTAATGACGCCTTCGGTGGAAACGCCGGTGTTCAAATGCTCGCTTTCACATGCGCACTCGCTGCCGCCTCATCTTGGGTGATGTGGTGCACCAGGCACTCGGCACACGTCTCGTCAACCTACTCGCTCGTCTCAGCCGTCGCTGGTGTCGGTGTCGCCACTGTGGGTGTCTCCAAGGTACAGTGGGGCTGGAACGGCGGTAAGGGTCTAGGGGCTATCTTCGCTGGCCTCGGCATGGCGCCTACCATTTCGGCCGGGTTCGGAGCCGCTATCTTCATGCTCATCAAGTTCGTCGTCCACGTCCGCAAGAACCCCGTTCCTTGGGCCGTCTACACGTCGCCATTCTTCTTCCTTATTGCCGGGGTCATCTGCACGCTGTCTATCGTCTACAAGGGCTCGCCGAACCTTGGCCTGAACAAGAAGCCGCCAGCCTTCATCGTCGGCGTTACGCTAGGTGCAGGAGCCGGTCTTGCCCTCCTGGCCGCCCTGTTTTTCGTGCCATACCTCCACGCCAAGGTCATCAAGAAGGACCACTCAGTCAAATGGTACCATGTTGCCATGGGCCCCCTCCTGCTTAAGCGTCCGGCACCCGAGGGTGTCGATGTCGCTATCGTCCCCGACTACGCGGTTGTGCAAGACGATGATGAGACTGTCGAGACCCCTCCTGTTGCATCCGACGCCAGCGCCAGCGACGAGCACATCTCGAAGCTGTCAGACGACGGCGAGAAGAAGCTGGCCGCCGATCCTGAATCGCAGAACCCGGTCCGCATGTTGACGCTCAAGGAGATCGATGAGGAAGGCACACGAAAGCTCCACGCTAAGCTCAGGAAGAACCGCGGTCCTATGGGCTGGGCCATGCGCACGCTCCACGAGAACCCTATCGGTAACGGCCAGATCTATGAGAAGCACAACCTCAAGGCCATGGTCAAGCGACTGCCTGCTATGATCGTCTGCGGTGCCCTGTATGGAAGCCACTACGATATCCACGCGGCTCAGTCCGGTATCGCCGGCACACCAGATGGCGAGCGCATGGCTAGAGTGTACGCGCACGCCAAGAAGTACCCCAATGAGGTCGAGCACACCTACTCGTTCGTACAGGTCCTGACTGCCTGCACTGCATCCTTCGCTCACGGCGCCAACGACATTGGAAACTCTGTCGGTCCTTGGGCGGTTATCTACTCGGCCTGGAGCACAGGGAGCGTCGTCGAGTCAAAGGCCCCTGTCCCGCTCTGGCAACTTGCTGTCCTCTCTGCGACCATCTCGATCGGTCTCCTCACCTATGGCTACAACATCATGAAGGTCATGGGCAACAAGATCACCTACCACTCTCCCAGCAGAGGTTTGTCAACTCCACTTTCCAACCCAAATAATCGCAAATACTAACTAGCTGCAATAGGATGCTCCATGGAAATGGGCGCTGCTGTCACCGTTCTCGTCTTCTCGCAGTACTCGCTGCCCGTGTCTACCAGCATGTGCATCACCGGCGCGACCGTTGGTGTCGGCCTCTGCAACGGCACGCTCAAGGCCGTCAACTTCCAGCGAGTAGGGTTGCTCGCTATCTCTTGGATTGCTACCATCCCCATCGCGGGTACGCTTGCCGGTGTGCTCATGTCGTTGTTCCTTTATGCTCCTCATTTTTAGATTTCTGGTTGGCGGTTGCATAGATGGCATTCGAAAAGCATTTTGGAAGATGGGGTAGAGGCAGCGGGTTAGCGGCCCGGTGATGGGTTTGAGTTTCCATAGAGGGTGGTGTTGTTGCTTGTGGGTTTTAGCGGGAGAATGGCGTACTGGCAGTTGGAGATGTTGATACAGGGATAGAACTATTACAGAATAGTGTCTTACAAAATATACGTTTAGAAGCTACTTGTCTATCGTGGTGTCCATTGCGCTTTGCCCAGTGATTGTGCAGGTTCCGCGTACCGGGTTTTCCCTTCTTACAATGTGAAGCCAAGACCTGCCACGATGATTTGTGCCGGCTGTTGGAGCGGTTCGGATGCTTGGCTGCCTTTTCCCTCGGGTATCTTGGTATCTCCGCTGCAAGGGCACACCGGCAACCTATCCGGAATGGAACCACTGATAAATACCCCCTGATAGCCGACAGAAACGGCAGCTGCCCACGCACGCATTTATCCAGCCGTAGCTCGCGATATTCGCTAACTGCCAGCACGTCCGCCGAATGGAGCGCCTCTGTGACCTAGCTGTACCTTAATATCGCCGTAATTGGCCGGGTCTCCGGCTGCAACCACCGCTCGAGCTAGACACTTTCCCCGATCTTCGGGAACCGGGGTGCTGTATAAAACCGCCCAGGAGACCTTCGATTGACGATCCCGAATATTGTTTCGTTTCGTCATCTGTGCAGTGAACATCTGATCTACCTCACAGAAATACCACCAAGCCAAGATGCATCTCCCATTCGTTCTCTCAGCCCTCGGCTCGCTCTTCGTAGCTGTCGCGACAGCGCAGGCCGCCGTCCCCAAGACCCCCGGCCTGACCTTCCTCTATTCGCTGAACTGCACGCTCGGCGACTCGCTCCCCGTCGGCGACGTCCCCGATGGAAATCGCGTCGTGATTCCCATCACAGGCGGAACATTTTCCGGCCCGCGGATATCCGGTTCGTCCCCTGCCCTCGCAACCACCGCAGACAGCGACTAACATCCACCAGGCAAGGTCCTCAACCTCGGCGCAGACTGGGGCCTCATCGACAAGAGCGGGACCTTCTCGGCGGACACGCGGTACCACCTGCTGACGGACGACGGCGCGCACATCTTCATTCGCACCAGCGGCCCTGCGCAGGCCGATGGGCGGCTGCACCTGAGGATTATCTTTGAGACGGGCAGCCAGAAGTACTACTGGTTGAACAATGTGGTGGCGGTGGGCATCTTGAAGGCGGGGACGGGCGTGGTGTGGATTGATGCTTGGCAGTTGGATAGTCCTCTCTAGTGGTAGGGTGGTGATGGTGGGGGAGGGCTAATTGAGGTTGTTTTGGAGTTTTGTGTCCAGCTGGTTTTTTTTTGCATCACACCGCGATGCGTGACTTCATGTCGTGATAAAGTTTTGGTCGCCCTGGCCCATGTTTCACGAGAACCTGTCGGCGGCAGAGTGCGAGAGTGCGAGCTAACCAAAGCTGCAGCCTCCTGCAGGTGGAGTCGACTCCGCGCGTCGTGGCTTCTCACCGCCAGGCAACCGCGATCCAGCATCGCATAACTCCAGCGGACGACCCAGAGAGACGCGGGTCGCTATTTCGCTTCAACCTTTCGCGCAACCAACGGCAATCATGGCAAACTTCACGCATCTCCCCCTCGAGGTCATCCAGCAAGTCGCGTCGCTCTGCTCGTTTCGCGATGTTGTTGCCATTCGCCGGACCTGTCGACTGTTCAACGACGCGTGCGATGACGTTTTCGTGTCTCAGTGGTGTTTCCTCAATCAGGTGCCGGTCAGCATGGAACTCAAGCATTGTTGATGTTGATTGTCCCAGGTTGCTCACCACCATTTTCCAGACAAACAACCCCGCCTCCAAACCTGTCCGTGACAAAGAGGCGCTGCGCAAGCTGATCGCCAGTAAACTGACCTCTACGACATCTGACGAAACCAAGATGGTCTGGAATCGTTTGGCTGCAGGCGCGTCGCAGCTTCACATCCTTCTGGACGAGTTGGAAGAGCTTTTGGTGTCATACGAATCCGTCCCATGGGAGGACACTGTCAGACGCCGACACCCCGTGGAAATTTCCCGGGCGGGGCAAAACATCATCGGCCTCCTCAGCACCTGGACTGTGCTCTGCGGTATGTTGTAGGAGATCCCTCAAAGCCAGATGCACCGTTGGGCTCCCTAGGCTGCCATGCTGACCTTGCGGGACAGACCCCACGGTAAACAACTTCACCATGGCGGCGTCCCTCAGCGGTTTGGCCGCCTACATGCTCGGCCCAAGCGGCCTCGATACATGGGACCCCTCAACCCGCGTGATGCTCGCGTCCCAAATCTCTTTCTGTCTCGCCATAGGTGTGCTAGGGAATACCGTGCTCAACAACATGCCGATCCTAGTCAACCGAGTCATGCACCTTCGCAAACCCGAGGCTTACGGAGAAGGGACATACAGAATGGAGCTGGAGTCTTCGTTCGAGGGCGTACAGGCCACAAGTTTCCTGGTGCTGGGATGTCTACCGTGGCTCCTCCGCTCAGATCCGGGCGTCATCGTTCGGGATGACCTCCCGTATCCCCCAGCGCTGCCGCTGCTGGCGTCTGCCGAGCAAGGGGATATTCCGCTGCCAGATGGGAAGCCACCGTCTCCGTTGGCTTTCCCCAACCGTGCTCCGGGTTCGCGGTTCGCCCCTGGCGAGTTATCGATGCACTCGTTTGGCTATGCCCCGTCGTGGAACCGCTGGCTTCGCGCTAGTGTCGATGCACAGATCAAGGACATCGCGCGCGGGGAATGGGTGGGCTACGTGTCGACCTCACAGGGCCGCAATGGAGACGTTCCCCCGCCGGCGCATGGGGTGCACTTCACCTCCCGGTCGGATCCCCAGGATGCAGATCGACTTCTGCTGATAGCCGACGGCGTCGATAGCCGTGGGGCCTTTAAGCTTGACGGTTTTGTGATGTTGTCCATGGGCTTTGTATGCCTGGAGAAGTGGTGGACTGGGGCTAACGGGGTGCCGGCGCATTTGCTTTGGGGTGCCATCACTCCGCTGGGCATCGCTGGTTCCTGGAGCTACTTGAGCGCGCCGAGGATTCCTATGGGGTTAATGTGGTTGTATAAGAAGGAGTGGGTGCGGGAGCGTACCCCAGTGCTCAAGACGGCGCTGGGAACATAGGCCTAGCGACGGTAACGTTGCGAAAGAGTCAGAAGCCGTTTTTGGCTTGACGAGCAGCGGTTGCGTATCCGCCCGCATGGCTCGAAGCTGTCTAGCGAGGCTAGATGCAGCGCCTCCGCGGGGAGGGAATAGTGTTGGATAGACCAGGAGTTGGTTTTACCCCAGCATCCTGCCGACCACGCGCCGTCCGCGTGATCGTCCCACATATACTCTTGATATACCTCATTCCAATGCGCCCCAGTTGTCGCGGCCCAACCGCTTCATTCGTTCCGCCACAGCCGGGGGCGGATCCTCCTCATCAAAACCAGCGCGCTCATCATACTGCGAGTTCCCGACAAGCGGCTCATCCACCCCAACCAGCTCATTCAGCAACGGGAACCTCTCCGCCATCTTCTCCCTTAGCTCATCCACATACTCATCATGAACAGCACACTTCCCCCGATAATAGTCATACAGCCGCAATGTCTTCAAACCCGGCGGAAGCCCATCCACCAACCGAAACGGCGGCATTACCGCTATCCCCGTGCTACCATACTCAACATCCTCCCCTTCCCTTGGCTGCGGCGGTCCAAGCAGCGCCACAATCGGCACGGCCAACACCTTCAATGCAGCAAAATCATGCAACGACCCAATCGTATACCCATACACCCTCGTATCCTCTAGGTCCTTTGACCAAAGCGGTTTCCCATTCCCATTCGCCGCATCAAACTTCGCATACTCATCCCCCAACGGATCACCCCGCCCCCTCTGTCCTTGGCCCCGCCCAATCCGTCCTGCGGCCCTAAAATCTTCCTCTCGCGCGTCTTCCTCCTCCGGCTCCCCATGGAACGACAGCGCGCCGTGGATATCCATATCCAGCACCCGGAGAGTCGCCTTCTGTTCGGCGAGACATTTCCCGATCGTCTTGGGTAGCACGACAGGCTTCCCCCCCTTGGAGTGTGACAATCCCCCGGCGGAGAAGGTGAATTCCTCTAGGGCCTTAGGGACTCGAATGATCACGCCAAGCAGCTCGGAGCCAATATCGGCGTTTGTGATGGATATTTTGCGAACGGTGGATGTTCCCGGGGGGGAGACTTCGTGATTGTTTTGGTATGCAATCAGGGCGTTTGTGCTGTAGGTTGTGAGGGAGGGGAGGCGTCCAAAGTAGCGGAAATGGTCGAGGAATTCGGCGCTGTCGTACACGCGCTCGTCGTAGGGGGTGTAGGATTCGATGTGGACTGTTTGGAGGGTTTGGAGGGAAGGGGAGGGGAGTGGGGAGAGGGAGGGGTAGTTGTTTCGGAGGAAGAAATCCCGGATGAAAAAAGGAGTGTACTCGATCCCGTAGGCCTGCAGGTAGGTGAGGTTTTTGCAAAGGGAGAGGAGGAGAATGGTCGCCGCGGCGGCGAAGCCTTTGTCGCTTTTGTGGCCATGGTGCTCGGCCCCAGAGGAGCCGGTGAATTTCCAGTCGAGAGATTCAAGGATTTGGTGCGTGGTGGAATCGGGGAGGCCGATGGTGCGGGTGTATTCCTTGATGCGCTCGTGGGCGGCAGCGTCGTTTGGGCTTGGCGGTGGGATGACTGCATCGGTGGTGGTGAAGCATTTCCAGGGTCGGTCGGGCCAGGCCCCGGTATCGATGAGGAGCTCCTCGACGTGGAGGGCGGCGGAAGGGTCCTGCGCGTAGGCGGAGAGGTACGGGTATATTTTTTCGATGTCCTTGCGGCCGGCAATGCGCAGGGTTCGGCGAGGTGGAAGGGCCACCATGGGCTGCTGCAGGTGCGAATCGCCGCTTGGATCCATGTCCATGAAGTTGAGGTTCGTCTCTCTGATGCTCATGCGATTTGGAACTTGAGCCAAAACACGAGACGATGAAGAGACAAAGGAAAGCAGAAAGATTGACCGAAACGCAGCCACGCGTCGTGGAATCATGGTAGGAAGGATGACTCTTGGCTGCAGAACAACAAACGCGTCCCCCTTTTTGTATTTCGTCTGCGCCGCAGCAGATCAGGCAGCCGGGCCCTGACAGTATCCCCGTTAGTCAGCGTCGCACTTTCTGCAACAAACAACCCGACTGAATGATCAGGCTGTTTGGTGCCTATCTTAACAGCAAACATCTCAGCAACACAAGCCGTCAGATGTGATGAGAGCTTTCCAGTGGTGCTGGGCTGGTTCGATATGCACTGCGGATGAGTCATCTTGTCAAGAAACTTACCCTGTATTTCCCTGTCTGCATAATTGGAAGCTCCCGTCTTGCCCCATTTTCAATAGTGGCGGCGGGGTGCAGGCGGGTGCAAACAGAGGACGGCAAGAACAACAAACGGAGTATGCGAGAGATGAGACGAAAAGGGGCAATTTGTAGGCCCTTTTCGTTGTCCGCTGGTCTTCGGTAGAAGGGCTAGCCGTCAAATTGAGGAACAGTTTCCAATTGGCAAGGCTTTTGTGACGGATTTCTTACCGCCTTTTGGTCTGAAATACCTGTTTGGGTAACTGCAAACAGTAGCTGCAAGCGAAAGCTGGGAAACGGCCTAATAAGGCATTCGTCGTTGCCAGTATTTGAGATATGCGCAGGGATTGACGGGCTGTCACTTCCATGCTTTCCCCTATTTCTCAATCGCTTTCTCAGCACAGACTCTCGCCGCCTTTGTTTCTGGCAACCTATCCGATCGCCTAGAATCCTCAACCATTCAGAACCCAAGCATCTCACACACAAAATGGACGCCCCCATCAATGTCCGCGAAGGGGATGCTTTTGGAGTCAATGTCAGAGCGAAACTTGAGGACCTCATCAAAACAAGCGTCTACCCCAAGCGGTACCGGTTTCTTTTGGCCAAGCTCAAGATCAGCGAAAAACGACGTGACGACACTTGCGATATTGCAGACAAGCGTGCTGAGCGACAGAGACGCAAGGTTTATGACGAGTGCCACCGGAAACATCAGGAACTAGAGCGATCCATTTTGGCCAAGCTGGAAGATAATCAGGTACATCTGCCTGAAACGATGGCCGAGCCAAAGCCGCTTCCGGATTCCGACGCCGAGGATAGTCGCGAGAAGGTCTCAGAGGTTGGAAGCGCTCAGCCCGTGCCTCCTCCGGGGCAGGCTACACCGGTAAGTTCCCTATCCAACCATCACATCGAGATCTTAACCTCACCCTGCAACACACAGTGCGAAAAATGCATCTACGGAGAATCACACACTGAGAGCCCCGAGGACTTGATGGAAAGGCTCAGACAACTCCTAGCTGACCACAACCAGCCGCCTGCCGTCAACACACAGGGAGTATACCGCAATCGACTGGGCTCGCGGTCTATTGACGAGTGGATTCACGTTTGGAAAGGCCTCGACCGCCTGAGATACGCGGTAGCGGACAGTTTGCGAAAGGAGGTTGAGAACCGTTGGCAAATCAAGGTGCAGCCGAGCGAGATGGATGCAAGGCTAAGATGGCACGGCTCTACAGGGCTCCCGCCGGCGTGAAACCTGATATCAATGGTAGGATAAATTGGTTTTGAGGGGTTGGTCTCAGGGGCTTGGTTCAAGCCGTTGTGGTTAGCGCGGTTGCGAGTATATAGTTTTATGATTTAAGGGGTAAGATAGGACAAAGACTTTGACGAGATTAGCATTGGGTTCTTGCCTTGGTATTAGCTTATTGCTTGGGCATCATGACAGCCACCCATAAGGTCGATGTAAATAGAGCGTCCCCGTCCCCTTGGGTTTATCAACACGCCAGGTATTGGCAGCACGGCCCCTCCATGTGTCACGGAGAGCGTAGGTGACCTGGCTTATGGAACGAAACACACCTAGGAGAACGGCGGGAACTTGTAAAGTAATCATCAGAAATAGCAAGAGTGGAAGATTTATAAAAGCAACAACTCTGATTTGGTATAAATATCTCTACAGGGGTATCTATCTCCTCAGCCCACCTCACCCAACGATTAACTTATCAAATCGGCATCTCCAGCTGGACAGCTAACCAGTAAACGGCCCCAGCCAGCCTCAAGAATCCTGCCTTTCTTCCTTCCGTAGTATTATGATGTGCAGTTCCAACCGGCAACAACTGCAGTTCCGGTAACGGGACAAGTACCCGAACCACATATCCTCCTACACTCCTCCTCATTATTAGAAATCAACACAACCTGCCGCTTTTCTTCCTACAATCCTCCTATGCTAGTCGCCAACGTCTCAAAGCAACGCTAAATGAAAAACCCAAGCTGAAAGAAAAAGCCGTGACTCTGATCAACATCAATACAAACTGATCAACTCAAAGGTTTGCCTGCAGCCGGAGTTGCGGCCCTGGAAGCACCACCAGGAGCCTGAGCCAGCTCCCTGAGAGGGCCGTTGACCTTCGGCCGTTTGGCGCTGTCGAAGAACGGCGAGTAGGAGCGCGACTGCTCCCTGAAAAGGCCACTAGGCTGCGACTGGTTGAGGCTGGCAAGGAAGTGCGCATATGTTCGGCCCTTCTCGGGAAGTCGGGCAACTGTGGTGTCTTCTTCCATCGGCATCGGTCCGTCAGCAGGTGGCTTCTGGTCGTCCGTCGCGGGCGTCAAGTCGCTAACGCCAGGGCGGCCGTCTGAGTTCATGCCATCCGCTCCTGCCGGCTTGCTCTGCTCGAGTTTCGCAAGGAGCCTTTCGTTGAGATAGGCCTGTGCTTCGGCCACGCCCTAAATTTCAGGGTTGCTGAGGTCAAACTCGTTGAGAAGCCATGCAGGAACCCAGCCGAAGGCAGCGTCGGGGTCGAAGTACTTGACGACGAACCAGCGATGATGCTCGCGTCCACCTCCGTCCTCAAATCCCTCTGCCCAAGGGAGCCGTCCGGTGCTCAGGTCAGGATTGTAGCATTCAGGGACATCGTCCTCCAGCTCGCGGACACTTCCACGCACGCCGACCTCGGTGAAATCACCGGGCGGAAGGACCACGACGGCCCAAAGGCCCTCGACGCCGTAGGGCACGTAGTACAGGGCTCCTTCAGTGGGGTTTGTGATGACTCTGTCAAAGCTGTCATCCGGCGACTGAACCGGCTCTTGGATCACCAGCGGCTGGGCCGCCACTGGCTTGGCCGGCTGGGATTGCGGCTGTTCGGACTGTGCACGTCGTTTTCCCTCCTGGCATCCCTGTTGTCCGTCATCTCTGTCTTGACATCTTTGTTGTTCATATCCGCCTTGACGGCATCACAGTTGAGGACGCGAATGCCCAGCACCGCCACCAAGTCTTGTCGCCGTCTCCTGTGAAAGCCGTGCAGTCCGGAGTTCAGGTGGTTACCTGCCGAATGGATGGCGGACACAGCGCCATCAAAGTCCATGTCGTGCTTCTTGCAGCGGAGGATGTACCACTTTCCCTTCTGGTAGTCTCTGGCATCGCTGGGCTTGCTGTAGATGATCTCGAACTTGCGGCGGTTGGGGTTTCCGTTCTGGTACACCTCGTCGAACTCGATTGTGGTCTCTGGGGACTCAGAGTCGTCGCTGTCAGTCGCGTCGCTGGCGTAGCGGACGCTGCTGGTTCGCTTGCGCTTTCTTCCCTGTTGCGTCTTGTGTTAGCAGAATGAACGTGATCGTCGCGCCATGCGAAAACTCACATTCCGAGCCATGAGTCGAGGTGAGGCATCCTCTGACTCTGACTCCACCGACTGCTCAACGGTCGCGGTGTTGGCTGCATCTGCCAGCTTGAAGGTTGCTTGTGTATGCTGGACTAGGAAGTGGTCGTCGGGATCTGAAAGCTCTGAACTGCTAGGTGACGGTGACTTGGCATCCTTCGGATTCCCCTCAACAGTGCCATTCTCCACGGTAGGAAGTGGCTTCAGTGATTGAGTTGACACGTCCGGGCTGGGTGAGCGACCTTGGAACGCTTGGCTGATCGCCTCTTTGACGAAGCGCTTGTGCTCGCTCTTCCATTTGGCCTCGGAAGCAGCGTGCTCAGCGGCGTTCTCTCTCATCCGGTCGGCAGCCTTCGCCTCTAACTCAGCATCCGCGGCGCTGTGATCTGGCGCCTTTCTGAGTGACTCCTGCAGGGCCTGGATGTCCTTCTCAAGCTGAGCTCGCTGGGCGATGAGCTCCTGCAGCCGGCTGGCATTCGCGACTTGCTCGGTGTCGCGCTGCGTCTTGTGCGCCTCGAGTTCCGCTTGGATCTCTTTGTTCTTGGCCTCCACACGCTCTTTGCTTTGCTTGATGTTGCTTTCGCATTTCGCTTTGTTCTCGTCAATGCGCTCTGCGAGGCGCCGGAACGCGGCTCCATCCGCAAGAGTGGCGGCTTGCGAATCCATAGTCGGTGACGGTGCGGGGTCAAGAGGGTTGTAGAATGGAGTGACGGCGAGCAACGAAGTGAAAATGGGAGAAGTGAGGGAAATGAGGTGTTTTTGGCTTGCCTTGTTCACGGAAGGTACACCGAACCAAGCTAAGGGCGAGCTAAAGCCAAGTTGAAGGAAAATTGTAGTTGGTGGAAGAACGGTGATCAGAGGTGCGATGGCTGTTTGCCAATTCTGAAAGTGACCACTTGGTGGGCAACTCAAACTTGCGCGAGCAACCAAAGGTGACTCGCCCCACCTTGAGAAGAAAACAATCACTTACCTTGCATCCCTGGGTGCGAAATGAGGCCCCAGCGCCCTTTGTTCTTCCACAGCTCACGTGGCTGCTCTGGCACTCTCAGAACTCGACCTGGCCGCCACCAGCTTGAGACAAAGGTCATTGCTGGTGCGTTCCTTCGTGGATGGTGAACTCCCCATCGCACCGACTGACTGGCGCTGGCCAGGACGACCGCAACTTCTGCAATACAAAACGATAGGCAATTCGAGTTGTTTTCCGACATCCAAAGTTCCTGTCCATTCGCCATTATCCACCCACAAGGGTATTAGGTATATAGAACATATGAAGTATTGGAGATAACCTCAAACCCGATTGGGAGACGCAAGGAAGGTAGCCGATAGCGTGAAGAACACCGATTAATTCTAAGGCATTCCCTTCTCCTCAATAAAGACCACAGAACAACGGAGACCCAAAAAGTATGAAAGGACAAATCCACTCAGATGGTATTATTGAGGCTGGAAACTCCCTGATGAAACGACCATGAAAGACCAACAACCAAAACACATGTCTCAACGAGCCGGCGACTTTCCCCCCCTTTTCGCCCTGCCAGCTGACAGGAGCGGCGGTTCCACGAAGGAGGCAAAACCTCCCACGATGTGGAAATGTGAGGCTTTTGAGATAGCGAAGGCGGAGGCGTTGGCTGTGAAGTGACGGACAGCCTGATACCTACACGAGTGGTGCGTATGCGGGGAGCAGCAGTAGTTGACACCATTCTGACCTGCGGCGTTGAAGGGACGGTTGTTGGCTTTTGTCCGACTTGGAGAGCCAACGAGCTGAATGTTGACGAAGCTGGCCGTCGCTGGGTTGGGGATAACGAAGGGGTGACCATCGACGACCTCTTGGTAGGGCTTACTGCTACCACGGTAGTCGTAGCCGACGTCTTTGGCGGCCAGGACGTACCCCTACCCGGCTGCCCCTGGGACTGTGACTGTGACCCCCGTTGCCGCCGCAATGGCGGTTGCAGGAGCTGCGAGGTTGGAGGTAATGGTCCCGCGTATTCCGCGGGGTATGAACTGTGTGGGCTGAGATGGTGGGTAGGCAGTTCATCTTTGGCGCGACCGGGAAGCACGGTGCGCTCGTTGTCTTCAGAAGGAGAAGATGAGGCCACTGCTCTTGCTTTGTCCCCTACTGGCCTCGGCATCGGTTAGCTTCTTGTCGCGGGCCGGAGTGGAAGCCTTCGGGGCTGATTATGACAGGCGCACCTTGACCACCAATCCCGTTCCCCGGCAGGCTAAGCAAGTGTTGATGCTTCTTTGCTGCGGCTGAACCGCTTGGGTGAGTCCTTTCGCTGGATGTTGGCCAGTCTTGTCGCAGCGAAGGATATAGTACCGGGGGTGTTCGTGGTTTTTGGTCGGATGTTTGACGATTAAAAACTTTCTGTGTGGATGCCCACCCTGATAGACATCCTCCCAGTAGATCTCTCTGGAACCGGCACTTGGGTTCTCAAGCAAGGGCTGCGATTCACGCCTCGGTCTCGATCTTTCCGAGGGACGCTGTTGCTCTTGACCATGATCGGAATTGCTGCTTTCGAGTTGCCGTCTTAGAGACTGTAGGTCGGCGTTGAGGTCAGCGAAATGGCCCGAAAAAGTGGTGGGCGGCTAGTTGGCAACGGCGGTGAGAGGAAAACGATCAGAACTTACCCGGTGCTGTGAGATAGGCTCTTCCCCGTCGCTCTCTCGGCCAAGCTCATGGCAAAAATCGGCCTCACCCTCCGTTTCCGGCTCTGGCACCATTTGGTCCACCTCACCACCCTCACTATCATCAACATCCTCCTCGTCACTCTCTCCATTGCTCAGCTCCACATTATCGTTCCCGGGCTCCTCGTCGCTCACTGGTAACTCCGATATTGGCCCCGCCCACGATCCGAAAGCCATTGATCCACCTCCTTGTCAAATTTCATACGCTCCGCCCTCAGTCTAGACTTCGAGACCTCATACTCCCTCTCGTCCGTCTCCAATTGTTGTTTCAGCCTCTCAAGCTCTCTCTCCACTTTTCGGATTGACTCCCTCATTTCCTCGAGACCCTGTAGCCCCGCCGCAATGTGTGTGTTGTACCGATTTTCGCTTGCTTCGAGCAACTTCGCAGCCTTGTAGACTCGACCTAGAAGCCCCTCGTCGGAGATAGGGGCTTCTTGTTCGTCCATTTTCGAATGTGTGCCGGCACGTGTTTGTTGGGGGCAGACCAAGAGGGCAAAGGAAGGGCGGGACGGTGCTGCTAACTGTAAGGCAAACATGCGTCTGTGAAGAAGTGAAGAATGGAAAGGAGCAGAACTGGGAGTTCGAGGGGGCCGCGAGGTATCCCAAGAGCTGTCTGGGAAAACATGAAAGACTCCCAAGGCCCGGGTTGCCCAGACCACCGGACGTCATCCGCGACCGGCCCGGCTCGAGGGGAAGGAGCTTCCGCGCACCTGAACCACCCAACTCAGAAAGCCACGGCGGGCCAATTACATGGTGCGAATGCAATGCATCTCAGCTCTCACTGCGGCAGTGACAAATATATCAGATTTCGCGTTGAGCCCTTGCATCCCATGAAACCGCGACTCGAGCAGTTTTGTTTGCCCGCACGTCCAATGCTGCAGACATGGCTGATTCCAACTCGGCGGAGTTTCCGTGCAATAATCTCGCCTGCCAAGTCCCTCCTTCCCCAGACCCAGGATGCATGGGACCGTCCCCACGCCGACGGTCTACGTACCACGCACGTCTGCCTCCAAAGGCCGAGGCGTGCGAGATTCGGGTGCCATTCCAAAAACAGTCCCATCTCTTGCAGAATTTTCCTCCGCTACCACGGCACGCAGGCCTCAACTCCCAAAAGCACTCACATCCCCCACTCCATGCAGTTTGTTTGCTCGCGCGATGCGCGGCTGCAGCCACTGGCAAACCCCCGGCCCAGGAAACCCGCCAAGGCAAAAAAACGACAGACCAGAGCCCCAAAAACAAGACCTGTCACTTTTAACTCATCAGTGCCACCTTGCATTGGGAGGGGAAAGAAATCTCCGAAACTAGGACTCAATTCACACAGTATCCAAAAAGCCGAAGAAACACAGCGACCTACGGGGTACATGGGTATCATCCTGAAATGCAAACGCCACTGGTCAACCGCTGACCTCCAGAAAGACAAACAGAAACCAGCGGTGGGGGTTGCGCGACGAGAGCGGGAAAGCGACGGGTAGTCCCAGGGGTGGCGTATCTGAGGGCCGGTCGTGTCAAATTACGTAATCATTCCTTAGTCAGCCGCTCTGCGAGCGGTTGGGCCGCAATTTAGGGGCTCGCGGTCGCGCGGACCGCTTCTTGAATGGAACACACTTGACGACTTCCAATTACTGCGTTTCTGGTTGGCTGCGTAGAATTCAACAGGTCGACCCGGCTCAAGGGGTCCGAGTTGATGGGCTCGAAAAGGCGAGGTCGATTTGGGGAGTCTCAAGGCCGTACACCGTGCGAGTGCCGGTCGTCAGCGCAGTGACGGCAACTGTATGGCAACGCGTTGCGCCGGAGTCTGTTGTTTGGGGCCCGCCGTGCTTGCTCTGCTGGAGAGCGGAATATCAAGCTGTTTTGAGAGCTGCTGAAGCGTTTCTTCCCTGGTGCCGGGGTCGCTGCCGAGCTCCATGGAATCATCAGGAGAGGATGAGTCTGCTTCCTCAATGAGAGCGGCGGCATCGGACCTCAGTGTCCGGCCCGTTGGGCGGTGGAAGTTTTCGTTCTCGCTCTCGTCCGGCCGAAAGTCGGAGTCCGGATTTCCTGGCTCCTCGGTGTGATCTTTCTTGCCAATAGGACCCGAAAACCCACCATTGTCGATGCTAGTGTCCAAGCCGTTGTCTTCGGGACTTGGCTCGCAGGAGGCACTTTGACGAGACAACTTGCTCGCCTTCGCTACCGCGTCGTTGTTCAGACGCTGTTTTGACGCATCGCAGTTGACGACGCACTCGCCAAACTCCTTGATTGCGTTCCAGTAGGTCTGTTCTTTCTTGTGGCAGACTGTAGCGACATGTGCTGCGGCGGCCTTCCAAGCTGTTTTCGTTCCAGGGCCATCGAAATGCTTGTCGTGTTTTCTGCAACGGAGAATGTAATACCATGGCCTCATGGCCATCGCAGCCCCGGGAACTCCACGCCACGAAGGCGCTTTGTCCTCTGGAGGCGGGAAGTTGACGATTTGGTACATTCGTTGCGGGTCGGGACGCCCATCCTGATAGACCTTGTCAAAGTCGATTTTGGGAGCTTGCCACACCCACTCGGCAGTGCTTGTCTTTCCCGCTTCGCTAGCCGGGTACGACTTGGAGGTCTCATCCCTCCGCACCCTCCTTCGGGCTCGCTTGACGTTATCCCCATTGTCTTCTGGCTCGTCGAAGCCCTCATCGTCCGCGTCGGAGCCGGTGGTAGCGGTAGCCGCGAAATTTCTCTTCATCGGCTGGCAGGACCAACCAAGTCAGCAGAGCGCGAGAAAGGCACTTCGGTGCTGGGACTTACCCTCCTAGGTTTCCCCTCGCTCTTGGGAGGCTGGCTTTCTGGCATTTCGAGATCACGAGACCCCGTCGTCTGTATTCGTGACGGGTCCACAAGCCCAGGGCAAAACTGCTCTCTGAACGCCTCCCGGGAGTGCAAGGCATCGGCAAGAATCGCCGCAATGTCAAAAGGGCTTTCCTCTCTGGCGTGCTGTGGGCCGCCCCTGGGAGACGTGGGAGGTGGTATTTCCGTAGCGAACTCGCCGCGGGCCAAGAGATTCTGGTATTCCATATGCTCTCTTCTGACTTTGGCTTCAAAGACAGCAATGTCGTAGTCAATTTCTTTTAGCTTTGGCGCCAGTTCATACTTTCCCCCTGGGTTGTGCGCCTTCTGCAAGACTTCCTTCTTGAACTGGATCTCCTCCGCCAGGAGCATAAGGTTGATAAGAGAAAGGGTACCTTCGAGGCGCTCGTTGAGCGTATCCGCCGCTTCCTTGTCCAACTCCCTCTCCCACTGTTCGAGAGCGCAAACTCGATCGAGGGCCTCTTGCTTCTTCGCCTCTGCCGCAGCCTGTGCCGTTTGTATTCTCTCCTCGCACCTCTTTCGGCTTTCCTCGACCAATTCAAACCGCCTGGCGTTCTCTTCCATCGTCCTTGGGGGTGGAATGTTGATTTTCTGAACAAACGGAACTGGCAATGGACGAAAAAGGGCAGGGCAAAATAATGGTCGCTGTGGGAGTATCGATAGAACTACATGGGAGAATTGACAAAGTACAAACTGGCAGCAATTGTACGTAAGGTATTTAGGCTCTGGTGTTCTACGGGAACCGATTGGTGGTTTAAATTTGGCAGCTCTGCGATGTAGGAGAGGCTGGGAGACACCTTGATGCCGGCTGATGACCATATCATGTGTGGTCATATCATCTGGATGAGACAGCGGACGCTAACAGTACCTGCAGGAAAAACGCAGCTCTCAGTAACTGGTTCTCACCTGCCGCTCTGTGAGACAACTCCGGTGATTGGAGCATTTCCTTCATCGGTCTCAGCCTGGAAGCTCCCTGGGTAAAATACACCTCGGTACCGAAAAGCGTGGAGTATTGGCAGGTGTGGTAATCTGGATGCCGGGCGTGCCTGGTCAAACTCTCGCCATGGGCAATCGTCTTTCTACTTAACACATGTCCAGAGCAACCCCAAGATCAGCTTGCAGACCCTCACGCAACTTTGGCAAACCTGATATCTCTCCCGGCCATGCCGGATGCCCAGGCTTCATTGAGGGGTCGCAGGGGCCCTTCCCGCTGAAGGCAGCGGAAGGCGGAATAGGCGTCATTGCATGCAAATACCCGTAAGCCACCCAAAGCCACCGCAACGTCCCAAAATTTACAACCGGACCTCGCCACCTTCACTACCTTAGCACTGCTCTAGGCTCTCAGTCGGAAGTCCGCTGTGCCGTTGCAGAGCACAGAACTCGCCGTCAGAAAGAAGAAAAAAGAAAGAGGACACCCTTTTCCCTAAACCACAGCGCTCGTCAACTTCCAGATTGTGTCGACCTATCACTCAAAACCAAACACACTGTTCTGTTTTCTGACAAGCTGCATCCCTAGTAGCCAAGAGGAAGCGGGGAATGTGGGCGGCACGGGAGTGATTCATGCACGTATCACACACCATATTTTCCAAGTTTCCAGCAAAACCGTTTGACACCGCTCTTCCTCTGGATTCTGTCATTTTTGTGGAGACTTATCTCCTATGCCAGGGCGTTTTAGGGCACGGTCCAAAACAGGCCTGGGAATAGTAACAGCCACTGAAGCATTTGCCATTCGTGGTTAGTTCGCTTTCAAGCCGACCACTCAGGGGTCATTTCTGCCGTTGGGGCTTCATCTGCGGCGAAGGGTACTGTGGCCAATGAGGCACACCAAAGATAACAAACACTACGGCAGATCGGAGGGCGGGGCGGGTAGCGGGTAGGTGCTGCCAGTATCCTAGGAGACCAAGACCCCTTGTCGTGGGTTTCAGGCCAGGTTAGCCTTCGGAACAACTGGGTCGACCAGGGGACGCGTGGACAGTGTCTCAAAGGTGGCAGTGGACTGGCCCCCGGATTATTGGGCAATGATAGATCAGAAGTCAAGCCGTCCACCACGAATAGCCTACCTTAGCATCCCGGACAACGGAAAGGATCTGTGACTTCTCACGAGGCTTAGTGGCCGTTTGTCCTCTTCGCATCTGGCTCTCCTTTCAAATTTTGCCACATTATTTCGGTCCGTCAGTACTTTCCGAGCTAGGGTAGTACGTGCTCAAAGAGAGCATCATAGGGGGGCGGGAAATATGGGCCAGAGAAAATCTAGAAGATTCTGGGCTTTGCTTGCGGTACGCAGAGATTTATTTGGTTGGAAATCATTTACGAGAAACAGTGGCTGAATACGCTCAAGTGCGTGCGCTCATCTGAGCTATTCCTGCTATACGAAAGAGTTCGCGAGGTGTGAAGATCAGAGGCCGGACGAGATGATTTCCAGGTTCTTCATGGCAACGAGGAGCTGATTGGCCGGCTGCGCTATGTCCGTTCCGGCGTGGCTCGGAAGCTTTGACTCACTGCAATTTTAGCCCCGCAAGAGGGAATGCCTTGACTCTAACCCCATATGGACAGGTCGCATGGACTCGAGGATGCCAACAGTAAGTGCAAGTATCCGGTACCTAGACAAACCTACCATACCCCCTTGTTGAGTTCGCGTGAGCTTCAGCTGTAGAGCTAGTCGATTGCGAAGTGCCAGCTGTAGAGCACTGGAATGGAGCGCTTGGATGATATTAATTCTCACCTTTGTGGACAAACTGAAAAGACAGCCGAACTCATTGCTGGTTGCGTTTCTGAAAAATGGCAATGACGCTCGTGCAATAGAGCAAAAAGATAACAAATCTCGATGCTGAGATGATGTTTGACAAAGACGGGATTCGAACCCGCGCCCCTTTCGAGACCAGGAAGTATTCTTTTGAGTGCGAATTCAGGTGGTCCTGAACCCGGCAGCCTTAACCGCTTTGCTACTTTGCCTGTTGATGAAGATTACGAGTGAAAACTGTGTAGAAGGGGAGCCGTTAGGGCTGGGAGGAGTGTTAGTGGAGTTGGGTGCTGGTGATGGGGATGTGGGTCGTTCTGTTCCGCTGCAGGGGTCGAGTCAGGGGCGACGGTAAGACGCCCAATCCTATTTCTTTATCTCCCGCACGGATTCATCTCTTCAGCATCTCGATCTCTTCGGCGCGTCTCGATCTTTTCAACATATCTCGATCGTATCAGCATATTCCCGACTTCAGCAATTAACATCCGGCTGATATGCTGAGACAAAGAAACGTTACCGATTCTCTAACAGTTTGTTCTCTAAATTTGCTGTATGCACGATACTGTCTCTGTTGACAACACCAAACTGTTTCCTGTGCGCACGGTGGGGACAAAAGGCTTGCAAGAAATGTCTCTATTGCTGGGAAGGAATGGAGAAGGACAAATAAAGGAGCTGTTTGCATCCCATGTTTGCTGTTGCTTTGACATCAGCCCTTCCTCCACGGGGACCTCATAATGTGTCGTAACAATGCGATTGTTTACATCTGAGTGATGCATCCTGGAAACTGTGGGCTCAATCTTGCCTATTAATAGCCAAACCAAGTCCATACTATCGACCTGTACTGGTTCAGTACACCCTGACCCTGGCGCTGACGTTGAAGGTCTCCTTTGTTTGCCCGCCGACACATCAGCCTAGAGGTTTCCCATCCTACTGCCCTCTCTTCCAAGATCTCGAGATCTCAAGATGGGTGTATGTTGGTCTATCCCGTCATTCGACGAGCCTTTCGGCCCTCGGACTCTTCCTGCAGTCAGGGCTCCAGCACAGCCAAACGGGCAGGAGGCCAACCAATGCGGCAAAGACTCTGTCTCTAAGCCCCTATGCAATATTTGCATCAGGGCCCGTGCCAATTCAGCTGCCCAGGAGGGTACCACTACCAACGACATGGGTGGCTGCGCTTGCAGGGTCAAGTAGGCCCCCGGTTGGCGAGCTCCACGAGGGTGGGGGTTGGGGGGAAGGACATCGTGAGGTGGTGATGGGTGGTTTGTGAAGTTGGGGGGTTGTATGATGAAGATCGTGACTTTGGATAGTCTTCGGAAACCCCTCATTTTGGCCATGTTGGCGGGGTTGGTGTTGGACGTCGACCGGTATGGAAATGCGGGGGTCCTCACGTATTGGGCCTAGACATCATGCAGACATCTCCTTTTAGTATTTGAGGCGAGACCTCTGGATGTCACCTTTCAGTGTTGAAGCCCACGGGACTCTACGACTCCCCAATCTAGCAAAACCATCGGTTCGGAATCAATAATGAGCGTTTAACTTTCGTGACAGACCTACAGATTCCAGATGTTGATCCAGTTCAGTCCAAGTCCAGTGTTTGCGAAACATCCTCTCCGGTAGTTATCTCCCCCAAGAACTTCTTCAGTAGCCGCCTCTGAATGAGGTGCATATCACGGATATCGAACTCAATGTGCTCCCGTTCGTCCTCCGATGGCGCTTCGGCTGTTTAAGCGGCATTTTGGTGGCCAAGAAGGCAAAGACAAGGGTAACCTTTCGTTCACGGTGGTGCTGGCGCTATTATTTAGAAAGTAGCCCTGGGGCTTCGCTGGTTGACGTTGTGTGCCAGTGGTCGTGATTGACGTTGGATTGTTTCGCGACGACGGTGCAGTGCTCATGAAAAACGAATGTTGCCAGGGAAAGGGCGAGTGTTGAACCGCTTAATAGCACGTCTTGGTTATTCTTGGCAGTTCCGGCTGCTGATTGGCCTCCCATAAATCTGATACCATTGCCGTGGCTTCCAACGCCGCGTTCGCCGGAGCTGCAAGATCTCAGTCGCAGCCAATCAGATCTGCGCCGCCCGACGAGGCAACCGAGGGGTTTGGGTTGCCTGGCGTGTTTCGAACTCGTTGGGCGAGCATGTCCTAAGAAACGATGAGGGAAAAGTAAGGCTGTATGGCCAGCCGCAGAGTTCTTTGCGACGGGAAGTGGTCAACGGTGAGGTGGGGCAGTGGGTTGCCGATTTCAGGTTCTCCTGTCCTCGGACGGAGTTGCTTGTCCTGAGGTGGATCCTTAACCAATGTACTTCATTTTGAGTGCAAGTGCAGGCTGGCTCGAGGTCCCCCCGTTAGAGCATTCCAGCGACCCACAGTGGAGCTACCGCCCAGGTCTTCACGGCAGGTACCAGCTGACGGCCAGCTGTAAGCTAGCACAGCAACCGTTGCCATCTTCCCCCTATTTCAGGGGGAGGCTCGGGAGTCCGGCGATACGAAATTTCCTATACTCTGCACTGCAAGAAGGAGGTAAGTGCATATGTGTAATGACTGGAAGGTCTGACTGCGTCAATCATGTCATTGGGGCACTACGACCGCCCAAGGCTCAAAAAAGATGCAGGACCTGCAAACATAAACAAACATTGCCGACATTCTACGGTTAGTAGATAGGTACGCGGTTAGGTGATTCACACCCGCGTGACCACGTGCAATGTGATGGAAGGACTCAGGGCTTCTAGAAGCATTCCGCATCCCTTACAGTTTAGAGTATATATTTCTGGTCGTCTGATGTTGCGGGGCCAATCACGGTGTCCCTTTTCCGGAAGCGAGAGGAACTCGAATCCCACAGGATCCCCCGCCCTTTCAACGCTCTTTGGTGGTTAAACTTGAAGCTGGCTTCAATTTTGCCTAATTCGAGCAAGTTCCTTCAGAACTGTTACAGTAGCAATATCCAGATGAATAATCGTCCTACCACACAGTGGCGGAGTTCGCCATATCCGCGTAGGTAATTCGCGTAGCTTGGCTGTTGGGCAGTAGAGTGGAAAGGCAGAGCACTTACATTGCTTTCCAGTCGGTATTCGATGTCCGACCGCCGATCCCCACCATTCACGTAGATCGGATTCATGGCGAGGTGCAGGAAAGGGAGCCTTAGAAGACCTCGAAAATTGGAAACAACGGATACAATAGAGTGTCAGACTCGGATTACATCCGGTGTCTATCTTAGCTTCGCGATGAATTACTATTTATTGGGCTAGGAATGCCCATCCAAAGGGGGTTCTTATTTTGCACTCAAGCCACCTCCAATCGCCACCTGAGCCTGGTGGCATCTAACAGCAATAATGAAGTTGTGGAACATTGTCCTGCCCCTTTCCTGGGCGGCGACCGCGGTGTGCCAAGATGAAGAACTGTCAGTACACCAGCCGCTTACCATGTTCTAGAAATTGGGATCACTGACGACTTACACAGAAACGCCGTCCCATCCGCTGCAGCGGCTGGAGGCACGCCGGTAACCCCGTCGGGGCCGGACGTCGCTAGCCTTGGTGTCAACGCCAAGGAACCGGAGAACTTCCCACCCTTGCCGCTAGAGACGGTAGAATCACAACTCGACAAGTTGGCAGTGGCAGTAGTCGGAACCCGACCCCCAGGCCCGTGCAGCCCGTCCTTCAAAATACCTGTCTACGAGATCAGCGATGTCCACGCCGACAAAACATTCAAGTTCTACGGCACAGACGAGATTCCCTCGTACTACGTCAACTTCACAGTGCACGACACGGCTAATAACTACTCCCTGGCATGTGGAAAGGTCGACGACCGGCGGCTTGCCCGACAGTATTACAACAATGCCGCATGTGAATACGTCGGTGGTGGTGGGTTCAGGGGCGACATCAGCTCGCAAATCCACCTTGAGGTGCGCATGTGGAACAACGGAGATAACCCTCTCGTAAGCCTTGTCCAGTATTGGTACTGTGCTCAGGAGAACGGATCGTATCCGCTGCTCTACCAAGCCAAGACCGAGCCTCAGATCAGCGCAGTGTGTCCAGCATCGGGGACCAGAGACCAGCGCTACGACTGCAGTATCATCACACCCCTGCCGATCAAGGCCAACACAGTTTGGACGCCCCCAGCCTTGCCACCGGTTGAGAAACGTCCCGTTCCCCGTCCGAGCCCGCCCACAGCCGATGCCGGGGTACCAGACCCTCTTCGAACAAAAGACTGCACGGCCATCTCGTTCACACAGCCCGACTGGACTCTCAGCAACGCCACCTACGTGCAGTACTACAAAGGGTACAACACCAGCCAGTCATCCCTGAACCTCACTCTAACCAGCCGTGCAACCGGTGCCGAGGTCCGATGCAGCTGGGAAGGAAGTTTACGAGACCGAACCTTCTCCGGTGATAAGGGGCTCCTAGTCCTCGCTTGCTCGAGTCCCGCCGACATACCCTTCCGAAGCAATGATACCTTCACACTCACCTACGAGTGGGAGAAGCGCATCCTCACCGTCAATCACGACTGGAGTTGCGGAGCTGTGGGTGCCGCATACTCCACCCGCTTCACTGCCCAGAAAAGCCTCGTCGTACCATGGTACTGCATCGAGAACGACGGCAAGCTCTGCCGCGCCAACACCATCACCATCGCCGGCGATCTCCGATCCCCCGCACGGATCTCCCAACCCAACATCCCCACCGCCCCACCCCCTGACAGCATTAGCGTCCCCGGGTGCACCGCCGGCTCAGGGGCTCCAACATGGCAAATCCCCAAGTTCTTGTACAACAAGACGACCCTCACCGAGTTCGACCGCGGCACCGCCAACCCTCGCGGCGCCAGCCTCCGGACCCGCCTCCGAACCATGGAATTCGAACTCCGAAACACGGCCAACAAATACACCACCAGCTGCAAGCTCACCGGCGCCGACGCCGACGACCCCAAGGGGAAATGGTTCCGCTGCGGCGATGGAAAAGCCACCACCTCCCTCGGCACTCCCCAGTACCAAGTCGAGACTTGGTTCTCCTTCAACCTCACTGAAGCCGACGGCGGCCGGCTGAAGTGGAACCAGACCTGGTACTGCAGCGATACTGACCCGTCAACCCCCCTGCGCTTTTCCGGGGCAATGAGCATGCAGACTTTCTGCGGGTGGACTAACACTTCCATCTCCGACGCCTGTTCCCCTGCGCTCCCGATCGAGCCTCGTCCCCCGAGCCAGCGGTGCACCCACCTCTTCAGCATGCGCTGGTGCTCCGTAGGTCACTACCGCGAGGAAGTCGCCCCCGCAATCATCTACGTCGGGCAGCTCTACACCGGCTCCCTGACTAACACCGAGCGTCTCCCTTCGGGAAATCTTACCGGGTCGGACACCGCTCCCGGGACAGACCTCTCCCCAGGCTCCAACGACCAAAACAGCTGCACCATCAACTCCCTCGGCCGGGGACCCATAACCTGGACTATCTCCCCCAACTCCTCAGCAGACCACCTCTTCAGCACCTCCTGGCCATCCTACCAGGACTTGTCATCAGCAGAGTCCATCCTCTCTGCGAAACTCGAATCCTCCGTCTTCCCGGGGCGGACAATGGTGCTGTACAATATCTATAGCCGGAACAATAAGCCAAGCGACCCAACTCTGTCGCCGTATCTGGGGGCATGGGACCCGAATGCGGTGCGAGATGTAATTGACGCCGGGGTATCGCCGTTTGTGAGCCCACAGCCAGCGGCAAAGGCGCATGATTCGTTCACCATGCGGTTCGATGCTTCGACGGGGTATCTCGAGTTGAGCAGCGCGTGGACTTGTAAGGATCGTGATGAGAAGACGCCGTGAGTATTTTCCCCCGAGCGCTCGAGGGGATCACCTGATGCTGACAAGAAGGTGTGATAGGATCAAATTCTCAGCATCGTGGAATGGGTACTTGCCGTACAAGTGCACTGTTCCGGCTGCTGGGGCTCAGGGGGCGGATTCGCTGGGTCATACGGGTGTTGATGCGATTTGGTGCGATTTTGCGGCTGGGAATAGCACCTTCACTGTCACGCCGACGGTGACGTGGAAGAGCAACTGAGTAGAGCCAGCAGATGGCGGGGCGTGGGGACGCTTTCGTGCCCGGGTTGCTGGACGACAAGGCTCCCGGTGAGGATGCGGGCCATAGGAGCTTCTGAGCAGGACGCTATTCAACACCGAGACATGTGCAATTGCTCCTGCTCAACGACAAGACTACCTAGGTACCTAGGTACGTACCGCCGCGGTATTGTGACGTGCCTGTAAATACTAAATGCCTTCCACTCCGCGTGAAACATTCTAGACCGTATTCTAGCTGGAAGTATCGAGATCGAATTAACGGCAAGAGTCTATAACCTGGTACGGGCAGGTGTAGTGCCCGGCCTGCTGCTCACTCTTGAAGCTACATGTATTGAGACTCTGCGACCCCATCAAAGACCCCCAATCTCATCCTCCCACTCCTCAACCCCAACCATATAAAATTCCCTCGCCCTCACTGCTCTATCCAGGCCCTTCTGTCTGGTGTCGTTCCGGACGCCTGACATCCCTAACCGTAGCCCAGACTCTGAAGGGTCATTCACTCTAGCGTCACTCTACCAAAACGGGGGGGTTTCCCGGATACTAAGTACCTACGTTACCTACCTACTTATCTTATCTCTCATGTTGCACTTGGTACAGCTCACACCATGCAATTAGAACCTTCAAGCGGGTGGCTTCAAGATGAAGAAGATCCATTCAAAGCGTCTGCACCTGGCAGCTGCAGGCTCGCAATGCAGGTTTCACTGCGTTGGGTGCCTGCCCGTTGCATTGCTCATATGCAGAGGTCGGACATGGCCTCCCCAACAATTATGCGGCGACATGGATGTTGAGATTCGACGCTGATACTGATTATGAATGCAGGCTCCTCTTTCCTTTATGACCAGCCTGTTCGCCATACCCGTTAAAGGATTCCCCCACGATGATGCCGGTCAAGATCTTGAATATGATACCCAGTGGATTGTAGGACGACTGTGTAAGTACTAATCATCTTGTCTTGGTGCTTCCCCAACTCGGGCTGCGCCCCCCGGTAGCATACTCAACGCTGACAATCTCTAGTTGCGGGCGAGCTAGTCAGCCTCGCAGCCGTTGGCGCTCTCATTTGGTACTGGTACGGGGATAAGCATACTAGGGGCTGGACACATCAGAGCTCAGAGCTGCTGCCGCCGCCATCATTCTACACGTCTCACATGCCAGGCCGTGGTCCATCTAGTTCGAATGTGAGGACGGTCACCTCGTGGGAATTGGACGGGGGTATTAACAACAGGAAGAGGTGGCCTCGACAGCGGCCGAGGAGGACGCCAGATATCGGAATGGTATGAAGGGTTGCGCTTTTCCTCTCAGGACGCACATGGTTGGAAACCCACAATCCCATCCCTTTGCTTAAGGAATTCCAGGCAGAAACATACTCGGTCTGTTCAGCTTCAAGTTTATATCGAGGCAATAACGGCCGTTAGGCAACCACGGCCTGCGATGCGGTAGGCGGAATTGCTGGGAAGAAGAGAGCACAGAAAGAAGGAAAAAGGAGCAGACAGAAAAAGATCCCAGATCGGCACAGAATGGGGGTTTCCCAGCGTTTTGGGTTCGCAGCGAGGGTTTTCTTCAGGAAACGAGCATCTGTGCCGAGGACTGGAGGTAGCGTGCGCTGAACTTGTGGACACGAAGAAACCAACTCCTTTGTTTATTCCTTACATGCGTGTCACAGCATCACAGTCCATGCTAGCCAAGGTCCGCTCATGGATTTTCATCATCTATCTCGGTACATACAGCTGCCAACCACCCAGTCTCGAAGAGTGATCCCAATATTCTCGTGCATAGTGGACACGCCTTGTTCTGCCACCAGCTTGAAGGGTGTGCGACACACCACTCACTCCACATGCCTCCACCCCTCCATCAATTCGCCTAAAAGACATGGCGATTCCGATGCAGGTCCTCTCTTCATACGATGTAGCCAAAAGGCCCAGCAGGTCGGCGCGTCCGGGGTCTCTGATTGTCGTGTCACAGCTGAGCGTAACTTTTGAGTACGATGAGAGAGAAGCAGGAGAGCGTCCATTCGGAGGTACTATGACCAGATCGAACAGTCAATACTGCCCGAAGAGTGTTTCGAACCGGTCCACCTCTTTGGGCGAAAGCTCGGGCACCGCTGGCGACCGTCTAAACCGTCACGCCCACGTCCAGCACGCGCCTGCCTCCCGCAAGTGTCTGCCCAGCCTGAAATCCAAACTGTTCGGGCCCCTCACATGGATCCGGCGTGACACGACACCTCATGATTGATTCTTTGGCTGTCAAACTCGATTTCTGCCGCTGTCTTCCCACCACTTACACCGAGCAGCCCGGATTCTCTCCAGAACCACGGGGCAACTAGACAATGGCTGCGGTGCAACTACTAGTAGTTCTAGAAACTCTCCTATCTATATCTACCTATTTGGCTGTAACATTGTCCCGGCCAGTGCGAAGACGACTCTAACGTTGAGAAACCCAACATCTTCAAGTTGTTTCCATGCGTAGGGGATAGATGCTACCTCTCCTCGGCAGCTTTTTCCTTGTCTCCTGCATCTTCCGAGTTTATTCGGTCAAATCATGCAGGCCTTTTCACAGCCAAGCTACGGCGTTTTACCTCCTTCACAGCGAGCCTATTCTGGTAGATCGGCACCGACATAATCTCAGCCGACTCGGAGACGGTCTTCATGGAAGTGGCCTACATTTCGGCACAACTGAATCAGTCTTAGCCTGACTAGAACTGCATTCGAGATGGTTGGAGGTGATGATTTTTTTCTTTAGAAAGCCGGGCTCTCCCTTCTTTTTATACTTCTCTGCCAATTGAGCAGAATTAGCGCTCAACAACCATTTTTGACTGGCGTGACGTATGACTCAGGGGTGAATGTGTCAGTATGACACGCAAACCTAAACCTCAAATATTATTCATTTTAGAAACGTCAGCAAAGGTCTTCCGACGTCTCATTATGTTGGTGCATCTGATCTTAACAAAACGGGCCATCCGTCAAAGGAGAAAGAGGTTTATTCCTGGATACAATACCAAGGGACTGATGGACCAAGCAACGTTGTTGAAGTCCAACATACCCTTCTCCCCACGAGCATTTCATTTCCCTCTGCACTACCTGTCCAGCAGAACCGATCCGCGTGCTTCTCTCACAGATCCCCTATCTCCTGCTCCGTCTCTCCTACCACAAAAAAGTCCTCCACTCTCGCCGTCCCATCCCTCACCGTCTCCCAGACGTCCTCCAAACACGTCGCTGGCTTCAGCACATAACACCTCGGCGCCATCACCGGCGGCGCTTTCTGCCTCACCGCCAACGTATCATTCCTCCCCACCGTGACCACATCCTCCCCAGGTCTCGTGATATCTACACTCCCGGTCGCGACATCTCTCCCCGTCATCGCCCTCATAAACACCTCATACGCCGCCTCGGGCTGATACGCCGGGACCTCATGCCCCGCTTGAAATACCCTCGAGAAACTGAACCGGCCTACCTGTCTCGTCATTCCCTTGACTTCTTCTCTCTCCCCCTTACCCTTACTCTTACCCATCGGCACCAAGAGCGGAGCATACCCCGCGACATGCACAAACTCCTCCCTCCGCCGCCACGGCACCGCAAACGCAGCCGCCTCCCCTCCAAGCCAGTTACACGCCCAGTCGCGGTCGCCATACACAAGATGGACGCTGACATTCCCTTCGTCCAACAAGTGCGCGAGGTCACCTAGGTAATCCCCCCTCACGATGTCAAAGTTGGCATCAAAGGCGTTGCCAACCACCGCAGAGGCAGCGGTGTAGTTGACCGGAACGCCTAAAGCGGAGAGGACAGCCGAGGAGGTCAGGTAGCCGTGGAGGTGCGGCGGGGGAAAGGCGTCGGCGGAGGGATTGGCGATGTCGTACCAGCTTCGGTTGAGTTGGTTGGAGGCCGAGAAGGATTCGTCGAGGGGGGCGGCGCAGGCGGTGTCGAAGAGGGTGCACGGGTTGGGAGAGGTAGGGTTGGGGTTGTC
>Ga0247780_1000302_pt1 | contig 49587 bp, 32 predicted proteins | sample UWRJL079202R5_FD_179927 | JGI IMG/M metagenome (GOLD analysis project Ga0247780, IMG submission 179927) | Plant litter microbial communities from Arlington Agricultural Research Station in Wisconsin, United States - UWRJ-L079-202R-5 | ecosystem: Environmental > Terrestrial > Plant litter >...
AAGGCGGGGCGGAAGGACGCACCGGAGGAGGAGCCGCTGAAGGAAGCGCCAGAGGAGAAGACGGAGATCACAGCAGCCGATGCTGTTGCTGTGACTGAGAGCGTGGAGCCTGCGAAGGAGGAGATGCCACAAGCGCTGGAACCATCGGCGGTGGCAGACGAGCCGTCCGCGGTCAACGGCGAACCCGCCCAGCCGGAGCAGGAGCTGATTAACGCCGCCGTTTCCGAAGCCGAGCCTTCGAGCACCAGTTTTATCAATGCCCCGGTTGCTGCCACCGAAGAGCCCGCTGTTACCGACGCCATTATCGAGACGAAGATGAAGGACGCATATGTTGATACCAAGCTGCCCCAGCCTCTTTTGGCCGTCAGCGAGGCGGAGGTGGTTTCGCCCCAGGAAGTTGTTGAGGAAGCGCCGAAGGAAGAGGCCGTCGAGGCTCCAGTTGAAGTTGTCCAGGAAGAAGATACCAAGGTTGCGCAAGCGGGTTCTGAGGTAGCCGTTCAGAAGAGCGAGGTTCGGGTGACAGTCGAGCCAGCGGTAGACGCGCAGTCTGCTGCTCCGCTGGGTGTTGAGGCCCGGTGAATTCGGTGGATATGGTAAATTTGGTGTTACTTTGGCGTTACGGTGGTAATTTAATGAAATAGGATTTCAATGAATGCTTGTTCTCTCGATTGCTGAAAAAAAGAGGCCACGAATTAACTCGAGGTGAGCTGTCCAAGAGGTGATGTGAGCCCTCCCTACCCAGATCGGCGGCTGTCCTGTATTAGATCTTCGACCAGAACCGCAGGCAGGAATTCTGGTGATGCATAGCATTATTCGCCCCCTCGGGAAACAAAGCTGACTGCAAGTGAGACCGGCCAAGTTGGGATCGAACCGAGAGGGCAAAAAAGAGATGATGACAGTAGACCCTTCAACCAAGCTTAAGTCTTTGTGCGAAAATGAGGTGTTGGGACCAAAGCCTCCCACCCGGTACGACATCAATTAGGACAAAGCTGCTCATACAATGGTAACTCTATAAGTAAACCCATCAATGCCGAACCCTTCCACAATAGACTTCGGCCACACAGGATCCGTTGATCGCAAGTCCTCCTTCATCCCGCACCGCTCAACCATAGTCACCTCGTCTTCTCCCTCGCGAAGCGCCGCCCGTGTTAGCCGTGAAAGCTCATCACAAACGCCCGACTCCAAGGCAATCTTCTCTAAATCTCGCTTGTGAGCCCGGATGGTGACAGGTTTCTTCGACGAGCGAAAGAGTGAATACCGGACAGTACGGGAGGTTGACCATTCGGAGGACTCGTCATACCGCCACTCCCGGTAGAGGTGTCTCACGTGGTGATAGACGTCTTCCCAGTCCTGCGGCTGGATTTGTACCTCGACGTACTCGCCACGTACCACGGGCCGGTAGTACTCGTCAAGAATGGCCGCATAGGAGTCGAGGAAGCCGGGAGTGGCGCCTCGCTTTTCGTTCAACAGCCCTTGGAATGCTCTCAGCGACTTTTCCGGGTCTTTCTTCCGGGCGAACTTGAACAGAACATCAGAAAGCTGGTAATCGCGGGTTACACTTGTCAACGGGTGCAGCGCCTTGTGTTGGACGGACTTGATCGTGTCCTGCAGGTTGGGCTGCAGATCCGCGAGGAACAGATCCTCGTCCAGCCGGGGAACTTCGCGCTCGACAGGGGAGCTGTCCATTGTGTATTCCCACCGATCGTATGTGTTTTCAATGGACCTTCTCGTCCAGGTCCCAGGATCCGCATAGAAGCACAGATGGTAGCAGCAAACAAGAAGGGTGTATGACCATGGCGACGCCGCGTTCGTGTTGCACTTTCTCATGACCAGATAAAGTGGCGGCGTTGATTTGCCCCTTGTCGAACTGCAGCGGCAGTTCTTGGCGCTCAGGCGCGCAGGCGCCTTACCGCTCCAGGCTTGCCTGGAGCGCAGGGGCCTTGGATCATGTGCTCTCCCCACACACAGGGAGCTTCCATTTGTATATAAATGGGGAGTGCTTCGCACTCCCCTTTTCTACCAAATCAAGTCACTTTACAACTGCACTTCCGCTGCTCCTGAGCCCCTCGTTCCTCAGCCAAAACGTTCCACAGTTATGAGCCCGGCTCTATCCGACTAAGTAAAGTGTGGAACTAATTAATTAAGACGCTCACAAGCAGCGCCCTCCGTAAAACCCTTTTACTAATCCTCCAAATCGCCCATTATAGCGGAAGAAAGCGCCCTTTACCAGAATATTCCAGCCGACAGTTAAAAGCTTAAGAGTGTGTAAGAGTGGCCCTCCTAGTTTAAGACTCTCAAATACTATGTGATGAATTAAGGGATCTGGCACCTTATTAATCCTGCTGCTCCCGACGCGGCTAATTTATACATTAAGTTAATCGTTCTAACAATCCATAAGCTTATCAGTAAGCGCTAAGAGAAGGTGACCAAATTATACATCTTTACCCACAAATACTAGGAGTTAACGGCCCTATCTTTAAGGACGGTTAAAGATAAGCCAGAGTTTATTATAATCACATAATAAGATGTTAAGGAGGAATATAAGTGCCTAATAAACGAAGTTACTGCTTTCGTTACAGCCACTATTAAAACCATTAACTTATACTAATATATCTAGAATTAGGTCGATTATACAGTTAATAAAAGCCTTAGGGAACTGGCTATATAGAAGATGATCTAAAACGGTAGATATATGGTTTAGGCATTTATGTGCTTCCTTTAATAGCGACTTAAACCTAATAAGATAAGCCTTACCTCCCAGATCCGCCAGGAATATCACGTAGTAATAAAACAGGCTAAGAACACTAACGTGTTAAAGGAATAATAGATTAAAGATTAGGAAATGGCTTATTATAAGGTAGAAGTGCTTAAAATCACAAAGATCCAGGGGCCCCTAGCTATTAAAGACTGGCTAAGAACCATCATGGTGCGTATAACGCCCTAGTGGGTAAATTAGAAGCTTTTTAAACTAGTGGAGCAGGAAACCATAGAACACCTAACGTTTAAAATCACAAATTACACTTACATCTTCTCTATATAGATTTATAAAGCGAAATATACTATTAGTAATAGTAAGTAAGGTGGAGTCTTCTTTACTAGCGACCGCTCTGGAGCACCTGATAGGACCAGTTAAGGCTTTAAAAAGGACTGTCCCTGTAAAAGAAAACACCTATAGGAGCCTATAAACTGTTAAATCTTACACCTAATAATTACTAGATCACTCTTAAACACTCCTACTTACATTAAATACATTAAAATACCAGGATCTAAGATAAGGGAGAAGATTAAAGTGTAATTTATAAGCTTTAAATGGTTAAAAGTTCACTAATCCTGTTAGGAGAAGTGGGGAGCTACTTTAACTACTTAAAGCCAAAACTACTCAGGTGCTTTAAAGTTCCCAAGATCTATTAACGCTATAGTAATTAACACTTATATAATAGAAGCGATTATTAAAGTGGCAGGGCAATTCTCTACCACAGGTTTTACTAGGTACCCACTCTCTAACAGCACCCTAGTTAATAATTACAGAGTAATACACCTTATTAATTATAAATCACTCCTAGTTAAGGGGAGCTTCTAGTATATTAAAATTAAAGATTATATCTAAGTAGGGACTAACTTATTCCCAATCTCTAGATATAATAAGTAAGTGATCTTAAAGGTGCTTATAAGCTTTAAGGGAACTAATAATAAAGATTTAGTATTTAATAATATAGCTATTATAAAGGGTTTCTACGTTAATATCGTCTTAAAAGCTTTAATTACTAAAGTTAAAGCTTAATATTATAAGTTTAACTATATATTTTATTACAGTAATATAGAAAAGAATGTAATGTTAAAGAAGCTTAAATAACGGTATAATTTAATGTTCTTATAATACACTCCTGTTTTCACTTATTTAAGCTTCCTAATACCTCTTACCGTGAGTGCTGTGGGTACCATGTTAGTAACTATAATAAAATAAGGAGTAAGGCACTTATAATAATAGCTACGCCTTTAAAAGGATATGGAGCACCTCTAGCACACCTAGGTAGGGCATTTAGGGTTAAAAGCTTTTAAGAAACTTATTAAATAAGTACGTAACGTTGTGATTATAGGTATGAAGATTATTAACTGTAAATACTACACGTTTATATACTTATAATAAATCGTTTTAAAATGCCGTTCTGAAGGTTTCTCCTATTACCTATTCTTACAAATTAGCTAGGACCTTTTCTACTTTAAAAGAGTATAGGATAGATTAATTTACTTACTTATAGTTAAGGATAAATATAGTAGGAAGCTCTTCTGTTATCTATTAGAGGATAAGAAAAGGCTAAAAGTGTTTAAAATTATTAAAAGCTTTATAAACTGGGTGAAATGGCAGTTTAAGCTTATTATATATATTATACACTAAGATTAAGAGACTTTAATAATCGTAATTAGGGGATACATGCCGTATTAGCTTTAGGTAATTAAAGAAGGAATCGAAATTAAAGCCACTCTATTATATATACACAAACCAAACAGTGGGAGTAAGTGCGTAAGTTAAGAGCTGATTATGAAATCTATTAAAATAAGAGAGGGAGTAAACCTTCCTAAATTAATTTAACTTAAATACATATAAGTAGCTACCTACCTACATAAGATAAGCCCTAGCTGACGAAATAACTGGACGTCACCTAATGAGAAGCTTTATAAATGGTTTAAATAATACTTTTAGTAGTACATACCATTAGGTAAGCTTAGTAAAAGCCTGGCCGATAATCACCACCTAGATTAAAGTGGGATCTACACTTACAGGTGCTAAGCTTATGTTCTTAATAAGAGGTGAGAGGTGGAGTAGGATAAGCTTAATTTTAAGACTAAACCTTAAAGGTATATTAGGTACTTAGTTAGATACGTAGCTTTTAACATCTATTACATTTAGTGCCTGTAATTGAAAACAGTACTTATAACGCGTAATGTGGTGTTTAATAAGAAACTTTTCTATAAGAAGGAGAGTAAGGAAGTAAAGGTACTGTTAATGCAGGTTACTTAGTAGCTGCTTAACTTTATTAAAATTAAGTTACAGATATAAGACGCTTTATCTATACTTAAGCTTCTTACTAATATTCTAAACCTAAACGCTACACCTATACCTACTAATAATAAAACTCTAACCTTTAAATCTGATGACGAAGATACTCTTAAGGGTTAAAACTTAGGGGTGAGCGCACCTGGAGATGGAGCAGCGCTCCTTTAAATTAAGGATAAGCTTATAAAGCTTAAGGAAAGCTCTATAAGTATTAAACCAGGACTTCTAACCCTGGAGTTAACATTAAAGGTTAAAACTTAACCTTAAACTTAGGGCTTATACCCTTACTTAGCTAATAAGTGTGTTAGATCACTTTTTATAGATTATGATAGGCTTAAAGAGACTAAGGAGCTCTTTAAGTAAGGGTCTAGACGATAAGAAACTCCAGAACAGTTAAATAAGGCTTTTACTAATAGTGTAAAGTTACATATAAATCTTAAGGAAAACGGCTACCTGTAGGAGGACAGTTACGATAAGACGTTTATAACTTTTAAGCACGAAGCTTTAAAGGAGTATAAAGATACCTTATTAGAAGATTTAGCTAAAGATATTATTATAATAGCAAAGTTAAAAACACGGAACACACGCTTATAAATTAACTACCCTTTTACTTTAAGATAAAGTAAGAGACTTTAAGGGTAGCTAGCTCCCCCTAGATTACCTAGGTTAGTAATTTATACATTTACTATTTAGATTTATAATAAAGTAAAGATTAACCACTTAGTTTTTAACAAGAGCTTTATAGGCTTTTTCGTAACGTTCTTACCTAATTAGTAAATAGTGGTTAAAGAAGGGAGCAGAGCTTACAAGATATTACACACCGTGTTTTAAGCAGTAATACTCTAAGTAAAAGTAAAGCTTAATACGGCTTTAAGCTTACCTTACCTCTATAAAGATAACCTCTTTAAACTATAGCTCCTAAAACACTAGAGGGATCTTAAAAACCACACGCTTAACCTTAAGTTTAAAGAGGTGTGTTAAGTTAAAATATAACACCTCTTTTATAAAGGAACGTAATATAAGATAAAGTATATTACAGCACTTTTACGGCCACTCCTATTTAAATAGGTGTTTACTTATAAGTTCCGTAAAGATAACACACTTAAAAAGTGTAAGGTTAGGATCTGTGTAAAAGGCGACCTTTAAGAGGTTAACACGCTTTAAAACACCTATATAATAACTTTAATTGCTTGCTTATTTAAGATAATAATGGTGTTTACTACTTAACGAGACCTAGAAATCTGGCAGTTTAATGTAATCCAGGCTTTCTTATACACTATGTAAGACGATAACTCCCCAGTAGTATATAAGTTCCCAGATAGCTTTAAGGAAGAAGGCTTTTATTATAAGCTTAAATAAACGTTATACAGCCTATAAAACTCGCTATTACTGTAGTATAAGGAGTTTATATTAATATTAAAAAAGCTTAGCCTTACCCTATTAAATAAGGAGCTATACCTTACATTTAACAAAAGTAAAACTGTGTTTATACTCTTCTATATGGACGATTACCTTATAGTATTTGTAAAGGAGTACTATAAAGCTGTAAAAGTAATTATACAAGAGCTCTATATATAGTATAAAGTCTATAAAAAGGGAGAGATCTCCAGCTTTATTAGTATTTAAGTAATTAGGGACTGGGGTAAATAAAAGCTCTGGCTAATTTATAACCAGTATATTAAAAAGATTACTAAACAGTATAACCTTTTAAAGGGTATGTTCCTAAATATCCCCCTCCCTAGTGTAGAACTCCTTAAGAACATAGGGAGCGCGTTAAAGGTGGAAGTTAAGGAGTATTAAGAGCTTATAAGATCTATCCTGTATATGGTAATTATAATTTAACTAGATATAGCCTTTTCAGCCTCTATCCTTTTACAGTTTCTCGTCAACCTAAGCTTAAAGCACCTAGCTGTAGTAAAACAGACAATCAGGTACCTGTACGGCTTACAGTATGTGGGGATTAAATATAGAGGAGTAGGGTAAGAGGTTCTTATAATCGCTAACGACACTTTTTTCACAGATAATATAAAGACACACTGCTTATTATAAAGGTACATTATAATACTCTTTAATAGTGTAATTAACTAGAGAGCTGCTTGCTAATATATGGTTATAACGTTATTAACTAAAGCTAAGCTACTTGCACTTATATACACAGTTAAGGAAATAATAGCGTTTAAAAAGCTTATAGCAGATATCACTTATAAGCTTAGCCTAATATAAAGGATCTTTTATAATAACTAGTAAATAATACGGCTGGTGGTTAAAGAGAATAAGAGAGTAAACACTAGGCTCTAGCACGTCGATATCTATAATATGTGGGCTTATTAGGAGTATGTGAAAGGCTTGTTTAAAGTTACGTATCTGCTTATATAACAGATATTAGTAAATAAACTTATTAAACTGCTTTTTTAATAGCACTTTAAGCACTTTATAACGCTTATAAAGTTAGAGGACACTGGTTATATTAGTTATAAGAGTAAAGGAACTGTTATAAGGGAGCTGAAAGATTAAGGGAGCACCGCTCTTACAATCTCTGCGTGTAATAGTGTATCCACGCCTGAAGGTGTAATAAATAATAAAATAAAACGACAGGCAGCCAGACAGTACGCCTAAGTGCGGCTTGCCAGATTGATAAGCTCGCTAATCAGGGCTATAACCCGCTCTTTAAAAGAGCCAGAGCTCCCCGCACCACTAACAACAGCACCCTTAACCAACTCCTCTCTGCTCTGCAGAGCCAAAGGCTCCGTAAGGAGCGCGTGTAGCACCACCCTCTGTTTTTTAAGCTCTTAATATAAGCGGTTAAAATAGAACAGCTTATAGAATACATTATACTCACAGAAGCCGGCGCACTAGCCGCCACGGCAGTAAGGAACTTTCCAGTAAAGGGCTTTATTAAAAAAGGACTGAACGGTAGGTTAGCAGAGCACGTAAATAAGTCTATAGAGAATATACACCTCCACATAGGAGTGTCTGCTCACATAGTGAGCACAGCAAGCTAAAGCGCCCATATAGTCAAAATAGCAGCTATTACTATTACCAGCGATGGCGCTCTTAAGGCACCTAAGGTAAGCCTTACTACGCTTATTAGTGGGGGTGGGGTGTGGGGACTTGGGGGCGTGGCGAGCGGGTGATTAAACTGATTTACTAATCTTAAAGTTAGTAAGTTAAGTATTTATTAAGAAGAAAAGAGCGGTTTATATAGGGGTTTACAGATTAGCTGCATTATAAGTAGAGTAACGAGGAGTCACAGGAGGCTCCTCCTCCTCCTTATCCTTATCCTTATCCTCCTCCTAATAGGAGGGTGAGCAAGTAGGCGAGATCAAGCTAAACAGCTTAAGCGACGGGGTTAGGGTGCGGGCGTGGGGTGTAGGCTTCTTAATACTTAAATTAAAGTTAGCCGCTGCTTTTAAACAATAAGAATAAGTGAAACTTACACCGTGAGCGCTCTTTACTTGTTAAGAAGCTTTTAATTACAGTTAGTCAGAATTAGAGCAGAAGAAAGAGCGGTGGAAACACTTACAGACGAGATTAATTGCGCTTTTAACGAGATCTGGAAGGTGTAAGAGCAGGTCAGTAAGTAGAAACGACAGTTTTTTCAAGCAGAAGAAGCAGGACTTACGTTTTCTTAGGGCGTGAGCCCACGGTCTTTACGTTAGCCATGGTGGCCGGGAGTGGGGGACGAGAATGGTAGTGTTCTTAATTTTTTTTTTTTTATATTCGCCTGAAGAAAGTAAATAAACGGGGAAAGATCGCGAGCTTTTGGCATGGAGTTGAGAAGCTTAGACCACCGTATAAGCTTACCGTTTTCGGTTTAGCGCGTGCCGAAAACGCGACCACGCACCAACTCGAGCGGCACAATTTGGGAAGTTACAGGCTTAACTAGCCTCCGGACCTTATTATTTTCTATCTACAGCGAACTTCTTTTCGAACGTTCAGGCGCTTAGAACGCAGTTCTGAGCACCTGGGGGGTGTGTCGAACTGCAGCGGCAGTTCTTGGCGCTCAGGCGCGCAGGCGCCTTACCGCTCCAGGCTTGCCTGGAGCGCAGGGGCCTTGGATCATGTGCTCTCCCCACACACAGGGAGCTTCCATTTGTATATAAATGGGGAGTGCTTCGCACTCCCCTTTTCTACCAAATCAAGTCACTTTGCAACTGCACTTCCGCTGCTCCTGAGCCCCTCGTTCCTCAGCCAAAACGTTCCACACCCCTGTCCAAGAGGAAGAGGTGATCCAACCCTGGTTGGATATGTTGATCCAGCGCAAAGCTGGTGTCTGTCGTCAGATACATTTCTGCCTCGCCCGCAAGAGCTGGGACGCGGAAGAGCTTTGCCCCAAGCACCACCCCTCCGACCTGCTGGGGGACAACCTGAAATGAGAGAAGGTGGATGAGGTGAAGCGACAAGGAGCCGGTGAGTGCATCAACAACAGGGTTACGGTCCCACCTCCGTTGCAGTCGTGATCTGACGTCGAGGTGCTCTGCTTCTGTGCTGAACAGCTCAACTGGAACATCAAGGCTCCAGCTGCAGGCGAGAATCTTCTGATCCTGGGTCATCTCAGAGGACGTCCTCCATTTTCTGGCATCGGCGCAAACGTGCATCACCGAGTTTGTTGAGGGAGTCTGGAATGCTCTTTCGCTCGAGTTGCCCCTCCACCACGTATGAAAAGCCTCTCCCGCCCAACGCCCCTCCCCAGGCGCCCAAGCCCTCCGACGGTCTGTATCCCACTCGAGGGTCCCCTTCTGAAACCAAGTTTCGATAGAGCCTGGTGAAGTCCAATTTGGTGTCCATGAAGGGTATCCGCTCTTTCCTGCGATCCCCGCTGCGTTGCACAACAGATCAGTGCGCTTGAGGTTGATAAGCGAATGGGCGAATGCGCCAAAGAAGACGTGAAGGCACGAGAGGGAATAGTCTGGGCGTAGCGCTAGGCGGTCATCCTCGCTGTTGTTGATGAGGGCATGGGCCCCAAACACCTTGTCTCGGGGATCCGTTGACTTTGACTGAGAAGTCAAGCGGAGGATGTCGTAAATATTACCTTCGTGCGGGGGAAGAGTCCGCTGGCCAATCTGCATGATCCAGGGCGCCGCGGTCGAGGCCCAGTCGTATCGCGGGGAGAGGGATTTCCCTGATTGTTTGTCTGCGCAAATCTCCATGTCGCCAACGGGGATGATGATCTGGCGCGGCAGAATTAGCTCTTGGATGATCCAGACGCGACTGAAATAACGTCGTGTTAAGAGGCTGAAGAAATCGACGGGAAGAGATCCAATGGAATCCTCCAATTGGCGTCTGGATGGGTACTCGCCAGGCATCGTGGGCTTGACGACGTCCTCACCAAGGTACACAACAGCTTGTCTGCACTCGCTGTAGATACGAGCCATCTTGGCAACCTGGGCCTCGCGTTCCTGGACGTCATCTTGGTTGATGCAGATAGAGTCGACCCAGACCATCCTCGATCCTCTCCACGGGCGGAGGAATCGAAGCATGTCCCAGCAATTCTTGGTCAGGAGCAAGACGTCCCAATGGGGACCAACGAAGAGCGGGCAGGCTGAGGAGCTGTTGCCGTCTTCGCCGCCCCAAGAGTATGACACGGTTTCATACTCTGGGCACCGGCCGTCTTAGTGGATTTCGAGATCGACATGCATGGGGAAGGTGCCGTCGGCCGACGCAGGGAGGATGATGAGCCGCAGCTCGTCGGGCCTCAGCTGGCGTGGATACAACGGACTGGAAGGAGACGGATCGCCTGCCCCGGAGCTTGCACCAGCTATGTCTGTCTCTGAAGTTAAGGTGTTTGATTGCCCGGCGGCTGTATCTCCGCCAACCCGATGCTGGGGGAAGTACGGAACGGTGGGCGGCCATGAGAAGTTGAATTGGCCGGGGGCTTCGTCGGCGGGGCAAGGTGGGAATGGACTGTCGTTCTTCTTCGCAGCAATGAGCTTCTGCACATCAGGCTCCGCACAGCAGGCCTTGCAAAACGGCCCAAGGCCCCGGACTTCGATGTCGGGGGCGCGGCAGCCCGCCAAGTGCCATCGGGTCATTAGAAAGGCGTTGGCGACGGCAGCGACCCGAGTGAGTGCAGCTCCGAACTTGGAGAGTTCGAAAGATGTTGCGGAGGGGAACCGGCAATAGCGAGTCGACGACCCTGCCAAGACGAATCGTAGTCTGCGAAGCCCCGCACCATCGCGTAGGCCTCAAGCCAACCACCTGCCTTAGCGGCGGATACCTGCCTTATCTTCATCACGGCAAGCGCAAGACAGATTCTGCTAGGCAAGGCCTTGGCAGTCCGCTGCAGCTGAAGGGAGGGGCATCAAGACTGAAGACTTTGCCCAGCAATGGATGCAGAGTCGAGTCGGAATGCACGAAGGCTCGGGCAAAAGAAAAAAGCGCCCCAAGCTTGTTTGGAAGATGTCATCCTGCTAACTAGGTACCTATCACCTTTCGCTCGGACGAGAATACCTACCTATCTTGACTTCCCGAACTCAAAAACTCCCTCCCAATCCACGACGCTCAGGCTTCATCCCAGCACATATCTCGCAATATTCGCCTCGAGTTCAGACACAACCCCCCGCTCCCACAACTGTGCAATGAATTCCCGCCTCCTGCGATGCGGAACGCGCGGCCGCACGTCCTCGTCCACATGGAACGCAACATAGCGAGCAGGCGACCACCCAAAGACGTTTCTCCTCCTGAAGTATGCCCTCATGAGGACATCCGGGGGGGTTCTGCTGCGCGGAATCCGCCGGTTTGCCTTGTCGCAGACGTAGTCGAGGAATGCTGTTGTCACCTGTCAGCTGACCCATATTTAAGCGCCAACCCCGGTATGAGCAGTGCAGCGAACTTACGCAAGTAATTGCCGCTGTATACCGACAGCGCCAAGATGCTCATGAATCTGTTTCCCGGCAGGACCAGATCCCAGAGGACTTGGTCTGGACAGATATTGTTACGCTCGGCGACGTCCTCAACGCCCCGTCGGAAACTGTTGAACAACCCGCGTGTGGCGTAGTTAAGGATGTCGACCTTCTCCTGGAGGGGGAAGTCGCGGACGAAGTTTTGGCTGCGGTCCATCTTGGTGGGCTGCCAGTGGGCTTGTGGATGGTATGCGGTTTGCGCGGTGGGGGTTTCTGGGCCGTGTTGGGGATACGAATGGGCTGGAGAATGCAAGTAGCTTTGATGGCTGGAGATGGGCGAGGCCGGGCATAATATACGTGCCAAAAGGTTGGTTGATTCACATCATCGAGGAACTAATAGTGAAGTTTCGAGCGGATGACTCATTTGGACTTGGATTTTGATCATCTAGCGTAGGAGAAGCAGGTGAGAAATCGGACGAGGTAGAGCATCATAGGGTGCCGAAATTCTCTTGGATGGAAACACAGCACGGCTGGGATGAATGCGCAGCATGCACAGCAGTTGGTGTCATCTTCAACGATGACCGCCTGCAAGAGATCCTCAAACTCCTAGTTGCGGCCCTCAACAAGCATCTTCACGAGGGCGTACTTCTATGCTGGAGATTGCTCACCATGTCGGTGAGGCGATTGGATTGGAGACAGTCGTGCCCATCCGTGTCCCTAGGGGTCTTTTGGGGGCCGCAGGCGTATCCCCTAAGAGAACACGGTAATGGGAGTATTCTCGCTGATATGACTTGGGTTAAAAAAAACAAGGCAGGGTGCCGGCATGTCATTCATACTAATGTTTCCTAGGTACGATCATGCTTCAACTCAACACGGCGAATATCTAGCCTCACAAACTCAAGGCATCCCTCCTAATAATCCATGACTCTTCACTGCTGCTGGTACTCGACCTCAGTCTCAGCATTCTCCTGCGCTTCATCCTGCGCTTCATCTACCATTGTTCCCCGAGTCCATAACTCGGCAATGTAATTCCGCCCCCGTTCAGTCGGGACGCGCGGGACGTACACCACCATGTACCGTTCCTCGCGGTTGTTCACATGGTCGTAGCCAACATACTGAGCAGGCGTCAATCTATTGGAATCCAGGGGCTTGGCGAAGTAGCCCCTCATCATGACGGCGGGGGTGAGGTGACTGTCCGGGTCACTGTTCGGGCCCACTTAGGTTGAGTCCTCGGTGAGGTAGTCGAGGTACTCTAGGTGGGCAGAAATTATTTCCAAAGATTAGCAGTCTGGCTCGACACTTGGGGCCTGTGGTACTTCTCATCCATGGAAACCTCCGCGATTAAAGGAGGATCTTACGGTGATAATTCTCGGCGTGAACAGCAATTGCTACGACGCTGATGAACCATTGGTGCGGCGGCATGACCAGGTCCCAGAGGACTTCGCCTGGAGAGCAACCATTGGCATAGGCAACGCCCTCAACGCCCGCTCTGAAGTTCTTAAATAAGCCGGTTTTGACGTAGTGGATGATCCACTCCTTATCTTTGAGAGGGAACTCGGCGACGTAGCAGTGGCCGTGCTCGTCGGCTATTTCACCGTCCATTTTGGCGAGATGGTCAGGGGCGTGTTTGTGTAGGAATAAGGTTGGGAGTGATGGGTGCAGTTGTTGAGAATACTTGTTGAGAATGCAAGTGAACTGTAGGATGCTGCACTGTTTGGCTGGCTCGAGAAGTGGGCGAGAATTGAGGCATAATATACACGCATTTCGATGATTCACGTCTTCAGATCGTACTTAAGGAGCTGGAAACGTCAGCTCGAGCGGCTGGCCCTCTCTGATCCATCATGATGCTCCATCTGACTGAGAACGAGCATGTGTAATGTTTCTTCATGTCATTCAGCTTTCTGGTAAGTTAAGGGCCCTGTGCTAACACATGGTATGTTGAGATGCTGAGATGAAAGCATCAAAGGGTGCAGAGGACTTGTCGAACTGCAGCCGCCTCGCTAGGCGCTCAGACGCGCAGGGGCCTTGGATCATGTGCTCTCCCCACACACAGGGAGCCTCCATTTGTATATAACTGGGGAGTGCTTCGCACTCCCCTTTTCTACCTAATTAAGTCACTTTGCAACTGCACTTTCGCTGCTCCTCAGCCCCTCGTTCCTCAATCAAAACGTTCCACAGGACTCGCCTCGCTTGAACTGGATCAAGGCATCCGGCGTACGAGCGTGGGGCGTGATCAAATCCGAACTCCACAGAAAAGGTCACGTCAAGGCATGGAGAACCTGTTCTGCATTCATCCCATTGCGAGCCACCGCTGTTGACGCAGAGAGGCCCGTCACAGCTCATCGCAGGGGATTCAATTTCTCAGATCAAGGCATTCCATTCGCGGAAAAGAAAGTGTGTAAAGTCTGTGCTGGAATACACAAGGCTTGCCAGCCCAAGGGCTTTCTATGCCCAGATGAGCTGTGCGGATCCACTCTGTTCGGGGCCTCACACAATGAACCACATTCGCGGGTGGTGAAAAAGCAATACTGTAGTTGTGGTTGTTTATTGTGCAAGAGGCAAGATGGTGGAAGGAAGAGGTTGCAGATGGCAACTCCATCTTCACAAAATTAAATGGTGGCCCTGTAGGGGCCACCCTTGCTAACTAGGACCATTTGAGCTACTCCCATTGATCCGGCTGCTGACCTACGCACTCGAACTACCACTCAGGTAAGGTACCTATTCCTCAAACCGCAGCTAAGTTGGAGTCAGTATCTGTGAAGCGGACAAGTGTGAGGTCATTTACCTTCGTGTCGGTAACTCATGTAGCTAACTTAGCAGGAAGCTGCACTACCTCCCATGAGCTTTCTCCACTGCGTTCCCGAAATTGCTCTGTGTTTCCGGAGCGTCGTGATATACTCCCACTTGTGGGTGGTGGGCAGGTCTTGAATATCCATGATGGACTCGATGGGGTCGGCTCCCAAATGCCTGTTTGGGGTCTGGAAATAGCCCCGCATATCCTTTGTTGATCGCCAAATTTTGCGATCGCAGATGACAGTGACGATGTCTAAAGAAGAAACGAGAAAAAAAGCGTCAGCAAAAGCTCCCATCCAAGTCCGAGGCACATCGAGAGAAACAGGAGCAGAAGGGGAAGAAACTTACGTGTCGGGTCGGGAATTGTAGCGGCAATGACGAGCATGTTGATATGTCCCTCGCCCGGCAGCTGGCAAAACATTGAGGCCTTTGCGTAGCTTTTGGCCCAGAGCTTGAGGTCCTTCAGGACGTCTCCGGGAAAGCAACCGTTGCGCTCGGCAACGGCGAGGAGCATGTCCTCCCACTCGAAGCTTTTGTTCTCGCTCGCTAAGCGGATGAGGGCGAGTTTGATCTCCGGTGCAAACTCGACAAGTGCCAGGCGTTTGTCGTCGAGATATGCGTAAGGGTCGTCGTGGTCGGGAGCGGTTCCGGCGGTGTTGTTGTGGCGGGTACTGGTGGTAGTGATACCCGAGATATTGGCGGAGGCAGGGATGATTGAAATCTTGTCACTGTTTGCCGAGATGCTGGACGCTGTGGTGGATGTAGGGTAGTGCGAAGACGTGCTACGGGTGGGGGAATTCGAGGCGGCGCTACTACGCGTGGAGACACTGGAAGCGGCAATCGAGGTAGAGGCTTTGGAGCTCGTGGTGCTTCGCGGAGAGAAGTTGAGGGTCGTATCGCCCGAGTCACTGAGGGGAAATCCGTTTGTCACGGTGTTGGTGCCGGCAAAGTCAATCGAAGCCTCAACGGCAAGGTACCGGTTGGTTAGAATGTCAAGGTTGGCATTGCGCGTAGTATCTGAGCCAGCATTATTGGTTTTCTTCGTTGTGATGCGACGGCCGGTCGAACGGGGGATGCCACCTTCGGCCATTTTGGCTGTTGTGAGCTGATGAGAAAGTGTGAGGTGTTGATTGGGAAAAGGAGACTGTGGAAAGATGGTGAGAAAGGGAACGGCAATTTGAATCCGCACGGGTATGTGTTTTTTTAGCAAGTTGGTAAAGTTCACTTTTGTGTTGCTTGGCTCAGGAAGAGGTTCAAGAAGAGAGTAGAACGAAAAATAAATAGGGTGGCGTTAGGAATCCGGTCTGGGAAGGAACTCTAAGCTCCTATTATACGCCTATTAACTATTCACGCAATAGTTCCTATTGTGTGCCATTGACACTATTGTAGGAAGGTACATTGGTAGCTATCACACATTAGATGAAATGGATACAGAGGGAGCACATATAATTAAATTGCAGCTCGGATTCTACAAGGTAATAAAATAAAAAAATCCGTATCTCAAACTATTTTAGAACCTTACATCCTATCCTTATACATAAAATGCTATAAACGCATATATATCCACGTACGGATTATTTACCATACCAACGAGCAACTAAATATTGGAAAAGAAAAGAGAATAGAAGAGTACATAGGCGTGTCTAAAGCCACTACAAATACCTAACTATTATTCTATTAATTACCGTTCTCTATTAGTTTTACTAGCTACCTAAATTCACAAGTACTAGTTAAACATGTACTGGTACGTATGAAACGCCATTCGTTGGTTATCGAGTTCATCACAGACTTTGAATGATGCCTCGATGGATGACTGAATGGAGGGCACGTATTGTCGCGCGGCGCGGGGCGACATGCTTGGCGGTATGAACTTGTGTCAGAGGGCAAATGCTGGAGACGAAGTATCGCATGTGAAGAGGGATAGGGTGTCGTGGATGTAGAAGAAGGGGCGGGGGGGTGAGGATGGGGCTTTGGTGAAGCAGGGCGATTCGGAGAGGAAGATCTCGCAGATGGAGGGGGAGTTGGTTAGATAGAGTGTTGTGCTGTTTCTTGTCGTTTTGATCAGGGGACCGTAGTGGGTGAAGAGGCGGGCGTGGTTGCCCTTGTGTTCATTAGTGATTCTGAGTAGAGTGAGAGGTGTGATGGTGGAGGACGAACGACATGATCGGGGTAGATCTCGAGGTAGTTACCCAGGAAAGGAATCTCAGGCGGGTCGCGGGGTCACGGACGGCGTTGTTGTCGATCTTGATGCCGATGATGTGTGCGGATATTCTAGGATCTTGTCGATTGTTTCTAGGACAGCCTTTGAGCCATGAAACAAGATGCCTGTACTAGTTAGTTCGCTGTCACGCCCCTGGGCAATGAGTCTGGCTACTCCAAACGTCTTCGCCGTAGAATGTTACTTCCGCCGCCACTGCCGTAGAACTGGATCTCACTCGCGGAACCCGCGGCAGATCGTGCCATCTCCCCACACACCCACACACTGCTATGTAACCAAAGCGGGGCACAAAATACCGGGTTGGCCTGGGGGTGCCAGGGAATTTCTAACCGCTGCTGCGTGGTCAAAAAGTCGGTAAGATAGTGGAGCACAAACTCGAAAGGATTCGCCCGAAATCCCAGCCTCACCCACACACGGCAAACGTATGCAGGAACGATTACGGAGTGCCGATTCCCATCTTAAACACGAACTTAAGCAGCATGAGCTATGTGAATCAACGTCGAAATTGTGCTTTGATTCCACCAAGCTTTTTTTTGCCTTATCATGGAAGGCATGATGCACCACCTGTGATGAACTCGTCGGGGTATCTGCTGACTCAGGTTGATAATTTCCGAAGAAGGCAAGACCGATTAAGACCCCACTTTGTATACACCGCCCCAACCCTTGTAATTTTATCCAATGACTGCCCGAATGTGCCCACCCCTGACTTCCAAATAACTCTCTATAAGCTGCCGCGAAAAATCCAGTTCTGTTACTCAATCCACTGTCGCATCTTACCTAACATTGTTTTTGTTCACTAGAACCACCTCCAGCCGGTTCCGTTTCCACGTACCCAGCTTCTTTCACCATGGCTGTGATTGCTGTAGCTGGTGGCAATGGCAGTACGAGCTGCATTCCTCCGTTTAAAGCATGGATGGTTGACCTGTTTTTGTAGATGTTGGGCCACATATTCTCGATGCACTTATTGCCCGAGGCCGCCACAAGATCATAATCCTGTCTCGAAAGGTACGGTAGTGCGCAAAGGTCCGTCTTATATAACTCAAAAGCTCACGATGGCGTTACACAGGCTGCATCAGAACCCCTAGCACCGGGCATAGCAGAGCACAAGCAAGTCGACTATCAGAACTTGGACAGTTTGACCGCAGCTCTCGACGGAGTCGACGTCGTCTTGTCATTCATTCTGCCGTTTGCCGACAAGGATAATGTCGCGCAAAAGAACCTGATTGATGCGTGCATCAAGGCGGGGGTGCGCCGATTTGCACCATCGGAATGGGCACTGTATGTTTGAATGCTTCCTTATCTTCAGCTTGGGTTACCTTTCCGCTAACACATACCAGCTCATCTAACTCGACGAATCCGTTTTACAAAATGCGCGACCAAGTCCGCGAGCATCTCAAATCAGTAAACGTTCCAGAGATGAAGCTGGAATACACGTGCTTCCAGCCCGGCCTGTTCCTCGACTACTTTACCTATCCCATGCAATCGGCCAAGCATCTGAAGATAACGCAGCATTACATTGACTTTGAGACACGACAAGCCATCCTGGTGGATGACGGCGACCAACCCGTGACTTTTACCTTGATCGATGATCTGGCACGGATGGTGGCCGAGGCTGTCGACTATGAAGGCATCTGGCCTGCTGATGGTGGGGTCGCCGGGTGGCAAACGACATCTGCTGAGCTCGTACGTGTGGGTGAGAGCCTTTGCGGTGGAAAGTTTGCCATCCATTGTGTAAGCCAGGCCGATCTGGAGGCTGGTCAATTCACTTCGCCTTGGTGTCCCGTTCTGGCACACCCTTCGATTCCCGTGGAGCAGCTTGAGACAATGAGCCGCAAGATCAACCTGGAAGCTTTGAAGGGCATCCCAAAGGGGGAGTGGGTGGTTGGGGACGATTGGAATCGCCTTTTGCCGGACTTCCAGTTCAAGGACCCGATCGAATTTTTGACCAAGTGGTGGACGGGCAAACCGTGATGGTCAATATGTATTACATTTTGTGCGTGGCTTTAATTGAACACTGCATCATCAAAACAAAGAAACGTGCATGATACGAGGAGTCACCCAGGTTGCCAAAATAGACTGACTGACTGAATAGCGCTGACCAAAATGGAAAGTGTGGCACTTATGTAGGTACTTCATTTCAACACAAATATTATCCCGATGATTGGGGTTGCTACTGGGACGGTTGCTATTCACCTTTACTTGTAAAGTAAGCTGTGAGGAGGTTGGTGTTCTCAAATCCAGGAACTTGTAGTTACCGAACTTAAGGAGGTCTGATCGTAATAAGGGCTTGTCATTTGGGCATTGGAACGGCATACTTCCAAAGTATAACGCTAGGTATTGAATGTGAGTATTTCATCCCAAACCTCCTTTTCACCCTTCATCTAATGTGCTTCGTTGCTATATACATAAATGACAATAACGATTTATGGCAGGTAGCGCATACAAGCACGCTGTCCAGGCCGTCCACATCTGCCACGTCCGACGGTCCGCCTCCGCACTCCGCAACCAAAGAATGCGAAACACAACACCCAGGCCCAGCCCGATCGGAGCCAGGTAACCCAGCGGGCCTAGACCCCAAAAAGCAGGGCAGACGAAGGACCAGACTGCAACGGGTATGGCAATGGTCCACCTGGCCACTCCATCGCCGAGCACCAACGGCACGGTACTCCGACCCCGGATCCTGTCGCCGGCCTGGTCTTTCATGTCCTGCGCCTGCATCGTGGTGAAGATGACAGCGCTGATCATGACCACCCAGATCCAGGCTGCCGGGGTCAAGGGTGCATTCGGCTGACCGAGGGCCACAAGCAAGGAGCCCTCATTGTAGTACCCAAAGGCCACGCAGATGATCAGATTGCGAACCACAAAATGATCGTTGCCGCCCCCGAGGCCATTGTACATCCAAGTGAGCGCCACCAAGACGGCGGCCTCGTAGCCTGCACCCAGTATGTAGTTGCTGACAAGAACCACCGGGACAGACGCGAGGAGGAGGTATTGTGTTTGTCTCGGCGTTACCAGGCCAGCGGGCAAGGGCCTCCAGGGTTTGTTTATGGTATCTTCGGTTATGGATTCGGGGGCAAACTGGTTGGCGAGGTCGAAGATGAGAAGGTTGAGCCAGTTGGACATGAGGACGAGGGGAAGTCGGCGAAGGCAAGAGTATAGATCGTGAGTGTTGCTGCTAGACATGGCCGAACCGGCGAGCGCGCCGAAAAAGCCAAACGCCGTGTCGGGGATGACAAAGGTTGCAAAATCGCTCTCGGTGAAGAGCCAGAGGACACGGAGGAACTTGAGCGGGCTCATTTTTGGTGGGCGTTCCCGAACCTTGGTGATGATAAGACTCTGTGTTGCGCAACTGAATGTCATACTATCCGTCTTGTTCACTTACCTCTGGAAGCACGGAATCCCTCTTTTCCTCCATGGCTAGCGCGTTAGGGGCTTGGGCTAAGGTTTAGGTTGGGGGATCAAGTAAACAAAGACTAGGGAGAGGCCACATAGAAAATGCACAAGAAAGGCGTGTTATTTCAAAGATAAATACTATCAACCACAGCAGCCGCCCCGAGTTTAACATTTAAGAATCAACTATCAGCAGCAGGCCAGAGACACACGGGGTTGCCAGCTTCCGGCTGAATCAGGAGGCCTTGTGTGTACCTACGCCCCCACACAACATGACTGACACCGTTTCCTCTGTTCCACAAAGCCCTCCTGCATAACTCTCCTTCCATCGAAATGGTCCGGGATCCGAGGTTCAGTATGCAGGCACGCTGCCAGGTATCGGTGTTTCCGAACTAGGCAATGGCCGGGCGGGAAGATGGGCGACCCGGCCGAAGCGAGAACTACCGTAACCGGGGGGATTAGCTGATGTAAATTAGATACTTCGCCCTTATCAATGCGATCATTGCACATGCTCTGATGACTCCCTTGGACCTTTCTCTAAACATCTTTCAAAGTGAACAATTTTTTTTAATTGTTTTTCGTTTGACACTAGTGCAGCAGTTTCAACATGTCCACTGATCTGTTCCCCTTATGGGTAACCAGCCGCCCTCTACCGGTGGGCTGGATTGCTCTGCTGTGTATTTTTGTTGCTGCGGCGAATGCCATCCTCGTTGACTTTCTCGAGACGTTTTTGAAACGCCCCAGGCACTTCCCCAAGGAGCCGTGGTGGAAGTCGCTGCTGTCGAAAAAGCCCAGAGCCGATGTTCCCGTCATTGAGGTGGAGGAAAATGGCGACTATCGTGAGGCACTGGCAAGAGGTGCCAAGCTGGCAAGTGACCCCCAAATTCAGACCGCCCCTGGAGGTGCTACTAGGCGTATCGTTGCTAACTCTACGAAAACAGTACCCCGACCGAGCATACAAAATCCGACATTTCCCGGATGAGATCGTCATCGTCCCACACAACTTCATCGAGGTGATCAAGAATACGCCCGAATCAAAACTCAGCTTCCAGCAGGCATCATACGACTTTTTTCTCGGAAAACTGACGGGTATTACGGGCCACGAGCACGCCATGTCGGCTTTGATCCGTCGGGATATTGCTCGGCTGCTGGACCGCGTGTACGACACGGTCGAGGACGAGGCAAAGCGAGCGGTCGCGGCGCAGATCGGGCCCTGCGAGGACTGGACGCCCATCGTTCTCCTCCCAAGGGTTGTCCAGATGATTATCAATATCAGCCAGAGGGTCTTTGTCGGGGAGCCGCTATGCAGGGACGAGAGATGGGTGCAGTGCATCACCCAGTGCACCGCTGGGGCCTTTCAGAGCGTGCCCAAGCTGTGGCCCCACCACTGGCTGATGAGGCCGTTTGTGGCTTGGCGTCTCTCCGAGCTGAGAAGCGTTCGCAAGCACAGAACCGAAGCCAAGAAGCTGCTGAAGCCGATTCTGGAGAAGAGACTCGAGGATATGAAGAGTGAGAAATTCGAACCCCCGGCCGATCTCATCCAGCTCGTCATCGACGGGACAAAGGGTGAGGGACGGAACCTGGACTACCAAGTCAACGCTCAGATCGGGACTGGCCGAGCCGCTCTATTCACTACAGGCGTCACGGTAGCTCATCTGCTCTATGACCTTGCCACGCGTCCGGAATACATTGAACCTCTCAGGCAGGAGGTGCTGGAACTGGGCCCCGTCAAGATGAACAGGGCCAACGTGGCCAAGCTGAAGAAGATGGACTCGTTTATCCGCGAGTGCCAACGGTGGAACAAGTTTATGCTGGGTAAGCGCACTCCCCCCCTTACCTACCTAAGGTTCGATTGCTTTTTGGCTAATTCCATTTCCAGTCGGAACTATTCGCAAGGTTCTTCAGCCACTGACACTGCCCGATGGGACGCAACTCGCTGTCGGCACGCTCCTCGGCATGGATACCCAAAACGCCGTCTTCAACCACTCCACGCTGGAAAAGCCTGATGTTTTTGATGGCTTCCGATTTGAACGACTCCGATCCGTGCCCGGAAGCGAGCAAAAGTTCCAAGCCGTTAACCCTGGCCCCGACCATCTTGTCTACGGCTACGGGACGCAGGCCTGTCCGGGCCGTTTCTTTGCGGTGCACGAAGCAAAAGTGGTCCTGGCACGCATTCTCGCAAAGTACGACTTCAAGCTGGCGAAACCGGCTGAGAGCCCCATGTCGAGGGCCAAGGGTATCCTGACTGAGGCAGATGCCACTGTCGAGTTTCTGTTCAAAGCGAGGAAAGCGAACTAAAGGGGATATGGGTGAGGGGTAGTGTGTACTGCATTGGAAAGAACCGCTCGTGGACCTAGTCCAAAAACGAGAATACCGTAGCCAAATTTAGTAACTCCGTGCCCAAGAGATAACCATCACTAAGGTATTTGTGAAACTTGATAGTATAAAAACAGTCGAATGCCAAGGTGAAGCCCAGAATTGTTCTGTTGCCCTGCAAGGAGCTCCCTCCCAGTCCCATTTCCAGACACACAGTGCCTTAGTCGGAACAAGAGACGATACAATCCATCAGCCATGCAAGGAATCACATACACGATCGCAATTGCGGGGGTTGTCTCGGTGCTTCTCATAGTATGTCATCCATCCATTCCAAAGATTCAGACTGGAGCAAATATCTGATCCGGAACCACGGGTAGGCCCTCTCCAAAGCCATCTACAATGCATACTCTCACCCTCTCAGCGCCTATCCGGGCCCGTGGTGGATGGCCGTCAGCGACATGGTAAGACTTGCCCACTTGGCATCAGGCCGCTATGTCGCGCTCAACCACCGCCTCCACCTTTTGTACGGCCCCGTCGTGCGCGTCGGGCCCAAGGAGCTGTCGTTCATCCAACCCGAGGCGTGGAAGGACATTTACGGACACAGCAACAACAGAGCCGAGTTCGCCAAAGACCCGCATTTTTACGGCACGACGCCCAACGGCGTCGATCACATCGGCACCGCTGACCGGCAGGATCACGCGCGGATGCGTAGTGCCTTCTCCCACGCTTTTTCGGAGCGCGCCCTAAGGAAGCAGGAGCCGCTGATCCGCGAACACGCACAAAAGATGGCGCAGCGGATGCGGGAGCACTCCGAGAGGGACCAAGGCGGCGTGGTGAACATTCTCGACATGTTCAATTTCGCCGCCTTCGACATAACGTCGGCGCTGGCCTTTGGCGAGCCCCTCGGCCTATTGGACCGCGACGCCTACACGCCGTGGGTGCGAGCGCTTTTTGACGGCGTCAAATTCATGACCATCCGCGGCGCCGTGCTCAAGGTGCCAGTGGTCGGCCGCCTGCTGCAGCTGCTAACGGAGCGGAGTCTGAAGCGCCAGTTTGAGGCCCACTTTGGCTACGCTTGCGACATGGTGGATCGCCGCCTCGCTCGCGCCGCCCAGGCGCAGCAGGGCAGCAAGCTCACCCCGGTGCCGGACATTTGGAGCTTTGTTCTCGAATCACGCAGCACTTCGGGTCACGGTGGTAGTGAGCAGGACGACGACAAGAAGGCGAGATTGACCTTGGCCGAGATGCATTCCAACGCATCCGGGTTTATGATCGGCGGCGGAGAGACCACGTCGACGACGCTGAGCGGCGTGGTATACCTGCTCCTCCGGCACCCAGAAGCAATGCGCAAGCTGATGGACGAGCTGCGTGGGGCCGGTGTTTTCGACGGGGGTGATGATCGCATGTCGTGGTCGACGCTCGCCCGTCTCAAGTACCTCAATGCCTGCCTAACAGAGACGCTGCGCCTCTTCCCCCCCGCTGCTGTGGGGCTGCCGCGTATCGTGCCCCCGGGAGGAGCCAAAATTTGCGGGAATGTGGTCCCTGAAGGAGTTGAGTGTTCCTTGTTCTCCTTCCTTCCTTCCTCGGCTTCTGTCCAATCGGGTCTTGCCCCTCTCACCAAAAGCTTGACCTGCCGAGTTAAGCTTTCAGTGGCTTTTTCTGCCGAGACGGTGAAAACTGCTGGCACTTGCCAATCTGCCGGATAAGCTCGCTAACCGTGTGACGTCATATTAACAGACCATTGTATACGTCAGCTCCTACGCTGCTGGACACTCGCCGCTAAATTTTCACCACGCGGAAGAATTCCGTCCCGAACGATGGCTCTCATGCAAGAACAGCTCAGACATGTTCGCCGGCGATCGGAAAGACAGCATCCATCCTTTCTCCTACGGCCCGCGGAACTGCATCGGCAAGAAGTAAGTCCTTTTCTGATCTTCCGTTGCAACCCAGCCCCCGTTGAAACACATGTGCATTGAACGAGGGTTCTAACCAGAATAAAACTTGTGCAGTTTGGCGTGGCATCAAATGCGGGTACTACTGTGCCACACGCTGGCCAACCTAGAGACGCTGGAGTTGCAGTCGCCCGAGCAAGACTGGATGCAGGACCAAAAGGTGTACATTACGTTTGAGAAACCACCGTTGTTGGTTCGGATGAAGTTTTCGGGTACAACTACCCATTAGTGCTAGAATTCGAATTCGCAATTTATATCCAAATCGAGTATACATTCCAGTTTAGAGAGAATCGGGGTACTACGCCGCACACCACTTAATCTACATTGTGGAGGGTGACAAAAACATGCATTCATCGGACCTTGACGAAATGCAGGAGCAAAAGGGCCGTTTCATTACCCACTCCGTTTATTTTGACCAAGTAGGTAATTCGGACTTGCTCATTGTGGTTATTTCCTCATTTGCTATGCAAGTTTCATGTGGGATTGTATACTTGACTCGCTACAAGCCGCAGCGTGAATGGCGGCTACCCTTGCAATCAGCTTGCAATGCCCACACAATGTGGGGGGAAAAGAGAAAGGTGAGGCTCGGGCAGGCGACAGGGGAGTTTTCCGACGTATCAAGAACCATGGAAACGCTGAACAATATCGAACGATGGAGGGGAGGCAAATTGCTGATAAATAACGAAACTGCACGTCGCCGGCACAGCCCCGATACTGCAACGAACAACATCATGGAAGCGAAAGCCGCTCCGCATCGCTGTCAAATGTCTTCGGCACTTGCAAACCCCGGACAAAAAAAACAGCCCTTCTACCAGTTTGACAGCATAGGAATGCATGCAGTGTGTTTCGGCGAGTAAATTATCGCCAGAAGGGAAGAGCCAGGACAACACTCACCCCTGATGAGTCCAACCATGCGAAAAAAAACCCATTTGAGTCCAACGGGTTATTACGGTGGTTGAAGTGCATGGGATGTGGCCGCATTCAAATACGAGCGATGACCTTCCCTGTTTGATCTGATCTCGGCAGGAATTACTACCTGCCATGACGAATCGTCTGGTTCTATTCCGCGCTCATTCCTCTGGATAGAAACTTTATCGGATCGCGCAACAGACCAACAAGGAGGATTGGAACCTCAGTGTCTCACATGTCAAAACATCTATCTTTATTCAGAATTATTCACGCGGCGTTGACGTCGTTATAGAAGCGGGGTAGCGGTATCTGCAGGGCGGTAATTCCGCATCCCACGGGGACAGGAAGGGAATAGGGGTCTCGCGCTCTGTCTTAAACCGGTACGATAACATTTCCATTCCTACGGAATTGGGTAGAAACTTGGCTGCAGCACTTGTTGCATGAGATGAGGGCACTTCAAGTCCCCGGCGTTGCAATGGTTGTTTTCCTTCTTTTTCTTAACGGACGGTACACCACTTCATTGAGAGCGCTTGGCAAACCGACATGGGAAGCCTTGGAAGGGTCAGCCCTGCAGCACGCAAGGCAAAGTGTGGTTGAAACAAGCTCGTCAAGAAAATAAGCGAGTTGTGTGGCTTGCCCAGCGGAGCCAAGAGGCGGGAAAGTGAACCTGTGCGCGCGCTAATGTGGTGTGATCTAGGGTTCTACTCTCGGCGGTAGAATCGTGTCATCCTTCGTCGGACCTCTCCTGATCTCAGGCTATATGTAATTAGGTATAGGTACGACATGTGGTTGCAGTGCAAAGCTTCCCGGCGCTTTTCAGGATTTCCATATTGTGGCACCAATCCAACGGTTTGTGGCATGGGAATGCGCGGTGAGTCGGGGGGGTTTGGGGGGTTTGGGGGGTTGTCACAGCGGTGGGCAATGCAGGCCGCATAGTGATCTGTCATCGGCTATAGTAAAGATTAACACAGATGCGCTGATAGGATGACGATTTGCGGCTGCTTCAAGCTGCACTGCCACTTGTGCCCACATCTGCTGCATTATCTCTGGCTGCCTGTTAAGGGAGATCCTGCTGATCGGCAAGGGAGTGCTCTGCAGCAGGTAGTGAATACCTTGGCTGCTTGCAGCGGGATGGAATGCCAGCAAACGAGGTATCATTGGTTAGGTGGGGGTGCGTGGGAACGGTGGGATACATGCCACCACGCCCTGCGGGGCCTCTGGATTTGATGAACACTTGTTATGAATGCCGGGCTATGATCCCCCCCAAAAAGGAGAAAAGAAAATGAGACGATATCGCGAAGCACTAGGATTCAAGCCTGTACGTAATAATAAATTATTATTTTGTTTATAAACGATAAATACAGTAAAGATAGGGAATGCACCAAAATCTTAAGAGTCAGTCTATGACATATGAGGTGTTAAGAAGCTAAAGACATTCTGTTGATATTGACTCGTCACCGATGTCCACCTTGGTATTTAATCCAGGTCAACCCTAAAACGGGGGTTCAACCGGATGCGCTCTCCATGCTTCATCAGCAACCAGGTCAAAGGAACGGTAGCAAGCGCGATAAAGGCCAAAAGGCTGTTTCCCCAGCCCAGTCCCAGCGTGGCATACATGCGCTGACCGGCCAGGGGCAGGACTGCGCCAAAGAGGGACCTTACGACGGTGTTGGTGGCGATGGCGCTGGCGGCGTAGATGGTGAAGGCGTCGATGAGATAGGCCTGGATGGGCATAAAAACAAAGAGCACACCGAGACCGATGAGCGATGTCCCGGCAATGGGCGCCATCCAGTGCACCTTGTACTCGGCCGTCCACCCGTACCAGAAGAGACCGAGGGGCACGAGGATGACCCCGAAGATCAGCGGCGGCAGGCGATGCTCAGGCTTGATGGCAGCACCCGCCGCTCGCTTCTTAGCGATGTAGTCAGACGTGGATCCCGTCCCGAAAAGACCGACGAGAAAACCGACACCGAGTCCGAGATATGCGAGTCCTGCAGCACCGGACCCGAAGCCGTACTGGTCGCGGAAGACAAAGGTGAACGTAGTGAAAAGCAGGTAGAGGTAGGCGTAGACAATGGACACTTCGAGGGCCATGAACAAGACGATGGGGGACCGGAAAAGCATCCTGAGCGGTCGGAAGATGGCTCGGCGGAACAAGACACCCGGAGACCGGCCCTGCGTCGCCGGGAGCGTGTAGTTGGGGTTGCCGGTTTCCTTGCGGAGACGGGCCACTTTCCGGGCGAGGAGGGTTGGGCCGTACGTCTCGCGGACGAGGAGACATCCCAAGGTGAGGATTCCGGAAAGAATAGTAACGAGCCAGAACATCCACCGCCAGCCAGCCCCTTGAGCAATGTAACCCCCAATGATAGGACCGAGAACAGGACCCAGCAGCGGACCAAGCTGCCAACCACTCAAGGCCCTACCCCGCTTCTCGGCAGGCATCAAGTCGGCGATGGTGCCGCCGCCGAGCGTCAGGGGCACACAACCCGCCAAACCCTGCAGCACCCGGAATACGAGAAACATGGCCATGTTTTGGCTGGCACCGCACAGCGCCGTGAAGATGAGGAAGGCGACATTGGACGAATTCATGACCACGTTGCGCCCATACAGCTCGCTCAGCGGCGCAAATAGAAGCGGTCCGAGGATGAAGGGCACAATGTAAGCTGACACGACAAACGATGCGAGCTCCGAGCTGGTCGACCCGAACTCGGCCATCAGTTTGGGCACACCGGGCGCGAAGATGGTCGAAGCCAGTGATCTGTTGATATGCACGTTAGCCACAAGATGGAGGAGAGGTTGGAAGTGTGTTTACATGTTAAAGGTAACCGCCGAGACCATAACGATAGTAAATGTCTTGCGCGAGCTAGCCCAGTTCATGGGATTCTCCGGGTCATCGGGGCCTTCCCACCCGACAATGATCTCTTGGGTGGTAGTTTGGTCGCCAGCATCGCCGCTCTGAGAGCCATCGTGGGCGTCGCTACCCTTTTCCACCTTTTCCATCGTGGTGCGACTGCAATGTGAAGCTGGGGCAAAATAACACTGACGGAAAAAATGGTGTAAAGCAAAAGAAAGGAGGGCTTGGCTGCAGCTGTTTATTTTTTTCAAGCTTTAAAAGAAAACTCCGATCAAAAAAAGTGGCGTCTCTATTTTCCCCTTTTTCTTTTATTTTCTTTTATCTTTTCCTTTTTCTTTTCCCCGCGTATTAGAGCAGGTTGGGACAAGGAAGCAGGGATCCCAATCAACAGATTGGGAAGGTTGCTTCCGGCCGGATTTTAGACCCGGACTTAAGCTTCTCACCCCGTCATGAAGGGAGCTAAGTCCGCAGCGGCTAAGCCCCTCCCGCCCCTCCCGCCCATCCCGCCGCTCCCCGGCGTGTGGATGCGACCTTAATTTCTGTGCAGTCAGTTAATGTCCCTTGATCGATGAGATAGGTTAGCGCTTTTGGCCGAATCTTTTCCGTGCCACCCAGATGCGCTAACTTGTGATGCACACCCGTTTCAGAGCGGCGGTCCGTGTCTTGGCTGTTGCTTGTTCACAACCAAGCATTTTTGCCCAACAAACAAATACTTGGCCGGCCCCAAGGGGAACGGGAAAACGAAATACAGCAGTTGTGTGTGTGTGTGTGCTCGGAATTTATGCGCCGCTAAAATCATTTCTAGAAACCAAGATACACAACATACCGACAGCCCGTTTTTTTTTTTTTTTCTTGGCAATAATGTTTATGACTCTGCGTGCAGAGCCAGAAACGTCCAGTTTCAGGTTCATCGCCCAATCATCATCGCCCCGTCGCCTGAGCTCAACGGCTTGCTATGCCTGCCGATTCAAAAAGGTAACCCAAAAATTTGCATTGGAGGATCTACCTATTTGTACAGCACTCTTCTCAATGCACAAATTTGCTCACGGATGCTTCCCGGATTAGATCAAGTGTTCCAACAAGAGGCCGCAGTGCCAGCGCTGTGCGACGGCGAATATTACCTGCCAGTACCCACCTCTCAGGAAGGGATCCTCCGCTAGAGGAGACCCTCCCAAGGTGGGCTGTTCTGTCGTAGATGGGAACAGTGACGACGTACTCGACAGCAGCAGCTCAATCTCAGTCTTGGATTCCGAGACTGATGTAATAACCGCAGTCGGAACTGTTACGCCTCTCAGGAGCTTGGGAGCGTCGGAGGCCGGAATGCGGAAAGGGCAGCGGTTGGCCTCGTACACGCAGTTTCTTGGTGGCCCTCCTCCATCAGAGGTCGGAGAAGATGAAGCAGGGACTCAGGCGCTTGATGACATGACCACTTCGCTCCCCGATGAGCTAGCATTTGGTGAACTTTCCCCATCATCCTGGCTAGTGGATGATTGGAACATGTCCGAGTCCATTTACCCTCCTCCTCCCTCGTTTTCCCTAGAACAAGACTCGCACTCACTAGCGCCTCACGCTTTTGGAGGAGACAGTTGGTGCTCTACTACAAAAGACGACTTAGCACCGCCAATATTAACTCCATCATCCTCGTCGTGTCACACATCTGAGACGATGACGACGGACGACTGCCAATGCAACCCGGCCATCCTGGGTTGTCTTGAGCGCATTCTCAGCTGCAAAGAACATAGTAGTCGGCTAGCGACGCTCGCAGTCCTCCGCGACCTCGTTGCCGATTTTTGCATGCTAGCGCAGTGCACCAAATGCGTCGGCTCACCATCGTCTCCTCGATCCATGCTGATGCTACTCGTCCTGGCGGAGAAACTCGCCGATCAGTTCCCCAAACTCCTGTTCAGCAACAAAGAGCTTTCGCGACACGGCCAGCACGAGATGCGCTACGGCGAATACCACACCCGCACGGAAAAAGAACGCTATACCATCTACCTCGGCCTGTTGGGTTTGCAGGCCCGTACCTTTGTGGTGGCGCTGGAGACGCTACTCCGAAAAGCAAAGGACAGGAACTGGGTCAGCCACGCGGCGACGTTGCAGATGCTGATTTCTCAGACTGATGGGTTGGAACAGGGCATCGCCAAGGGCTATCCGGCGGGGATTCAGGATAGCGGCGGGAGATGAGGAGGGACGAGAGAGGGGTGACTTGGGGTTATAAATTCAGCAACCGATAGAATTGATGCATATGGATCGACGATCCAGTCACCATCACCCCATCATCCCGTGATCAAGCTGCAGACGTCTCGGTCCGTGTAACTGGCATGACAAAGGCAACCATGATGGCTACCTCCGTCTCGCTCGTGTTTCTCCAAGAGTGCATCGTTCCCTGCTGGACTACCGTGTCTCCCGGCTCTAGCACCCTCTCCTCGCCGCTCTCCAGCCCTAGTGTGAGTCGCCCGTCGATGAGGACAACGTAGTCCAGCGTGTCGGTCTTGTGCATCGGGATGAAAGTGCCAGGGGGAATGGCGATATGGCACAGGGCGGCACCTCTGCATGTCTTAAGGTCGGCCGGGTTCCTCGGCCGGTTTGCGTCGTCTTGGTGGTCCTCATCTGCCGGGCTCAGGTTGACCGGGATCAATTGAACGGAATGGTCACAGACAAAAGCCGTGCCCAGCGGAGATAAGGTCTCGTCTATTTCCGGTGGCCGTCCCGTAGAGAATTCCGATCGACCAGTCGAAGCGTCATGTCTCGTCATGTAACATCGGTAGTTAAGCAGCTTCGAGTTGGGTTTTGGCGTCATGTTGAAGGGAAAAGCTTGATTATCCCGGTAGTTTTTGACTGGGACCAGTGGTCTCTCCTGAGCCATATGTATGCTTCCTCGGTCAGAATTATATGCTTCGCGACAACACCCTTGCAAGGCTGACAAGCAAAACGCCGCACCTAATGCAAGGTAAGCTCAGAAGCCGTCATGACCATGTGGCTTCATGTTCTGGCAAGCCCGGCATATCCACGGCGCGGCCCTGCCCGAGCCGGCTATAGCTTCCAGACCGCCAAAAAGAGAAGCTGCCGAACGGCCTGTCCTAAAACGGGATGGACCCATGCGACCTGAGTTTACGGTTATCGCAGTTAAGTTTTATCTCCGTTCACCTCTCGGCATTCGACCTAGACTGACTCTGTTGTCCTCTGCCAGGACTCACTCACACAATACAAAAAGTACAGCTCGCCGGGTCTTGTGTGTCCGATTGATTTCATTGCTTGTTACGCTCAACTGCTAATACACTGGCCAACCCTCTCTTCCGTCTATCGCATATCGCCCCAAGCTTCGCCCGTCTAGTTCGCCCTTTTCTTGAAAAGTAGATTTAGACTCGGCAAATCCAGCGTAAACTGCTCCTTGGTTCTCTCCTCAAACAACTCAACATCGTGATTCGGACCCTTACCAATATCAAAGCGGAGGACAATCTCGGCCAGAGTATTGCGCATGTTTTGCATGGCCAGGGATTTGCCGATGCAAGCATATGCTCCTGTTCATCGCCGCCACTGTCAACCCATGTCTGTTTTTTTTTTTTTTTATAAAAAAAAAGATTAGAAAACTCTTACCAGCTGAAAAAGGGGAAAAGGCCGTCTTATCCAAAACCAATTCCGGCATTGTAGACCACCGCTCGGGAACAAATTCGTTGGCTCGAGGATATATCCTCTCGCTTCTGCCCAGAACATACTGGGAAGCCCACACGGTCATGCCTCCTGGGATATGACGTCCGCCGACGGTGATACCCTCGGGGGGAGTCAGTCTGTGCAGCGCCGTAGGGACGGGGGGGTGCAATCGGAGTGTTTCGTTGATGATGCCATTGAGATGTGGGAGGTTCTGGATCGTGTGGTAATCCACGATACCGTCGGTGAAATAGGGCGCTAGCTCCTCTTGCAGTTTGTGCAGTTGATCAGGATTCTTGACTAGTTGGTAGAGGACGTGTGTCATGGTTGCTGCCGTGGTATCGCTGAGTTTTGTTAGTGTCAGCATCTGGTGAAAATAGGGCTGTCTGGGGGACTCACCTTCCAGCCACGATAATCAGCTGACAATCCCCCTCAAGCAGCTTTCTCCCCTCTGTCGAAATCTCCTTTCCTTTCCATGGCGACAGGAGAACAGACATGATATCAGAATTACCCTCTCCTTGTTTCGCCGAGATGCGCTCATCCAACTTCTCGCAGCAGTAGCGAATGAACTTCCACCAGTCATTGGCAGCGCCGGGAATGCTGGTGAGGACCTGAAACAGCCAGACAGGGAGATGCAGCGACAGGGGCTTGACGCCCTCCTTGAGAATCGTGATGGCCCAGTGCTGCTCTGAGCTGTCGAGCATGTCGAACGGAGCGCCAAAGGCCAGATCCCCCATAACATCAAAGGTGAAGAGGTTGAACCACTGGGTGACATCCAACGGCGTGCCGTCTCTGGCCGAGCGAGAAATGCGATCGACAAGCTTGCGGCGAAAGATGTCAATGCGCTCCTCGTAACCGCGGAGCTGCTTGTCGCTGAAGGCGCCACTCCACAGACGCCGTTGCCGTTGGTGTGCTTCTCGGTCGCGCGTCGTTTGTAGGGAGACCATGGGGTGGGTCAAGTCATACCAGGCACCTTTGGTGCATCGAGATGTGCGGCCGTAAATGGCCGAGACGGCTTCGGGATGGCAGATGGCCAGGTCAGACGAGCCAATGCGCACAAAGTCCCCATATCGACGGTGGATATCAAGCACTTTTCGATATGCTTTGCTGTTGCCAAAGACCTGGGTTGGGAGCCAGAGACTGGATATCTTGGCTCCTAGTGGCCCGGGAAAGGACCTAAGGGGGTGCAAAAAGACGCGGTACGTCAGGAGGGATGAGTAGAAGCCGGCAAAGTACCAGCCTGCAGTACCAACGGCTCGAGTCGCCACCACCTTGACTTCACCCCCCAGGAAGGCAAAAACAAACACGACTGAAACAGTGCTGAAGAACAAAATTCTTGCGTACAGGGCCGCATAGAGATGGTGTTCCCCTTTGTTGAAGTAGAGCACATGGCTAGCAACTCCAAGTGCTGCGGGGACCGCGCTCGTTAACATTCTCGCTTCAGGATTGGTGTGCCCTTTTGCGTTGAAAAAGCTGTCAGAGAGAGTAAAACAGTGTCGACAATCATGCAAAGGGGCAGTTCACTTCCAGAGCATGATACCTCCCCTAAGTCGGCTATCTACTAGATCCTTTGGCATTCAAGGCCGATCCAACAAGTCATTTTGTCCGGGTCGATTGCTTGGCATGGAGCGCAGCTCCGGTGATTGCTGAAAGCGGGTCTCGGCTGTCTTAAAAAGGCAAAACGGTCCTGCCGGATTAAGTAGCTCTTTAAAAATACGTGATATCGGCGCACAAGTAAAACTTCCAAACATCGATCAATTCGGAGTCTAGGAAATATGCAAACTGACCTGAGTAAGAAATTCACCCATAGATCTCGCTCGAACTTGCACATCAATGCATGGCGATCAATCATCTACACGAGCGCAAGACCAAGAACTGTTATGAAGATCGCCTTCCATCATGATCATGTTCGATTAAATAAAACATTTCCTGAGAAGCAAACAAGTGCAGCACATATCCCATGCCTTCACGCATACCCAATAGAGTATCGCATCCAAGTTCACCGAGCGGTCCATGCCGACACTGAAGCCGTATTGAGATCAGAAATATCATGAGTGCTCGGATGGTGCAGTAAGTCATCACCTCGGTCTAACACACCGAAGGTCCCTAGTTCAAGCCTGGGTTCGATCATTATAATCGGAGCTGACCTTACTATAAATTTTATTGTTGATGTTTGTATTGCGATCGGAGCTCGAATCCGAATCGGACGAGCCTCTAAGGACGGAAGAGCGAGAAGTCTCGGGAGGCCGGCTGTGTTGTTCCGGGTTCGGCGTGCGCCCAAGTGGGGCGAACTTGCGCCCTCATCTTTAATACCCCGGTGGAGGCGTTGACGTGTGTGCTGAGGACGGAGAAGTTTTCCCAGTCATTGATTACATCTGTTTTGAAGCTAATCCGAGCTGAGTTATAGTATAAGCCTGGAGGATTGGGGCAAGCAAAATAAATAATTAGAACCCACCACAAATATCTCAGATTGGACGTATAAAATTTGAGCTTCGCTCCGTGCACCTACCCTGTTTCCTTCCAAATCTACCTCCACCTCTGGGATCCACTAACTGATAGCGCCGGACGACAGTTCCCAGTGATAATGTATAATCCGGGTCGAACACGTCGTAATCTGTGTCCAAAGCCAGGCCAACCAAAGCAAACAGCTTATCCAAGTCGATGGAGGCCTCTGCATAGGAAAATCGCTCGACAAGAGTCAAGAAGTCAAGTCCAACGCCATCTTTTTTTTTTTCTTTCGAGTACAAGCGACGTATCTTGCCGAGCAGAACGGCATGCTTGGCTTTTGCAGGGGTGCTGTGGACGCCGAGCGGAACTTGTTGGTTGTTTGCATGAGCCGCATCGTCTTGACTGGGTATAGATATCTTGAGGCCATCGTACAGCAATCCCCAGTAAATCCGGGATATGCCGAAGGCAACCACTATCTCCCGTGCCATGACAATCTCTTGGGTAATCAAGGCTCTTTTAAGTAATTCCGACCGAAAAGACGCTCCATGGCGGGCCAAGCCTCGTAGCCCTCTGGGGGTATGCCGCCGTTGTTCGTTCGACTACTCGTCCAGAACTGGAGAAAGTGACCATGGCTTGGCGGCGTCCATATCTTTCCGGGCTAGCGCGCGGATCTGCAAAAGCGTCTTCATTGCCAGAGCAGAGTCGTCATCCTTCTCAACCTCATCCACCCATCCGTACACGCGTCGGGCGCTCCAATAGATGTCTCGTATCTGCCTGACCTGGGCCACTTTCTCGTGTGTATTGCTCTGATCGATAGATACGGGGTCGGCCTAAACATGTATTGTTAATGAACTTGTCTCGGCCGACATGGCACTGCAGATGGCTGAGTCACACAACGCTGGGACCCAAGCGGCACCATCAAGCGTGTCCTGCCGGTACGGCTTGAGTCCAACTCCCCAAACATACAAGATGGCAGTGAAGGCCGGAGCTGAAATACTTGCAAATGGCCCCAAAGTGGCTTGTCTATCTCAGGGTGCTCCAGCCTTCTTGAAGGAAATCCTTCGTCGCCAACTCCTTCAGAAGCCCCGCAACAGCCCGCGCTTTCGCAAATCTTCCTCGACACTCTTCAGACACATGATCAGTCTGACACCAACGCAGCTGCAAGACTCGTCCCACCCGCTATTCTTCTTCCCGGCCGATGGTCGAACACTCCACATCCACGCCCGGCGCCAAGGTATCCACCCTAGGTCCATAGGCACTGCTGACCATCTTGTGATTGGTACGCCGGACTGCGCTCACTGACACCCACTGGTTCATTCCCAGCCGATACAACGCAAAGCACTCCCACCTCGAAGGCAAGTTCGATCAACATATGCAGCCCGGGCTCCGTGCTGACGGGTCCACCAAACGACATGTTGATTACAGAAGCATCCTCTTGCCCCTAATTTCTAATGTCGACAATTGCCCAGATCAGCCCGTCGATAGTTTCCGACCCCGAATGGCGGGACACTTTGCGGTTCAACCCGTCATCGAACACAAGTGTGTCCTTCTTGACGGAAATGGGTTTCGCGGACCGGGCTACGCCCAATGGCCATCCACCCATGAGACTGGCTAATGCAGTGCCGTGCGAATTGGTTATTATCGACTCGCGCCAATAACCGTGTGATGCGCGTCAGCCGAAGTCAGTGTGGTCAATGTCGATCCCGGTGACGGCGACGTAGCCGAAGGTGTCTATGCCGGCGTGAGCATCGAAGATGTATTTGTCACAATGGTAGGGTGTCCGGTAGGATTGCTGCCTAGGCCCCAGGGTGCGTGGCGCTAGATGGACGGTTACGTGGTTTTGGCGCTTTTGTGGTCGAGAATGCCGGGTCATGGGATCCAGGGAACGAGCTGTTGGAACGGATCGCTGATCATTCCTCTCGTAGGGCTCATCGACTGTCCAGTACGTGTCTGTTTCGACAGCGGCTACGTCGTCGCTGTTGCGAATCTCCGAGATGGACTCGTCGTCGAACTTGCCAACGTAGGTATGCAATCCCAGGTCGCTCCATTTCAACGTTCTTTGGACGCCTCTAATAGTGGTGGGCTGTCGGGACAAGCTGCGCCGGTGGGTCTCGGTGGCCCATTGCACATATGCCCCCGCAACGGTCTGGCTGATGCCCTGCCTGAGAGTGATGATGTATCTGTCAGGGATGACATCACTTGCGAGTGATGTCCGAATGAAGGCTAGGACGAGAACGAGGCGATGGGTGGCCGCTATGGTCCGTGGTGTCTTTGACTCCGCCGAGTTGGGGTGAAATATTATCTCCGGAGAGCTGTTCGACCGACTCAACGTGAAAGCAGAGAAAACAATCAGGGTTCGCCATTTATCTGCGGTTCTATCCTTCCACCCAACCACTCCTTCGTAAAAATAGCGAGAGAATGTTGCCCTCTTGTAAGACACCTACGTAAGCGTGTTGCATTGCGGTTATTTCCCGAAGCGCCGTTTCATACCCGCGTGCATTGAAGCTCAGCCGGCGGCAGCCCGGTGTCCGCCCAAGGCTTCCAAATTCATTAGCTGGCGGATGGAAGGCTCAAGCGAGGAGAATGTTTGTTGTCCGTGATACAACCGGCCCAACCAGATTGAACACAGACGTTTCAGTGCACAGAAGTCAGAGAAGCTGGATCCAGTGCCGTTCCACCTGCATTTTCATAAGTGATCATATTTGCCACTGAGGTGCCTTGCTCTGAGGCCGGACGCAAGATTAGGACACTGCGGCCTAGGATCTTTTGATCGCATTGCAAGTGACTTTCCCTAACATGAGGCACGACTTGAAGAGTGGTTGACGGTAATTAAGATCGATAAAAAGACTTTATTTTATTGGTAAACACCAAGAGTAGGCTGACGTAAAACCTGAATCAATGAATGATGCCAGGAAGGAGTTTCATCCCCTCTGCGGACCCAGCCTCCACGGACCCATCTTGACCGATTCTTGTTATTCGTCTGCACCGTCCCTCCCGAGGACGACCAATGGTGATCATCATCGCTGCCTGTCTCCGCCAGAATAATCACTATCTACACTCACATACACTGAGGCACAGGTTTGGTTAAATAACTCAAGGCAAGAACTATTACATGTACCTGAGCCACATCGCTGTCACAGATCGTGCTACAATACCAGCATGAGTACGCTAGGCAGGGACTCAGCTGCTCCTGTTGAGCGTCTGCATGGTGTCGGAGCAAAATGTCTCAGCTACCCCGGCAAATGACCTGCCATCTACTAATGTGATTGGACATATGAATTACGCCAAAATGCTGCCCAAATATATGCCCGGCCTATAAGTAAGCTGCCCTATCGACTCCCCCGTAGTTGAAGCTCAGATTCTGTCCCTCCAACTGCTCCAACCTGAACTCATCGCCCGAGCCCTCCCACCGCTTCAACCAAAAGCTTAGAATGACAAACAGCACCATGCCACAGACTGAAACTACAGCCGATGAATCCGCTGGTGTCCGTGAACTATCGTCAGCGGCTCAGCGCAGAGAAGCCAGGGAGAGAGTTTGGACAGAGTACAAGAAGAGTTTGACGGTTGTGAATCTCGTCGGGAGCTTCATCTTCTTTACGACATTCAATTATATCTTCTCTGCTGTGTGGGACTATTTTTTCAGGAACAACAAAGGCGGCGGTGGAGATGGTGGTGCTGGTGCTGGGGATGCGAGTGGATAGCTGGGTATAGGACAGGTTGGGCGACGAAATGAAGCTTGGGGAACCTGTAAGTATATGAGACGCACTTGGAACCCAGAGGGAACAACTATGAACTCAGTTAACCCCTGTGCAGAAACCCCCCAACAAGCCCCAACTCCGCACCCCTCATTGATGAAACAAGCTCCCCTGTCTGCCTACTCTTCTCAGCCAACGCATCTCCCCGAGCGTGCGTTCCTGTAAAGTACTCGAAGTCCTCATAGACCTCCACTGTGAACAGCTTGGTTGCATTCTTAGGATCCGTGTAAGCACCGAAGAGTAGCGTCCCGGATTCTTTCTGTGAAGCAGCTACAACACTCTTCCAGGCAGGTAGGAGTTGCGGGATGGCGGTGTCGACCTTGTATGTGAGTTCTTGAATCAAGATCCAAGGTTTGGAGTCAGCAGAGAGCGGTTTGCTGAATCTGAAGCTGTCGAGGACGTCGAGGAGGTTGACGGTTGGGGTTACGTGGATGGTGTCGAGGAATGTGAAGAGGTTTTGGACGGTGTTGGATGCTAGGTGAGCGTCGAGGGCGGCCTGGTTGGGGTATCTTTTTAGTGAGTTAGATAGCAAGTTCAAAATGGCATAGATGCTTCTGCGAAGAACGACGCACTCCTCGACAGTAAATAGAGTCTTGCCATCGCCACTTAGAAGCGCAAGAACCCCGTAAATAGGAAGATTGGCGTTTTTGGCTGTGGTCTTGGAAATTTCTGTTAAACGTGTTTCCAACTGCAAAACTTGTCAGACATTTACGTAGATCAAGAGCCATGGTCAAATCGAAGCCTTACATCTTCGCAGTCTTTCACGTCCGTGGTGCGGAATTCCGCGATTAGCATGATACCATTTGCGCTGGAAAGGGCTATGTGCATCAGGATATGAGATGCGAGGATGAAATGAGTGTTGGAGAACCACATCTTGCGCTTATGGGATGGAGTATGACGGATGTTTTTGCTCAGATCAAAGTTCTCCAGCTCAGTCTGCATGAAAGAAGTGGTTGATCGCCGGGATATATGTACCTCGGGAAGGTAATGTCGTCCCCTGAGCGCGGTCTCGCTAGTTGCTGGTTGGCTTCCGTTTGTAGAATATATAGTGTCAGAGGTCGGCTCGTCGGATAGTAGTTACACCGACGGCTGAGAACTTTTCATTAGCTAAAGAGGCAGCTAAATTTTTACTTTATTCACAATATACAGTTGCGAAGACAGTGGGTTGCAATAAACAAGGAATTTCGTGATCGTTTACGTATGGATAAATTAGCGTAGCCATGCTGTTGTGACGACCTTGCAGGACGTCACTTGGGCCGGCGCGGCCCGACGAATCCCCCGCAGGAAGAACAGTGCAGGAAGCAGTGCGCACGGTACTGCGCACTGGGCCAGGGGTGCAAAGACCCGAAGCCACTACGACCAATGGGAAGATGCTCGCAACATGCTAAGTGCTCGCACTGCAAGCAGGAGAAACCTCACAAGCAGAGCGCTTGCGAGAAGTAAAGTGCTCGCACTACAAGCACTCCCAGCACTACGAGTAAGGTACGGAAGTACCTCTTAGTTAGCTAGTATAGATAGTTATTATTGTGATTACGATAGACGTAAGGGACTCCTAATTCCTCACGCTAATATTTAATTATTTATTTATGTCTTACTGTTTAGATTCACCTTTATGCATTATAGTGACAGCGACTTATAGTGACATTAAACCCCTTATCTAAAAGTGTTAGCTTAATAAGCTGTCTTCGGAATACCCTTTACTTATTAACGTCTTACTATACCTTCTATCTTAACTTACGCTAGTCCTCTTAAGGCCTGTGTTAGGTGCAGGTTATAATATAATATTAACGTTACAGTTTTAAACGTTATTTATTAAACTTCTAAACACTTTCTTCTTTCTTTTACTATAACTTACATCTTTCCTCTTAACCTTACAGAGAATAACGACCTTTTTAACGATGTTAAAGTACCTAACGTTACCTTTATTAGATAAGAGGTAAAGATTAGTGATAAGGATAAGCTCTCCTATATAAAGTTTACTAAATCTTTCTAGACTTATAAAGTATTTATAGCTATAATAATTAGAAACGTGTTAGTTACTTAATAAATTAAGAACTTTAAGATAGGCTATTTACTTAAGCTTACTAGTAAAAGTACTGACTTATTTACGTAGCTTACTTATATAAAGTGTAATTTTTAACTTTAAGGAATTATTACAGTGGACTGGAAAGTCCTTTATATTATAAGTTAATTTAAAGGTAATCTTAACTTTTAGTGTTCAGGAATTATTAAAGATTATTTAAACTTTATCCTTACAGAACGAAAGATCGTTACAGTTAGAATCTTCGATAAGTATAAAAGATAAGTTAACTTCAAAACCGAGATTATTAAGATATATAAAGTTTAGGATAAATAAAAGTAAGCTTAGGACTGTTTAAAGAAGCTAACATAACTGTCTTTAGTAATTATATACTTATTTACCTTTAACCATAACTGATATTAAGTTAATTAAGATAAGTTAGCTTTAAAGTTTCGCTTTTATAAAGGCTTAAAGGATAACGTTAAGGATAAGCTTTATAAGAAAGACTAGTACGCGTTTAATTTTAATTAATATATTATTAAAGTTATTATTATCGATAATTAGCTATTTAAACGTAAGTCGGAAAAGAAGGGTTAGTACTAGTAAGATACCCCTTTTATAATTAATGGAAAAAACATACCGAAGCCTTTTTATGTTAACTACTAGCATTAGAGTACTGTATACAGTACTTACCTTAGTCTAATAGATATTAGTATAATAAACTGCTAGAATTAGCTAAACTGCGATAAGCCTTAGCAGTAATAGTAATAAAAGCTGCTTAAGGACTTGTCTTAAGTTTAGCGCTTTAATTGCGATAAGAAAGGTTATATAACACGATAATGCCCTTTATTAAAGTAAGTCGGTTAGAAGCTAGTCTTAAATAGAGGAAAATACGTTAAGTTTAACTTTAAAAATGTTTATGTTAAGATATTAAATAATAAGGAAGATTATATTTAGATGGATAAGCGTAATATAAGAGATAAAGAAGATAAAAAAGAGGAACTTTAAGACGTAGTGTATTTAATCCTTAAAAGGATTCTGGAAGAGTTAGTCTTAAAGATGTAAGTTGTTACAGACTGACTTTAAGGTAGAAATTTAGGATAATTAGAGGTATAGGTTACTACAGACTGACTTTAAGAAGAAATGTTCCAGTTAGCTGTTATAAGTCTTAAAAACCTTACGCTGTAAGTTTAAGAACTAAGGAAATTTAAGAAAAACCCTAATTTAGATTTTACTAAGATGGTAAAGGGAGTTAAGAAGTTAGCTCTTTAAATTATTTAAGTAATAAAGTAAGCTCTAGAAAGCGAAAGGGAATAGACTAAAAGGATTAAGTTAGAAAAACAAAAACTCTTTTCCTCTATACTCCTTAAGACCTTTAAGCGTTTTAAATATACTAAGTGGATTAATACCTTTACTTTCTTAAAAGAAAGATAGTTTAGATAACTACTTTATATTAAGGCTAGCGTGTTTAGAACTAGTGTTGCGAAAATCCTTTAGGAAGACAGAAGATAAATATATTAATAAAGGGTTTAAGACTTAAAGAATAGATATTAAGAACTAATAGACGAAATAGAAGACTTGTAAGTTAAAGGCCTTACTGTAAAGTTTAAGAATAAAGTAATTAACATTAATCTACAGTTTTATAAGAAGGTTTACCTTATTAATTAACTTAAATATTAACTTATTAAAGAAGATTACTTTATAGAAGAATAAGTTAGGATGCTGTTATTTGAGTTTTAGGAAGAAGTTTAAGAGAAATAGTATATATGAAAATAAGTAGTTAAGGAAACGAAGTAAGGTATTACCTCCCCTGTTCTGTACTTCCTAATCTTAATACCTGCAGTCTACATTAACTACCTTAATTATAAAGACTTATTATAAATTAACTGTATATACGATAACTGTACTTTAACTGTTATAGTGGACTTAAGGCCCTTTATAATTATTTTCCTAACGTATAAAGATAAGATTACACTGTCGTTAAGGTAGAAATGGGGTTAGCTTACTATTAAGTTTCTTACGTTTTAATTAAAAGGTTTAGTGATAGTAATATACGAAAGGTTATTATAGTTAACTAAGCCTTTACCGTTTACTAGTAAGGAGGCCCTTTTAATAGTTATTTAATTATAACGTGCTCTGTTTACCTTAAAGGGAAAGTTAAAGTGTAGTAAAAATAAGTAAACTACAGACAGATTTAAGAGGAAGAGGATATTATTAGGATTTAGTCCTGTAAAGTGTACAGTCGGCTTATTAAAGAATTCCAGAATATCAAACTGTTTAAAGTTAACTGGACTTTAAAACGCAAAAACTTAAGAAAGGTTAACTGTTAGGTTTACTAAAGTTACTTATTTTTCTAAAAGGAGTTAGGAAAAGATTATTAGCCTTTTAGCAAGGCTAGAAACTAGTAGTTCGTTAGTTAGTAAAAACCTTAAGAAAAAGGAGAGGTATTTAAAGGTTAGGCTAAATAAGACTTTAAGGACATATAGTTATTATAACTGAGATGTAAAAGGAGTATAAGCATTATTCTGTTAATGTTAATTTAATAGACGGAAAAGGGAGGCTGTTTAGGGTAAGAGTAGTAATTAATAGCAGAAGTGCTTTTAACTTAATATACCTTACGTTAGTTAACTAAAGGAAACTCCTTAACAAGAGGTACAAGAAGGTTATTCTTATTCGAAATGGAGAAGGGGGCTTATATTAGTATAATAATGGTAAAGTTACTTATTATTTACTACTCTTAATTAAAGTAGATAGAGACGAATAATAAGTGGACGTTAACGTTATATTAGTAATAAGATATAATATAATTTTAAGTTTACTTTAATTAAAAAAGTATAACTCTGTAATTAACTAAAGGAGTAGCTACTTTAGTTTTAGTAAGTCCCTTAACTGTAATTACTCTTTAAGTAAGGCTAAGAAAGTACTAAACTGCTTTAAAGGTGTATAAAGTATTTAGAAGCGTATTAAACTTATAAAACTAAGTACAGTTTAAGTTAGGTTTATTAAAATAGTTCAAGGGTTAAAGAGCTTACTACACTGCTTAAATAACAATTTAAAAAGTAAAAAGAAATAAGAAGTTAATTTATAAATAAGCGAAAAAATCGATTTATCTAAAGTACTAACGGAATATAGGAAGTTTACTCTATTTCGAAACAAGATACTGTAACTGTTAGATTACAGATTATACAAGTACGAAATTAAGCTGAAATTAAAAGTAAAGTTCTATAGCTTTTAACTTTACTACTTAAACTCTTAACAGGCTAAAGCTTTAAGGAAGTACGTTAATAAGAATCTGAGGGATAGATTTATTATAAAATTCCAGTTCCCAGTAAGGTACTTAATGCTATTTATCTTAGGAAAGGGAGATAGTAAACTTTATATAGTTATTAATTACTAAACGTTAAATAAAGATACGATTAAGAATTGTTACTTATTGTTACTTATTATAGAGATATAAGAACGGATTGTTAAAGTAAATTAATTCTTCAGCCTTAACTTCCTTATAGGATTAATTATATTAAAGTAAAGGATAAGGATAAGTATAAAATAGCTTTTTAGACTTATAACAGGTATTATTAATATTATATTATGTTTATGGGATTAATAAACGCTTCTATAACTTTCTAAAACCTTATTAACAGTATTCTTTACCCCTTCCTTAATAAGTTTATCTTCATATATTTAAATAACGTTTTAATCTATTCTTAAACTTTAAAAGAATATTAGAAGTATATACAATAGGTTTTAATAACTTTCGAAAAAGTAAAGCTGATAGTAAACTTAAAGAAAAGCTATTTTTACGTTTAAGAGTTAAACTACTTAGGGTTTAAGGTAACTTTTAGAAAACTTAAAATTTAATAAAAGAAGACAGTAACAGTTAAAAATTAGCTTACTCTAAAGAATTAGAAAGAATTATAAGCTTTTATTAACTTTACGAACTTCTATTAATACTTTATCTAATACTTTACGAAGATTATAAGATTACTTTATAAACTTATAAGTAAAGGAAAGCCGTTTAAGTGGATTAGTAGATAATAAAAAGTGTTTAAAGACCTTAAATATACTTTCGTTACAGTATTAGTCTTAACCTTTCCCGATTTCTTAAAGCCCTTTTAAGTCGAGATGGACTCTTTGGAATTTGTAATTAGTAAAGAACTTAACTAAGTCTAGGACGATAGGAAACGTTACCTAATTACCTTTTTACAGAAAGGGATTTACAGCTTAACCTTACAATACTTAATCTACGATAAGGAACTAATAGTAATTATTTAGTATTTTATTAAGTAAGTACTGTATTTAAGTAATATAGAGGAACTGGTTTAGGTCTTCTTAGATTATAATAACTTCCAATATTTCTTAATAAAGGAACTTAACCCTTAATAAGTACAGCAAGTAAAGTTAATAACCTTATTCTACTTTTAGATTTACTATATTAAAGGAAAGGATAATGGATAAGTTAATACTTTTAGTTAAAGATAAGATTATAAGGATACTAATCCAGTCTTAATCCCTATTATTATATTTAACGAAGTTAAGAACAGTGCGTTAGAATATACGCTTCAAGTATTAGATTACTAAGCGTTAAAATAAACTATTAGTGTTTATACAAACTTATAAATAAAGTATAAAATCTATTAGTAATAATAGGACTTTTAAGTAAAAAGGTTAACGGAAGGTACCTATAAGTATAAGTGCCCTTTAAGAGACTTCTTAAGGTATTTATAAGACTGTAGTAAAAAGTGCTATATATACTTAAATTATAACGAAACTGGTTAATAGTTAAGATAACTGTTAAAAGGTGTAAATGGTATGTTTAAATTAGGAGTAAGGCTCTGGTATTAAGAGAAACCATGTATTTATAACCTAGACGAATGGAAGGAATATATCTAGTAAATCTATAAGTCTCGACTTAGAGGATATATAGGCTAAGCTAAGACTTTTACTTAGGTTTAGCAGGCGTACGCTTTTCTTAAGATAAAGAAACTGGTTAAGAAAGTAATTAATAACTGTAATATCTGTTACTGAAAGTAGAACTGACATTATAAGCCTTATAAACTACTCTTTATACTATAGGTGTTATAAAGCTTTATCTTACTTAACTTTATTATTAGAATCTTAAAGTTTAAGGACTTTATTATAAGAATTACTTATAATTAAGTCTTAATAATAGTTAATAGATTAATGAAGTGGGCTTACTTTCTGCTAACTTTAAAGGATATAACAGTAAAGTAACTTACTTATGTCTTTAAGAAGGAGGTAGTCTTATAATACCTTTAGTTAAATAATATTGTTATAGATTAAGATAAGTTAATTATGTTAAAATTCTAATAAGGACTAATATAAAAGATAAGTGTGAAAAGTAAGCTCTTAATAGCTTTTTATTTACAGATAGATAGTTAGACAGAATAAGTTAATTAAATACTTATAATATATCTTTAGGCTTACGTTAACTTCGAATGAAATAATTGGTTTAAGTTATTATTAACAGTACAGATAGCTTATAATATAATGTTAGTTAAGTTAATAAGTATATTACTATTCTTTATAAATTATAAAAAGGAGCCTGAACTCTATTAAGGCTTATTACTTAATGCTTTTTAAGTTACAGTATACGTAGACCGAATGTAAGAACTGCACGATTACTTATAAGCCGAATTTAAATTTACACGTGAACAAATAAAGAGATTCGCTAATAAATACTGAAATGAGTAACTAATGTTTAAGGAAGGACTTTACTATAATAATAAATAAGTTAAGGGACTGACTTTTTAAGAAGGGGATTATATTTACCTTTTTTACGAAACTTATATTGAACTGGTGCGATGGCGCAACAGGGAAGAAACCACAAAGAGAACCACACCCACAAAACGTTATTGTCGGCCTTTTAAGCCGACACCCAGACTACTAGTCCTCCAATCAGACGAACACAAATACAACTGACGTAGAAAAACAGATACGTACCTAATATGGAACAAAACTTAGTATGTGACGGTGCCTAGCATGGAACGGAGCCTAGCATAGAATAACAAAGGAAACGCAACCGTGGATCAGGTCATCTTCCTTCGATTAAAAGGCCAGAATGTTACTGGGCTTTCAATGGGAGGTCTTCGTGGTGAAAAATCGTTAAATCGATTGTTGATTAAAAGAAGCACGGTTTAAAGAACCGCGCGGCGCGGCCCCTTTTTGACGGTGGCACGCGCCAGAGAACGCATCGCTATGTACATAAACAGCTACAGTAATATTACACACAGAGCCTAAAAAGAACGATAGGGTTAGCCTGAACAAACGCCCCGAGTCACTGTTATAACTATAGGTTTTAGGTAACCGTTAAGCCGCAAAAGAGATTATTAATAATAATATGTACTTTAAGGCTAAAATAGCCTTCTTAACTATTTATACTGTTATTATTAAGCTAATAATAGTTATTATATATATTTAAGTCTTTCTAACTAGTATATTTTATCTTCTAAGTAATAATATATAACTAATCTTTAGGTAAGTTAGTAAAGTTAATTAAAGTGTAGATACTAATATACAAACTAATCCAGTATAAGCCCTTTGCCTTAAAGTTATAAATTATTAGTAGATACAGATAACCAGCACGGAAACTTAAATACCTAAGGTATTTACTAAATACAGTTACTATTTTTATCTTTCTTAATATACCTCTCGTAAATATGCCTTTAAAGGAGGGTAAATTAAAGATACTTTCCTTCTACTATAACTAAAGTATCTCTCCCTCCAGTAATTATATAATAAGAAGGTCTTCAATAATTTCGTAATCTCTAAATACCTTTATAGTAATAAGGATAACTAAGATCAGTAATATAAGGTTAGAGATAAAGGGTATGAGTCCTAATCCTTTATATAATACGTGTTTAAGCTTACGAAAATTTTATTTAGTGTAATTATATATTAACGACTTTAGGTTAATCTTACCTTTTCTTAAAGGTATTAGTTATACCTTTCATATCCCATAATAACTAAACTGTAAATTCTACATTTCCGTATTTGTTAAGAAAGACCTTAAAGGTTATATCTTAAAGTAACTATTTTATTAATATACGTAGTAATATAATGTTAAAGCATTAAATAATACTTACTTTATAATATAAGCTATAACTAAATCCTATATAATAGGTAGACTTAATATACTTACTAATACGTGTAGAAGAGTATATAACAGTAAGTAAGTCTGTTTAGTTATATACCCTTATAGCTAGTTTCTTATATATTACTTAATCGTTCTATAATTACCTTCTTAAGTAAATAAAGTAATTTATCGTATTAAACCTTCTTAACTATTTATCCTTTATAAGCTTTTTACTTTCTGCTTTAAGTATCTTAAGTAACTTATACTTTATAAACTAGGATTAAGTTTATTAACTTAACTTATAATCTATTAAGAAAAAGTATTATATATTTATAACTAAAAGTGTAATATTTTTAAGAATAACATTATTATCGCAGCACTAGCTAGCTATAAACTGTTTCTAATAAATTATAACAGTCCCTTACGTTAAATTTAAGTTATCTTTTATATTATCAATACTAAATATAATATCTTTTATAAAATCCTTTAAAGACTTAAGGTTATAAGCGTTAGCATTAAGGTAGTCTTCTATATATCTGAATAGATATTAAAAGCTAATATCTTATACGGATTTACATATCTTACTAGTTTTAAAAATTAATTATACGGCGATAATCTCTTAATACCTTAACTATTAGCTTTTTATCGACTTAAAAGCTATCTATCCCCTTTATATAATTCTCTAAACCTTTCTCTTTCCCTTAACGATAGAACTCCTTAAGGCTCTTCTTTCTAGGTATTGTAAAAGTAGGTACAGTATAAGGTTTTTAAAAGGGATATTAAAGAAGGGAATGTAATGTAGAAAAGTAAGGAGAAGGGAGATATAAGTATAAGCGCGAGGAGCAATAATATAGGGATAAGAAGGTGAAAGTTATACAGTAAGTAGTAAGATTAGTTAATCTGCCTTTTTATAATTAGGAGAATAGTAGTTATGCTGTAAGCAGGCATAATTACTATAACGTAAAATCTTAAAACGGAAAGTGAAAACGTTAGCCTTAAACTTATTTCTTACCTGTATTTTAAAGGCTGCGTTTATTTTGTTGGGATAGGTGGTCCTGTATCTGGGACCTCTTATCTTGGCACGTTTTTACAGAGGTGGCCCAAAATCGGTCCCTATGTCGCGTAAACTTGCTAATTTTCATGGCAGGGTGAGCAATAGTGAGCCGAAGATGAGCCGGGGGTGAAGCGAGCCTGATTTTGGGCTAACCATTTTTAGGCGGGGCCCACTTATTTTCCGTGGCAGACTACCTGTTTCCGTGGCAGACTACCCGCGTCGACGAGCTCCGCACCCCAGAATGGCAACACAACCCCCAGCGTCGCCCAGAACGTCTGCCACACACGTTTGGCATCCGCGTGAAGCTGCTTCCCTTCCCACCTAGCCGCCTCGCTAACAATGGCACGCCGCCTTCCGATGGGGAGATTTCCGTCTTTGCCGAGGCATTCAAATCGCTCATCGCCGAGCTCGCCAACCGCGGAACGCCCTTCCAAGAAGACTGGACCACGCTCCGCGCAGCCGCCACCCAAGCATCGCGCTCCCAGGCCGAGTTTCTCCGCATCGCCTTCGCTTTGGCAGAGGACATCGTCCCGGCGCTGGAAAGGGACGGGGACCGCCAGCCGAACCTGGCTGAGAGCTTGCGTGTCGAGCTGGCGGCGGAGTTGATTCGCCTCGGACAGGATCCCAAGGATGACGAGGGCCTCTGGCGGGTGTGGGACATGATGAACAGGGATTGGACGCACAGCGCCGTGGAGTTTCTTCGTGATCGAGCTCGGACGACGGTGGAGGAGCCGACGCTAGCGGAGGCCAAGCGCGGGGGGGCGGGGTTCTGGGGGAGGATCAAGAAGGAGGCGCTTGCCAAGGGAGGGTCTCTCTCGGGGGCGGAGGAGATGGGAGTTGCTGGTGTGGAGGACAAGGAGGTTGAAGGGGAGGGTGTGGAGGCTGCTGTGACTTGCATCAAGCGTGGGGGTGGTAAGCTGCAGGTGGGGGAGAGGACTGGTGAGTTGTTTTGCGGACCTCGGACCTCAGTGTAATCACTTAGGGAATATCATTCTTTTATTTTAGATACGGTGACGAACCGCCTGTGACTGTTGTTTTGAAAATGCGCATTCCTTGCCGCTGAAAAAGTGTTGCAATCACTGCACTTGATCTGGCCAAGCGCAAACTTGAACTCTAAAAACCAAAGCCTCGACAGCCAGCCGTCCGCCATGATGGCCTCTGCCCCCCCTGCCCCAACCATCGCCCCCAAGCATCACTCGCCCCTATTCCCCTATTCTCCCCACGTCACCGCCACGCCCC
>Ga0247780_1000303_pt1 | contig 49560 bp, 31 predicted proteins | sample UWRJL079202R5_FD_179927 | JGI IMG/M metagenome (GOLD analysis project Ga0247780, IMG submission 179927) | Plant litter microbial communities from Arlington Agricultural Research Station in Wisconsin, United States - UWRJ-L079-202R-5 | ecosystem: Environmental > Terrestrial > Plant litter >...
TAGGTCGAGTTGAATTTCCTTATCATTTTTGACTGAATTTCCCATAGTAATTTTTTTTTTTGGACCACCCTTACAACAAATTGTCCTCCGGACAGGATTAAGGAAAGCTATTTTACGGAAAAACAAGTTAGATTACTATTACTTAAGTTTTAGGAAGAAATTCGGAAGAAGTAGCATACTTAAAGGTAAATAAAAGAAGAAAAGAAATAAAGCATTACTTTACTTATTCTATACTTTATAACTACAGCAATTGTAATTAACGTTAACTATCTTAATTATAGAGATATACTGTAAATTAACTATATATATAATAACTACACTTTTAACTAATATAATAAACTTAAGGCCCTTTATAACCACTTCCTTAACACTTGAAGACGGGATTACGCTATCTTAAGGGTAAAGTTAGAACTAGCTTATTACTAAATCTCCTACTTCTTAATAAAAGAGTTTAATAATAAGCGGAAAGTTACTGTAGTTAACTAAACCCTTACAACCTGCTAATAAGGAGAGTTGCTTAGTAACTGCCTAATTGCGACGTGCTTATTACAACTTAAAGGAAAAGCCAGAGAATAGTAGAAATAAGCAGATTACCGAAAGATCTAAGAGTAAAAAGACATAACTGTAATCTAATCCTATAAAACGTACTATCGGTTTATTAAGGAGTTTCAGAATATTAAACCCTTTAAAGTTAATTAGACGCTAAGGCGTGAAAACTTAAGAAAGGTCGATTGTTAAGTTTATTAAAGTTACTTATTTTTCTAGAAGGAGTTAAGAAAAGGTTACAGGCTCTTTAAAAGGGCTGGAAACTAATAGTTCGCTAATTAGCAAAAACCTTAAGTAGAAGAAGAGATATTTAAAGGTTAAGTTAAATAAGACCTTAAGGACAGATAGTTATTATAACTTAGATATTAAAGAAGTATAAGTATTATTTTATTAATATCGACCTAACAGATAGAAGAGAGAAGTTATTTAAAGTAAGAGTAGTAATTAATAGTAAAAGTACTTCTAACCTAATATACCCTTTACTAGTTAACTGAAGGAAACTCCTTAACTAAGAGTATAAAGAGACTATTCCCATTCGAAATGGAGAAGGAAGCTTATACTAGTATAATAACGGAAAAGTTACCTACTACTTATTACTTTTAATTAAAGTGGATAGGGATAAATAATAAGTAGACTTTAACGTTATATTAATCGTAAGGTATAATATAATCTTAAGTCTACTTTAGCTAGAAAAGTATAATCTTATAATTAACTAAAGGAGTAGTTACTTTACTTTTCGTAAATCCCTTAATAATAACTACCGTTTTGAGAAAGTTAAGAAAATACCAAACCGCTTTAAAGATACATGAAACACTTAAAGGTATAATAAACCCTTAGAACTAAGCACGGTTTAGGTTAAGTTTATAAAGATAATTAAAGGACTAAATGTTTACTGTATTACTTAAATAACAATTTAGAAGGTAGAAAGAAGTAAAAAGCTAATCTATAGATAAGCGAAGAAGTTAACTTATCTAAAGTACTTACAGAATACAGGAAGTTTACCCTATTTTAAAAAAAGATACTGCAATTATTAGATTACAGACTGTAAGATTACAAAATTAAGCTAAAGCTGGGAGTAAAACTCTATAACTTTTAACCTTATTACCTAAACCCCTAATAAGCTAAAGCCTTAAGGGAGTACGTTAATGAAAACTTAAGGAATAGGTTTATCGTAAAGTCCCAGTCCTTAATAAAGTACTTAATACTGTTCGTCTTAAAGAAGGGAGATAGTAAATTACGTATAGTCGTTAACTACCGAACGTTAAATAAAGATATAATTAAGAATCGTTACTTATTATTACTTATTATAGAAATGTAAGAACAGATTACTAAAATAAATTAGTTCTTTAGTCTTAACTTCCTTATAAGATTTAATTACATTAAAGTAAAGGAAGAAGATAAGTATAAGACAGCTTTTCAGACTTACAATAAACATTACTAATACCGTATTATACTAATAGGATTAACAAACGCTCTCACGACTTTTTAAGGCCTTATCGATAGTGTTCTCTACCCCTTCCTCGGTAATTTTATCTTTATATATTTAAATAACGTCTTAATCTATTCTAAGACTTTAGAAAAATATTAAAAACATATATAACAGGTCTTAACAGCTCTTAAAAAGGCAAAGCTAACAGTAAACTTAGAAAAAAGCCATTTCCACATCTAAGAATTGAACTATTTAGGATTCAGAGTAACCCTTAAAAAGCTTGAAATGTAACTAAAGAAGACAGAAACAATTAAGGATTAGCTTACTTTAAGGAACTAAACAGAGTTATAAGCCTTTATTAGCTTTACAAACTTGTATTAATACTTTATTAAATACTTTACGAAAATTACAAAACTACTATATAAGCTTATAAGGATAAGTAAACCATTTAAGTAGATTAATAAATAGTAAAAGGCGTTTAAAGACCTTAAGTACACTTTTGTTATAACACTAGTCCTAACCTTTCTTAATTTCTTAAAACCTTTCTAAGTCGAGACGGACTCCTTAGAGTTCGCAATTAGTAAAGAACTTAGTTAAGTCCAGGATGATAGAAAATGTTACTTAATTACCTTCTTATTGAAAGGGATCTATAACTTAGCCTTACAATACTTAATTTATAATAAGGAACTAATAGCGATTATTTAATGTTTCGCTAAGTAAGTATTATATCTAAATAGCATAGAGGAACTAGTTTAAGTCTTTTTAGACTATAATAACCTTTAGTACTTCTTAATAAAGGAGCTTAGTTTACAGTAAGCACAGTAAGTAAAATTAATAACCTTATTCCACTTTTAGATCCATTATATTAAAGGAAAAGATAATAAGTAAGTAGATACCTTTAGCTAAAGACAGGACCATAAAGATACTAATTTAATCTTAATCTTTATTACCGTATTTAATAAAGTAAAGAATAACACGTTAGAATATACGTTATAAGTGTTAGATAACTAGACGTTAGAATAAATTATTAATATCTATATAAACTTATAAATAAAATTATTATTATTATTATTATTATTTCTTACACCGATATGCCTGCAGGCGCGCCGGTCCTTCTACTGCTATGTACAAAGGAAACCGTACCGTATAGGCTGGATAAAAACCTTCGTTAACTCCTTCGAAGCCACTAACTATGCGAGTCCATCTTGTTACAAACGAACGGAGGCCCTTGTCGGCCTCCAGCCCTATTAGCCCTCCTCTCCTGTTTCCAGCTCTAGCCGTCTGGCTAGTCTGTACTCTAATAGCCGGCCAGAGTCTATCAGTTAGCTAAGGACCTTCCGAATAAGCCTTCCGCTCCAGGCGTTTGCTACCTGTAATACGGCCTGTAAGTCCCTTCGTAATTGAATCTCTCGGCAGTCCCACGGCCTTTATAACGGTAGGTTAGAGCACTAAATTACTAAATGCTCCACTGTTTCCCTACCTTCCCCACATCTATAATAAGGAGTACGGACCTTTAAAACCTTTACTTTAAACAGGTAATCCCTAAGGCCTATATCCCCTGTCCGGGCTTAGGAAAGGAGGTTACTTTAGGCCTTTATAAGGCCCTCGTGTCGCTTTAAGGCCTTATTAGTAAATAAAAGGGAAGGGGGGTCTCTGTCTGCCAGCTTTTCCATTAGCTAATTAGCTCTTTAGCTCTCCTACCGGGCCTGCCAGGCTAATTTTATAACTTTGTCTATTTCTAACTCTTTATCCTTTTTTTCCCCTATTTTCCACCTCTGGCTGGCCTACTAGGTTACTGTAACTACAGCCTGTTTAGTAGGTGTTAGGCCTTATAGTCCTTGCTAAGGCCTCTATCCCCAGTTTCTTGTTTTCCTTCTAAACCGCTAGCTGATTCTGTTATAAGCTTCTGTAATTAAGTGTGCTGCTAGAGCTCGTTCGGCTTCTAACCCTTTTCCAGTTTATAAGGCTTTCTCCTATAACCGGTCTTTAAAGTCGGCTAGTCGTTTATTAAGGTAAAGGTCTAATGGTAAGACCCAGGCCTCTATTTCTAAACACCTTACAGGGGCTGTTTAGTAAGCTTTAACTATAATACAGAGGCTCCTGTTCTAGGCCTTTAATAAGGCCTTTGCTAGTCCTCTTAGCTTACTAGTACCTCTTAAGCTTTAAAGTCCTTAAATTCGCTATCCCTTAAAACGTGCTACCTAAGCCCCCTTAAGGGTAAAGATCCGACCTTATAAGGGGGTACCTAAGAGAAGGCCCGAGGCAAGACCCCTAACTATTATATAACAGCTTACAGCGCTTTATTATCGTCACATATACGCTACGCTAAGTAACCTTAAAGTTTACACCTTAAACTATCCTTATAAGGCTAATCTATATAAAAGGGTATGTAAACGATACCACTAATTAGGTTAGCATTAGGTATAATCCAGATCTGTAACCCCTTTACAGTAGCTCCTCCCTATTAGCTAATTAATACGCACGTCTGTCCTCTTTAGTTAGTTATAATTCTCCTCTCTTCATAACCCCCTTACAGTAATAACATCTTATACTTACTACACTTATAAAATATTTATATTAATATAATTTAATAATAACTTCTTTTTATATCGTAAGGTAACCTTACAGGTTTATTATTAAGGCACTGTATACCTAGCTCTTACAGTTTAGGTATAAGCTGGGACCGCTTTAAGGTTACTTTAACTTTAGTTAACTGTAATTACTATAGCCTATTAGGTTACCTTTACTTACTAACAGAGACTTAACTTCCCGTTACTTAAAGTAATCTCCCCTCTTAAGTTAACTATATCTTACAGTAGGTTAATACGTAGTAAGGCCGTAAGCGGAGTTACTACACTAATAAAGTCACTATATTAGTATAACTTTACCTCTAGTCCGCTACTAACCTGCTTTAATCTATTAATTATAAGTTATTATAATTAGCTAACCGTTTAAATTAAAGGCGTTACTCCTCTGCAGGTACAGTAGCTACCTGTAAGCTATTTCGCGCTTTTAATAAACCCGTTTTTATACCTTTACCTTAGTTAATTAATAACCTTATTCCTTATTTCCCCTTATAACCAGCTTTCACTCTAGCCTTTATAATATCCTTACTATACTTTCTATGTTCGTAAAGGAACACTTACCTAAAGCTAGGTAAAGCTAAGGGTGCTTTATCCCCCCTTTAAAACGTTAAGGGGGTTAGGTGGTTTTTCTACCTAATTTCCCTCTTCCTTACTAAATTCTAACTGTATACGCGTGAGAAAGGGTTGCAGTCGGTACTTAGTTAGTTCGTTTTTCGTACGTAGGAGTGGTAAGTCGTTTAATCGAAGGTCGATTAATTACGTAATAATAAGTATAGTAGTGCGGGATTTTCAGGTGCATGAAAAATTTTCGTGAAAATCCTGACTTTAAGACCACACAACCAGCGTTTCGGCTACTCCACGACTACGTAACGACTGCGTGGCGATACAGTCCCCAGGACTCGACAGAGCTGATTGAAAACAATTATCCCGTCGATTTTAGCGATGCCTGACCGCGCACGCGGCACACAGCCCTCAGTGTCGGTTCACCAAGAGGGTTATAAATAAAATATAATATCTATTAGCAGTAATAGGACTTTTAAGCAAAAAGGTTAACGGAAGGTACTTATAAATATAAATATCCTTTAGAAGACTTTTTAGGGTACTTATAAGATTATAGTAAGGAGTGCCTAATGTATCTAAACTACAATAAAACCAGTTATTAGTAGGAATAGTTATTAGAAGGTGTAGATAAAGCGTCTAAACTAAAAGTAAGGCTTTAATATTAAAAGAAACTATATATTTACAGTCTTAATAAAAGGAAAGAGTATATTTAACAGACTTATAAGTCTCGACTTAAAGAATATATAAGGAGAGCTAAAACGCTTACTTAAGCTTAACAAACGTACACTTTCCTAAGAATAAAGAAGTTAGTTAAGGAAATAATTGATAATTATAATATCTGCTACTGAAAGCAGAATCGACATTATAAGCCTTACAGGCTTCTTAAGCTACTCCCTATACTATAAGTATTATAAAGCTTTATCTTACTCGACTTTATCTTTAAGATACTTAAGTTTAAGGACCTTATTATAAGAGTTACTTATAACTAGATCCTTATAATAGTTAATAAATTAATAAAGTAAGCTTACTTTATATTAACCTTAAAGGATATAATAGTAGAATAACTGTTTATATCTTCGAGAGAAAAGTAGTCTTACGATATCTTTCGTTAGATAATATCGTTATAGATTAAGATAAGCTAATTATATTAAAGTTCTAATAAAGACTAATATAAAGAATAGGTATAAAGAGTAAGCTTTTAACAGCTTTCCACTTACAGATGGACAGTTAAATGGAACGACTTAACTAGATACTTATAACGTATCTTTAAACTTACATTAACTTCGAATAAAATAATTAGCTTAAGTTATTATTAACAGTATAGATAACTTATAATATAACGTTAGTTAAGTTAATAAGTATATTACTATTTTTCACAGTTTATAATAAGGAGCCTAAACTTTACCTGAACCTGCTAACTAGCGCCTCCTAAGTTACAGTCTACGTAAACTGGATGTAAGAATTATATAACTACCTGTAAGCCAAACTTAAGTTTATATATAAATAAGTGAAGAAATTCGTTAATAAGTACTAAACTGAGTAACCGACACTTAAGGAAATACTTTACTACGATAGTAAATAAGTTAAGAGATTAACTCTTTAAGAAAAGGATTACGTTTATCTTTTTTTATAAAACTTACATTTGAAACGACTTAGTAAGAAGTTTAACTTTAAAAGGTACAGACTGTTCTGAATTAAGAAAAAGGTCGTTACCTTTAATTATAAATTATTCGGTTTTTACAACCCTAACCCGGCCACTATAGTTAGAACAGTGTGGCTGGATCCACGCAGCCGCTCCGCGGCTGCATCCGTGGATCTGCACAGCTAAGAACGCCAGACTCCACTACCAACCTCGTATTCAGTCAGCTAACCTCGCTTCGCAGAAGCGAGTGTGGCTAATGCACTCCGTGCACTGGCCACCCTCACGGCTATAATAACACGGCTTCCACTCTCGAAGATAGAAAGAATTAATCACCTTTAACACACACTGCTTTCCAATGCCTTGACCCCTTTTGCATTTTAACAGGTTATAAGCCTGGAGTCTCCTCCTACTACACTACTCTGGCTTCCAGCCACTGCACTACTCTGGCTTCCAGCTGCTGCACTATTTTGGCTTCCAGCCACCTATATCACTTAGCTTCTAGCCACTTGTTACACTCTGTGTAAATAATTATAAACTGCAGTACGCAGGTATAAGTTGTGTTCACAGTTGTGAATTATAATAACCCACGTGGCCTGAACACTCTGTTTAGCCTAGTGGTATAACCCTTTACACTCCACCTTTAGATTTATAAAGGCTGCGAGTTCAACTTGCACGTAAGTAAGGTTTTTTCTACTTTGTAGAATTAACTGATGTTGCACTGTGATTACTTTAATTGAACTGTGTTTGGAAAATTCAGCTTACTAAGCAGTTTCTTCTAAGCAGTCTGGACTCCTAGTATTACAAAACCACTGTATTTTACAGAGGTATAAAGCTTACTATGGCTGGAAAACTGGGCTAAATAACTAAGCTGAAAGGCTCTGAGAATTATCAGAGCTGGGCTATAATGGCAAAGGCATATCTCTTACGAGAAGGCCTCTCTGAGGCTATTACCAGTGCTGAGAATACACATAATCGGATGCAGGAAAAATCACTAGCTGATATAATCCTGATGTGTGAGTATGATATAACTAATTATATCCAGGTTTACAAGACTGGTTTCGAGGCTTGGAAGACTCTGAAAGATCTTTATAATTTAGATGGATTTATAAGCAAATACCTTCTATTACAGAAGTTCTATCAGACCTTACAGGCTGATTTTAAGACTGTTAAAGCCTACGTAAATAAGCTAAAGTCTATACTTAATAACCTGGCTGCTTAAGACTTGAAAATGCCAGAAATGGCTAATATAGCTTAGCTATTATAAAATCTTAAGCCTGAATTTGGACCATTTATAGCCTAAGTAACCCAGAGCCTACAGGTTAACCCCCAAGCCTATAACTGGGAGAGCTTGATAGCTAATTTGCTTAATGAAGCAAAACAGCTTAAAGTCTCTAAACCTTCTATTTAATATGTGAAAAACTGGAAGAAGAATAAGCCCACTGTTATATTCTACAAATACTGTAAATTACGTAGCCATACAGATAATAACTGTGCTTTTCTCCACCTTAAAAAGGCTCTGAAAGGTTGGAAAACTTCCAATTCAAAGGCTGCTTTTAAGGTGTAAAAGACTAGCCAGAAACACTGTTAGAGATAACAGAAACTCCCTCATAAAAAGAGAGAGGAAAAAATAGCAGCTATTATAACCACATTTACCCCTAAATCTTTCTTTATATTAGAGATAGCCTTATAAACTGAATCTGAAGTCAAAGATATTATGTTCGAAGACGTTCCACTTAGAAACTCTCTTAACGCAGCACTTAAGGTAAATAATAATATTTATACCCTTTTAAATACTATAACTAAGAACCCTTTAGTTCTAAAGTATGGTTTGAAGGATCTATTAGATTAGGTAAAAAAATCATATTTAGAAAGAGATATAAATCTTATATATAAATTAATATTTGATACTGGCGCATCAGTTTATGTAATATGTAATAAATCATAATTCACTTCTTATAAAGAAATAAATACCACTGTAAAGTGGGGTGAAGCAAAAACCCTATTAGTATGTGGAGAAGGAACATGTAAAATAACCTTTACTAATACTGGTAAAGAAGCCACTTTAAGGAAGTGTTTCTATATACCAGAATTAGGTATAAATATAATAGGTGCTACTACATTACCTCCAGATATCCTTTAGATTAGTGGAAATAATACCCTTATTATAATAAAAAGTAACTAAGTAATAACAAAAGGGTAAGTGAAAGAAGGCTTATACTTTCTACCTGCACAACCTTCTATATACTTTATAAACATAATAATAGATTTACTCCATTAAAGATTTGCTTATATAAATAAACAGAATCTACAGAATCTAGTGAAAAATACTATAACAAATCACCAATATAAACAAAATAATAATAATAATAATAATAACTGCTTAAAATATGAAGTGTATGCGTAAGCAGAACTTCTAAATAAACAAAATAAAGAAAGTAATAATAAAATACAGTATAACTATATGGAAAAAATATCTAGTGACCTTTATAGGCCGTGTAGAATAAAAATATATAATAAAAAATCATACTTTATAACATATCTTAATAAAAAATCTAGATATCTAAAGATACAGCTCCTAGCTAATAAAACAGAAGTACTTTCAGTATTTCTAAAATATAAAGCAAAGGCTGAGAATAATATAAAACGATATAAAATACGCGTTTTTTGATGCAATAATGGGACTGAATATAAACACCTTTTGAAGTATTTAACGAAAAAAGATATAATAACACAATTAAGTCCTCCATATACGTATAAATGTAATGGCTTACTAGAAAGAATAAATAAAACAATAATGGTTAAAGTACGTGCAGTATTAATATAATTAAACGCACTAAGATATCTATAGGGTGAAGTACTTTAAGCTATAATATATATATATAACAAAACACCTCACAGTACCCTTAGATTTAAAACTCTATACAAAGTGGCTAATAATATAAAACTAAGTATTGATAATATAAAGATCTGGGGTTTAATAACATACTATAAAATAAAAGGACCTACACGATCAAAACTAGAACCATAAGCCGAATAAAGAATTTTAATAGGCTATAGTGAAAATAATAATAATTATAAAGTCTTTGATTTAAAATTAAGAAAAATAATATGGTCAAGGGATGTAAAAGTCCTTAAAGGCCAGTTTTTGAAAGAAAAACAAATAAAACATGTCTCTTTCAAGAAGAAGTAGAAGAAATCGAAGCCGGAGGCTTTAATATAACTGATACACCATATAATAATAATTCAAACAATTCAAATAATAATAATTCAAATAATTAAAATAACAATAATTTAAATAATCAAAATAATAATAATTTAAATAATCAAAATAACAATAATTCAAATAATAATAATAATTTAAATAATTCAAATAATAATAATAATTCAAATACTAAAATAATAACTAGGTCACAAACACACCGTATAAATTCTAGCCAAGATATAGCTCTCTCTCCACCTCAAGTGGTGGTAGAAATCCCCAGAAAGAGTGATGAATACTATAATCAATATCAAAGGATCCTTATAAACCTCATCACAAATAACGTTAATATATTCTATATAAAAGATACACAAAAAGAGCCTTCCACTTATAAATAAGTAATAAATAGGCTAGAAAAAGAAGAGTGGAATAATTCTATGCGTGAAGAATTAGAAGAGCTTGAAAATTAATGTATATAGGAGCTAGTTGATTTGCTACATAATAGAAAGGCTCTTGGAGGCCGTTAGGTATATAAAAAGAAGATAAATAATACTAATAATACTATAAAATATAAATTAAGATAGGTAGTTTAAGGATTTAACTAAGTTAAATTTCTAGACTATTTAGACACCTTTTCTACAGTATGTAGGCTAGAAACATACCGAATACTATTCGTGAATATTGAATAAATGACCTATATTACAATATAATGTGAAAAATACCTTTGTATATACAGACATCGATTAAGAAATATACATACAACTACCTACTGGTTTTTATAATAATAATAATAATAAAGTCTATCGGCTGCGTAAAGTGCTGTACGGCTTAAAATAAGCTCTAAAGCTGTAGCATAAATATCTATTAAAGATATTAAATAAGTTGGGATTCGTTATATTTAACTACGATGAAGGTGCATTTATAAATCTAACTATGTAATATATAATATTATATTATATTAATAATATAATAATAAGTAGTCTTGAGGCTGATAATATAATTGCCTAAATAAATAAAGCTAAGGACGATATAAAACTACAAGCACTAGGTGAATAAATACATTCCTGGGAATAAATATCTCGATAGATTATAAAAATAATGAACTATATATGCGCTAAAATAACTATACTAGAAATATATTAGAAAAATATAATAAAAATAACTTATATCCAAAAAATAACCCTCTTCCAGCCAATAAATTACAAAGTAATAATCAGAAGGCTTTGCAGGAAGAAATAACCATATACTAACAATATATAGGGTCGTTATTATACCTAGCCTTGAAAATAAAATCTGATATAGCCTTTGCAGTTCAATACTGTATAAGATATTGCTCCAACCCTGGAATTCTACACTTCCAAGCAGTAGATAATATATTCGGCTATTTAAATAAATATCTTGATTTAGGAATAACATATACTGGCGTAAATAATTATAATCTCATAATAAAAGCTTATAGCGATTCAGACTGGGGTAACTGCCTTGATAGACGAAGATTAACTACTGGATGTATAACTACCCTTGGTAATAATTTAATAAGCTGGGGAGTTACATTACAGAAATCAGTAGCGCTTTTAAGCACAGAAGCTGAATATATAGCTATAACAGAATGTAGTAAAGAAACAATCTATCTACAGAATATTATAAATGAATTAAATAATTCACTACAATTAAAAATACTAATAAACATACCTGTAATACTAGAAGATAATACAAGTGCTATAAAACTTGGTTATAACGCAGAGTTTCACAAAAGAACTAAGTATATTGATATAAAATACTACTATATAAGAGAACTGGTTGAAAATAACAAAATAAGAATACTATATATAAATACTAAAAAACAACTAGCAGACCCCTTAACAAAATCAATAACCGGCTCTATACTTAATATATGGCGAAATAAAATGGGGTTTGAAAAATATCAACCCGGGGGGGGTAGAAAAATAAGAAGGTTTTTTATCTAACTATAAAGATTTTCCTTCAAATACAGAGGTTTTACTATAATAATAATACTTTTTCTTCTGAATAATAAATAAAATAAAGAGGTTTTTACAATAAAATAATAACTTTTTCCTCTAAATAAATAAGCATTATAAAGAGGTTTATTTTTTCTTCTATAATAAAGGTTTTACTTTTTTCCTTTAACAATAATAAGAGCTAGTCTAAGCCTTTACAATAAAGACGTTAGACTACGGGGGGGTGTTGGGTTTTCACAACCCTAACCCAGCCAGTGTGGCTGGAACAGTGTGGCTAGATCCACGCAGCCGCTCTGCGGCTGGCTCCGTGGATCCGCATAGCTAAGAACGCCAGACACCACTGCCAACCCCGTATTCAGTCAGCCAACCTCGCTTTGCAGAAGCGAGTGTGGCTAATGCACTTCGTGCACTGGCTACCCTCACGGCTATAATACCACGGCTTCCGCTCTCGAAGATAGAAATAATAAATCACCTTCAACATACACTGTTTTCCAATGCCTTAACCGCTTTGCATTTTAACAAATAATTACTATCAGTTCCTTATTATGGATTAGGTATTATATAGTTAAGTTATAGATTCCTTTCGATAAGAAGGTAACTAAGTAACGTTTCCTATTATCTTAAACTTAGTTAAGTTCTCTACCGATTGCGAACTCTAAGGAGTCCGTTTCGACTTAGAAAAGTTTTAAGAAATCGGGGAGAGCTAGGATTAATACTGTAACGAAAGTATACTTAAAGTCTTTAAATACCTTCTATTAGTCTACTTAAATAGCTTTCCTTTACTTATAAGTTTGTAAAGTAACTTTATAATCTTTATAAAGTACTTAATAAAACACTGATAAAAGTTCGTAAAGTTAATAAAAGTTTATAACTCTTTTTAATTCTTTAGAATAAGTTAATCCTTAACTGCCTTTATCTTCTCTAGTTATATCTCGAGCATTTTAAGGATTACTTCAAACTTTAAATAGTTTTATTCCTAAACGTAAAAGTAGCTCTTTTCTAAGTTTATTATTAGCTTTACCTTTTTGAGAGCTATTAGAACTTATCGTATATGTTTTTAATATTTTTTTAAAGTTTCAAATAGATTAAAATGTCGTCTAAATATATAAAAATAAACTTATTGAAGAAAGGGTCGAGAATACTATTAATAAGTTTTTAGAAAGTTATAAGGGTGTTTATTAATCTTATAAATATAATATAATACTAATAATACTTATTATAAGTCTGAAAGACCGTTTTATACTTATCCTCTTCCTTCATTCTAGTGTAGTTAAACCTTATAAGGAAATTAAAGTTAGAGAATTAATTCGTTTTAATAATCTATTCTTACATTTCCGTAATAAGTAGTAATAAGTAATAATTCTTAATCGTATCCTTATTTAAAGTTTAGTAATTAACGATTATATATAGCTTACTATCTCCTTTCTTTAAGATTAACAGTATTAAATACTCTGTTAAGGACTGGAACTTTACAATAAACCTATTCTTCAGATTCTTATTAATATACTCCCTTAAGGCCTTAACTTACTAAAGGTTTAAGTCATAAGGCTAGAAGTTACAGAGCTTTACTTCTAGTTTTAACTTAACTTTATAATCTTATAATCTGTAATCTAATAATTACAGTATCTTTTTTTAAAATAGGGTAAACTTCTTATACTTTACAGGTACCTTAAATAAGTTAACTTCTTCATTTATTTATAGATTAGCTTTTTACTTCTTTTACCTTTTAAATCGTTATCTAAGCAGTACGGTAGGCTTTTTAGCCGTTTAACTGTCTTAATAAACCTAACTTAAACTATATTTAATTCTAAAGGCTTAATGTGCTTTTAAGTGCTTTATACATCTTTAAAGTTGTTTAGTACTTCTTTAATTTTTCTTAAATAATAATTACAGTTAAGGGACATACTAAAAGTGAGGTAATTACTCCTTTAGTTAATTATAAGGTTATATTTCTTTAGTTAAAGTAAATTTAGAATTATATTATACTTTACTATTAATGTAATATTAAAGTCTATTTATTATTTGTCCCTGTCTACTTTAATTAGGAGTAGTGAGTGGTAAGTAACTTTACTGTTATTATATTAATACAGGCTCCCTTTTCTATTTTAAATAGAAATAACCTTTTTATACTTCTTACTAAGGAGTTTCCTTTAGTTAATTAATGAAGAGTACATTAAGTTAGAACCACTTTTATTATTAACTGCTGCTTTTACTTTAAACAGCCTCCCTCTTCTGTTTATTAAGTTAACGTTAATGGAATAATATTTATACTTCTTTTACATTTAAGTTATAATAATTATCTGTCTTTATGTAACGACCCTGCAGGCCGTCACTTGGGCCGGGGCGGCCTGATGAATCCCCCGCAGAAGGAACAGTGCGGGAAGACGGTGTACACCGGCCAGGCGCACTGGGCCAGGGGTGTAAAGACCCAAAGCCCCTGCGACTAATGAGGTGCTGCTCGCAGCATGCCAAGTGCTCGCATCGCGAGCAGGAGAAACCTTACAAGCAGAACGCTTACATAGTGTAAAGTGCTTATATAACAAGCATTTACGATATTACAAGTAAGGTACGAAATACCTCCCAGTTAGTTAGTATAAATAGTTATAGTTATGCCTATAATTACTGTAAGGGACTCCAGTTCCTTACGTTAATATTTAATTATTCATTTATATCCTACTATTTAGACTCACCTTTATGTATTATAGTAATAATAACTTATAATAATATTAAACCCCCTGTTTAAAAGTGCTAGTTTAATAAACCGTCTTTAGAACACCCTTTACCTGTTAACGTCCTGTTATACGTTCTGTTTTAACTTACGTTAATCCTTTTAAGGCCTATATTAAGTGTAAGTTATAATATAATACTAACGTCTTAGTTTTAAACGCTGTTTATTAAACTCCTAGATATTACCTCTCTCCTATTATTAACATATTAACTTTTAAAAAAGGAAGGAGATTAAGGAGGTGTAAGCTTAACCTTAGCTCCCCACTATTAACAAATTAGCCACATACCTTAAAGACTTAAACCTTAACTAGTAGGGATTAGTTAAGGAACTTAATAAAGCCTTCCTTAAAGATATTAAAAGCCATATCGGTTTTATTAAAAAACTCTAAGCCTGATTTAACGTTATTAAACTAGAGAATAACAACTTTAGGGGCTTATAAAAGAAACAAGTAAAGCTCCCCTTACTATTACGCTTTAAAGGAGACTTTATATAGTTAAAGTCTTAAATAACCTAGCTTTAAAGTTATATCACTTATTATAACAAGCAGTTCTTTAAAGAAGAAGGAAAGGTTAAGTTTACCAGAGCCTTACTAGATAAAGTAGCTGTTTAGTGGTATAAACCTTATGTAAAGATAATTAATAACCTTTTTATAGATAAAGTGTGTAAGGAGGCCCCTGAGACTTAGGCTTTTTTTAATAACTTTAACGTTTTTATCGATTAACTTTAAACTGAGTTTAAAGAACTAAATGCTCCTAGGAGGGCTAAACAGCACCTTATAGCCTTAAGGTAGATATTCTTTATCTTTAAATTCTCCACACGCTTTAAACTGGAAGTAGTAAAGATTAAGCTTAGTTAAAAGGCCTTAGTAATACTATTTTAAAGTAGTCTAAAGGAGCATATTACCAGAGACCTTTACTAAGAAGACTAACTAGATCACCTTTAAGAGTTAGTTAAGATAGCTATTAAGGCTGATAACTGGTATTATAATTACTATTATTAGAAGAATTACAGGAAGGGATAGACCCCTTACCAGCTAGGTAAATTAAAGAAAGGGAACCAGTTAATTATAATAAGGCACTACCTTAAGTTAATAGACATTAGTATAGTAAATTGTTAAAGTCGACCTAATTGTGATAAACCTTAATAATAGTAGTAGTAGAAGCAGTTTAAGGACCTATCTTAAGTCTAGTGCTTTAACTGTGATAAGAAAGGTTATATAGTGTAGTAATGCCTGTTATTAAAATAAGTTAGTTAGAAACCTGTTTTAAAAGGAGGAAAACATATTAGGTTTAATTTAAGAGATGTTTATATTAAGATGGTAAGTAATAAAAAGGATTACATTTAAATAAATAAGTGTAACCTGGGAGATAAGGAAGGAAGAACCTTAAGACGTGGTGTATCCAGTCTTTAAAGGTGTCTTAGAAAAGTCAGCCATAAAGGTGTAAGTTGTAAAAGACTGACTTTAAGGTGGAAACTTAAAACTATTAAAGGTGTAGGTTATAAAAGACTAATTTTAAGAAGAAATGTTCCAGTTAATAGTTACAGGCCTTAAAAACCTCACTTTATAAGCCTAAAAGTTAAGGAAGTTTAAGAAGGACCTTAACTTAGAAATCACTAAAATGGTAAAAGGAGTTGAAAAACTAGCCCTTTAGGCCGTTTAGATAGTAAAGTAAGCCTTAAAAGGTGAAAGAGAATAAGTTAAAAGAATTAAATTAGAGAAATAAAAGTTCTTCTTAATAATACCCTTTAAGACTTTTAAACACTTTAAGCACGTTAAGTAGATTAGTACCTTTACCTCCTTAAAAGAAGGACAGTTTGGATAGCTACCCTGTATTAAAGCCGGTGTGCCTTGGACCGGTACTTTAAAGGTCCCCCGAGAAGGCATGAAATAAGCATATTAACAGAGGGTTTAAGAGTTAAAGGAGAAATATTAAAAGCTAATAAATAAAGTGGAGGATTTATAAGTTAAGGGTTTTACTGTAATATTTAAAGATAAAGTGGTAGAAATTAAACTGTAACTTTATAATAAAGTTCACTTTACTAATTAACTTAAGTACCGACTTGTTAAGGAAGGCCATTTTGTGGAAAAATAAGCTGGGTTGTTACTACTTAAGTTTTAAGAAGAGGTTTAGGAGAAATAACGTATATAAAGGTAAATGGAAGAGGAAAAAGAAAAAGGTGCCACTTCCCCTATCCTGTATTTTATAACTACCGCTCTTATAGTTAATATTAACCACCCTAGTTATAGAGATATACTGTAAATCGATTACATGTATAACAATTACACTTTTAACCAGTATTATAAACCTAAAGCTCTTTATAACCACTTCCTAAGTATATAAAGATAGGATTACGCTGTTATAAGGGTAAAGTTAAAACTGGCTTACTATTAAGTCACCTACTCCCTAATAAGAGAATTTAATAATAAGTAAAAGGTTACTGTGCTTAATTAAGCTCCCACTATATGTTAGTAAGGGGGGGTACTTAATAACTGCCTAGTTATAACGTGTTTGCTACACCTTAATAGAAAGGCCAGAGAATGGTAGAAACGGGAAGATTACTAGTAGATTTAAAAGTAAAAAGACATTATTATAATCTAAGCCTGTAAAGTATACTATTAACTTATTAAGGACTTTGGGAACATTATACCGTTTAAAGTTAACTGGACGTTAAGGTGTGAAAACTTAAGAAAGGTTAATTATTAGGTTTATTAAAGCTACCTGTTTTTCCAGAAAGAATTAGGAAAAGGTTATAAGCCCTTTAAAAGGGCTGGAAACTAGTAGTTTACTGGTTAGCTAAAACCTTAAAAAGAAGGAGAGGCATTTAGAGGTTAGGCTAGATAAGACTTTAAGGATAGACGATTATTATAACTTAAATGTTAAAAGAGTATAAGTATTATTCCGTTAGTGTTAATATAATAGATAGAAGAGGGAGGCCATTTAAAGTAAGAGTAGTGATTAATAATAAGAGTGCTTTTAATCTAATACACCCCTTATTAATTAACTGAAGGAAACTCCCTAATTAAGAGTATAAAAAGGCTATTCCTATTTAAAATAGAGAAGGAGGCCTGTATTAGTATAATAATAATAAAGTTACCCACCACTCACCACTTTTAATTAAAGTGGATAGGGATAAATAATAAGTAAACTTTAACGTTACACTAGTTATAAGGTATAACATAATCTTAAGTCTACCCTGGCTGGAAAAGTATAACCCTGTAATTAATTAAAAGAGTGGCCACCTTACCTTTAATAAGTCCCCTAGCTATAATTACTGTTTAAAGAAAGCTAAAAAGGCATTAAACTGTTCCAAAGGTGTATAAAACACTTAAAAGCACGCTAAACCCTTAAAACTAAGTACGGTTTAGGTTAGGTTTATTAAGACGGTTAAAGGACTAAAAGGTCTACTATATTACTTAAATGACGATTTAAAAGGTAAAAAGAAGTAAAAAGCTAACTTATAAATAAGTGAAAAAGTTAACTTATTTAAGGTACTTATAAAGTATAAGAAGTTTACCTTATTTTGAAAAAAGATACTGTAATTACTAGATTATAAACTGTGGGATTACGAAATTAAGCTAAAGCTAAGAGTAAAGCTTTATAACTTTCAGCCTTACCACTTAAACCTTTAACAGGTTAAGGCCTTAAGGGAGTACGTTAATAAAAACCTAAAGAACGGGTTTATTATAAAGTCCAGTCCCCAGTAAGGTACTTAATACTGTTTGTCCTAAGAAAGGGAGATAGTAAGTTATATATGGTTATTAACTAGTAAATGCTAAATAAGGATATAATTAAGAATCGCTACCTATTACCACTTATTACAGAAATGTGAGAACGGATTATTAAGGTAAACTGGTTCTTTAACCTTAACTTCCTTATAAGATTTAACTATATTAAAGTAAAGGAAGAGGATGAATATAAAACAGCCTTTCAGACTTATAATAGGTATTACCAATATTATATTATGTTAATAAGATTAATAAACGCCCCTACGACCTTTTAAGGCCTTATTAATAATATTCTCCACCCCTTTTTTAATAAGTTTATCTTTATGTATTTAAACGACATTTTAATTTATTTTAAAACTTTAAAAGAACATTAAAAGTATATGTAATAAGTTTTAACAGTTTTTAAAAAGGTAAAGCTGATAGTAAACCTAGAGAAGAGCCACTTCTATATTTAAAAGCTAAATTACTTAAAGTTTAAAATAACCTTTAAAAGGCTTAATATGTAATTAGAGAAGATAAAAGTAATTAGGGATTAGCTTACTTTAAAGAATTAGAAAGAATTATAAGCCTTTATTAACTTTACGAACTTTTACCGCTATTTTATCAGGTATTTTATAAAGATTATAAAACTACTTTATAAACTTACAGGTGAAGGAAAGCCGTTTAAGTAGACTGATAGATAGTAAAAGGCGTTTAAAGACCTTAAATACGCTTTTATTACAGTATTAGTCTTAGCCCTCCCTGATTTCTTAAAACCTTTTTAAGTCGAAACAGACTCCTTAGAATTTATAATTAATGGAGAACTTAGTTAAGTTTAAGATGATAGGAAACGCCACTTAGTTACCTTTTTATTAAAAGGAATCTACGGCCTAGCCCTGTAATATCTAATTTATAATAAGGAATTAATAGCGATTATTTAGTGTTTTACTAAGTGGGTACTATACCTAAACGGTATGGAAGAACCAGTATAAGTCTTTTTAGATTATAATAACTTTTAGTACTTTTTAATAAAGGAATTTAATTTATAGTAGGTATAATAAGTAGAGTTAATAGCCCTGTTCCACTTTTAGATTTACTATGTTAAAGGAAAAGATAATAGATAAGCTGATGCTTTTAGTTGGAAACAGGATTATAAGGATGTTAATCCAGTCTTAGTCCCTGTTATTATATTTAATAAAGTTAAGAACAGTATACTGGAACACACGTTATAAGTGTTAAATAATTAGATATTAAAATAAACTATTAACGTTTATATAAATTTATAAATAAAATATAATATCTATTAGTAATAACAGGATTTCTAAGTAAGAAGGTTAATAAAAGGAACCTATAAGTATAAATACCCCTTAGGAGACTTTTTAAGGCATGTGTAGGATTATAGGAAGCAATACTTAAAATATCTAAATTACGATAAAACTAGTTATTAGCTGGAATAGCTGTTAGAAGGTGTAAACGGCACGCTTAAATTAAGAGTAAGGCTTTAATATTAAGAGAAACTATACATTTATAACTTAGATAAGTAGAAAGAATATATTTAGTAAGTTTATAAGTCTTAACTTCAAAGATATATAGGTTAAGCTAAGACTTTTATATAGGTTTAGTAAGCGTACACTTTCTTAGGAATAAAGAAGCTAGTTAAGGAAGTGGTTAATAATTATAACATCTGTTATAAAAAGTAGAACTGTTATTATAAACCTTATAGATTTCTTAAACTACTTCCTATACCACAGGCGCTATAGAGCTTAATCTTACTTAACTTTGTCACTGGGATTCTAGAATCTAAGGACCCTATTATAAGAGTCACCTATAACCAGATCCTTATAGTGGTTAATAGATTAATAAAGCGGGCTTACTTTTTACTAACCTTAAAGAACATAATAGCGGAGTAACTTACTTATATCTTTAAAAAAGAGGTAGTTTTATAACACCTTTAACCAGATAATATCGTTATAGATTAAGATAAGCTAATTATGTTAAAGTTCTAATAAGGGTTAATGTAGAGAATAGGTATGAAAAGTAAACTTTTAACAGCTTTCCACCTATAGATAGACAGCTAAATAGAGTAAGTTAACTAGATATTTATAACGTATCTTTAAGCTTACGTTAACTTTAAATAAAATAATTAACTTAAATTATTATTAATAGTATAGATAACTTATAATATAACGTTAGTTAAGTTAACAGGTATATCACCATTTTTCACTAACTATAGTAAGGAGCCTAAGCTCTGTTAAGGCCTACCTATTAGCGCCCCTTAAGCCGTAATCCACATAGACTGGATATAAGAGTTATATAACCACTTATAAGCTGAATTTAAGTTTATATGTGAACAAATAAAAAAGTTTACTAATAAATATTAAATTAAGTAATTAATACTTAAGAAAAGACTTTATTATAATGGTGAACGAGTTAAGGGACCGACTCTTTAAAAGGGGGATTATAACTACCTTTTTTTATAAAACTTATATTTAAAACGACTTAGTAAGAAGCTTAACTTTAAAAGGTACAGACTGTTTTAAATTAAGAAAAAAGTCACTACCTTTAATTATAAACTAGACCTACCTATTAGTATAAAGGTGTGGATTAAGGTTTTTCACATCTCACTTTTAAAACCTGCTTTAAAGGGAGTTCTGTTAGAAAAGAAGATTAAGATTGACATTAATAAGGATAAGTATAACGTTAAAAAAGTTATAAATTCTTAAAAGGGAAAGAATACACTTAAATATCTTATTAAGTAATTAAATTACAGCCTTAAAAGTAACTTATAGGAACCAGTTAAAAATTTTAAATACCCAGACCTAATTACGGAGTTCCACTAGAAGAACCCAGACTGATTAAAACTAATAATAAAAATTAAAAATAAGATAAGGTTTAACACTTAAATTATTATATTAAAGAGTAAGATTACTGTGGGATTTAGAGCTTAAAAAGTAATAGGAAACTCCTTAATAAGTATAAAAGGACATTTATTAAAACCCTTAACCAGGGTTATAAGGACCTTAAATCTAGTAAGGAGGCTAGGCTCCTGGAGCTTTTAATAAGCTCCACATGAAAATAAGTACTATTAAAAAAGAAGTTAGTAGAAGAAAGATAAGAACAAGGGAAGACCCTTACGGGACTTATACCCACAGACCTTTATTAAAGGAACTATAAATTAAATTATAAAATAACCATTTATTATAAAGACCTTATTAAAAAGTTCCCTTAATTAAAAGACTTTACATCTTTAGGAAGGGTGTCCAGTCTAGCCTCCTTACTCTCTTAGAACTTTAATAACTTTACTTTACGGTTAAATACTTTCACGGTTTAATCCTTAAGACGAGACCGCTACTTATAAAGGCACATTAAACGTACCGACACCTTTTAAAGCTTAATAGTGGCCTTATAAAGCTGTTAAGTAGTAAACTTAACTTATAAGTTAAAGTCCTGTTTTTTAATAAGAAAAGCCTTTAACTTCACCTTATTAACACTAAAAGTGTCACACTAGGAAGGCCAGTGCCTCTTTAAACAGTGGTCGTAACTGTTAGATCAGTTTAAAACCTAACAGACGAGCAGAGGGTTAGCTGACTTATAAAAAGAATAAGGGGACATTTCGCCACTAAATGCGTATATGTAGGCTGTAAGGTTTAAACGGTAGTTAGTGCTTTTACCCTGTTCCCGTTTTAAGACTTAAGAGCCGGACATTTATTACATAGTAAAGTGGTGAAAGGAGAAACTTACCTTTTAAGTTCTTTATAGGAAAAGAACGTTAAAAAGGGGGAATTATGTAATAACCTTACAGGCCGTCACTTAGGCCGGGACGGCTTAATAAATCCCCTGTAGAAGGAACAGTGTAGGAAGACAGTGTACACTATCCAGGCATATTAAGCTAGGGGTGTAAAGACTTAAAGCCCCTGTAACTAATAAGGTGCTGCTTACAGTATGCCGAGTGCTTGTATCGCAAGCAGGAGAAACCTTATAAGCAGAACGCTCACGCGGTGTAAAGTGCTTACATAATAAGCACTTACGACATTATAAGTAAGGTACAAAGTACCTCCTAGTTAGTTAGTATAAATAGTTATAATTATGCTTATAACCACCATGAGGGACTTTAGTTCCTCACGCTAGTATTTAATTATTCATTTGTGTCTTACTGTTCAGACTCACCTCTGTGTATTATAGTGATAGCGACTTACAGTGATGTTAAACCCCCTGTTTAGGAGTGTTAGCTTAATAAGCCATCTTTAGAACGCCCCTTACCTGTTGGCGTCCTGTTATACGTTCTGTCTTAACCTGCACCAGTCCTCTTAAGGCCTGTGTTAGGTGCAGGTTGTAATACTTTAACATCTTATTTAACTTAACCTTTAAATACCTCTCTTTCTTCTTAGGGTTTTTATTAACTAGTAAACTACTAGTTTCCAGCCCTTTTAAAAAGCCCGTATCCTTTTCTTAACTCTTTTTAGAAAAATAAGCAGCTTTAATAAACTTAACGATTAACTTTTCTTAAGTTTTTGCACCTTAACGTCTAATCGACTTTAAATAGTTTAATATTTTAGGAATCCTTAATAAGTTAATAATACGCTTTACAGTATTAGATCCTAACGATATTTTCTTACTCTTAGATCCGTCTATAGTCCGTTTATTTCTATTACCTTTTAGCTTTTCCTTTAAGGTAGACAGAATACGTTATAACTAAGCAGTTATTAAGCGAACATCTTTACTAGTAGGTAGTGGAAGTCTAGTTAACTATTATAACTTTTCACTTACTACCGTTACTAGACTCTTTTATTAGGGTGTAGGAAACTTAGTATTATATTGCTTTTATTTCTACTTTAACGATAGTATAGTCCTGTCTTTATACGTTAGGGAAATAATTGTAAAAGGCTTTAAACCTATTATATTAGTTAAGAGTGCAGTTATTATACATACAGTTAATTTACAGTATATTCCTGTAATTAGAGTAGTTAATGTAAACTGTAAGCGCTGCAGTTAAGAAGTACAGAATAGGAGAAGTAATACCTTATTTCTTTTCTTCTTTTACTTATTTCCATATATATTACCTTTTTTACACTTCTTCCTAAAACTTAAATAGTAGTAAACTAACTTATTCCTTTACAAAGTGGTCTTCCTTAATAAGTTAGTATTTAAGTTAGTTAACGAAATGTACTTTATTATAAAGTTATAACCTAATTTTAACTACTTTATCTTTAGATATTATAGTAAGGCCTTTAACTTATAAGTCCATTACTTTATTTATTAGTTCCTAATATTTATCCTTTAGTTCCTAGACCCTCCGTTAATGTACCTGTTTCTTATCTTCCCAGAGAACCTTTAAGGTACTGGTCCTAAACATATTAGCCTTAATGTAAGGTAGCTATCTAAGTTATCTTTCTTTTAAGGAGGTAAGGGTATTAATCTACTTAACGTACTTAAAGCGTTTAAAAGTTTTAAGAGGTATAGTCAAGAAGAACTTTCGCTTTTTTAACTCAATTCTTTCAACTTACTTTTTTTTATTCTCTAATACTTACTTTACCGCTTAAGTAACCTAAAAAGCTACTTCTTCAACTCCTTCTACTATCTTAGTAAAGTCTAAGTTAGAGTCTTTTTTAAACCTCTTTAGTTCTTAAGCTTACAGTGTAAAGTTTTCAAGACTTATAATAACTAATTAGAATATCTTTTCTTAAAGTCAGTTTTCTATAACTTATATTTTTAATTATCCTAAGTTTCTACCTTAAAGTCAGTTTATAATAACCTACACTTCTATAACTAACTTTTCTAAGACCCCTTTAAGGATTAGATATATTACATCTTAAGGTTCTTCCTTTTCTTCTCCCTTATCTCCTATATTACACTTATTTATTTAAATATAATCTTCTTTATTACTTACTATCTTAATATAAACGTCTTTAAAGTTAAATTTAACGTACTTTCCTTTATTTAAAACTAGCTTCCAGCTAACTTACTTTAATATTAAGTATTATTATATTATATAGCTTTTCTTATTATAATTAAAGTATTAAACTTAAGATAAGTCCTTAAGTAACTTTTATTACTGTTATCGTTACAGTTTATTATAGTTAAGTTAATTTTAGCGGTTTATTATATTAATATCTATTAATTTAAAGTAATAGCTAGTTACAGTTAACTAGTTCCCCTTTTTCTATTTACTTAACTGATAAGGTATTTGTTCTTTTTAGAAGTTTTTTCGATAATAGTAATTATAATACTAATTATTAACCTTAATAGCTATCTTAACTAACTCTTAGAGGTAATCTAGCTAGTCTTCCTAGTAAAGGTCCCTAATAATATGTTCCTTCAGTTTACTTTAAAATAACATTATTAAAGCTTTTTACTTAAGCTTAATTTTCGTAATTTCTAGCTTAAAGCGTGTAGAGAACTTAAGAATTAAAGATATCTATCTTAGAGTTATAAAGCGTTATTTAGCTTACCTTAAAGCGTTTAGTTCTTTAAACTTAATCTAAAGTTAATTAATAAAAATGTCGAAATCGTTAAAGAGGCCTTAAGTCTTAAGAGCTTCCTTACACGCTTTGTTTATAAAGAGGTTTTTAATTATTTTCACGTAAGGTTTATATTAGCGAGTTATTACTTTATCTAATAAAGCTTTAATAAAATTAACCTTTCCTTCTTTTTCAAAGAACTACTTATTATAATAGGTAATGTAGCTTTAAAGCTAAGTCATTTAAGACTTTAGTTACGTAAAGTCTCCCTTAAAACGTAAGGGTAAGGGAAGCTTTACCTGTTTTTTCTATAAGCCCTTAAAGTTATTATTCTCTAACTTAATAACGTTAAGTTAGGTTTAAAGTTTCTTAATAAGACCGATATAGCTTTTAATATCTTTAAGGAAGGTTTCGTTAAGTTCTTTAACCAGTCCCTATTAATTAAGGTTTAACTCTTTAAAGCGTATAACTAACTGGTTAACAGTAAAGAGCTAAAGTTCAGCTTATACTTCTTTAAGTTCTTTACCTTTTCCAGAAGTTAATATATTAATGTTAAGGAAGGGGTAATGTTTAAGAGTTTAACAAATAGCGTTCGAAACCTCTAATATTAGTATTATATTATAACTTACACTTAATATAAGCTTTAAAAGGACTAACGTAAGTTAAAACAGAACGTATAGCAGGACGCTAACAGGTAAGGGGTGTTCTAAAGACGGTTTATTAAGCTAACACTTTTAAATAGGGGTTCAATGTTACTGTAAGTCGCTATTACTATAATGTATAAAGGTAAGTCTAAACAGTAAGATATAAATAAATTATTAAATACTAATATAAGGAACTAAAGTCCCTTATAGTAATAATAAGCATAATTATAGCTATCTACACTAACTAATTAAGAGGTACCTTATACTTTACTTGGTCTATTATACTTAGTAGTACACTACACAGTTACGGCCAAGCAGCTAACTAACTGGTACTTAGTATTGTCAGTCCCTGTAAGTTATTAAGCTCTTTTTTACTAGTCGTAAGAGCTTTAGGTCTTTACACCCCTGGCTTAGTACGTAAGTTAGTATGCACTGTCTTCCTATACTGTCCTTTCCGCAAGGGATTTGTTAAGCTGCCCCGGCTTAAGTGACAGCTTGCAGAGTCGTTATATACCTTTAATTATCTAGAGTTTCTACCTTAAAGTCGGTTTGTAGTGACCTGCACCTCTGTAGCTAGCTCTTTAAAAACTCCCCTAAGGACTAGGTATATTACGTCTTAAGGTTCCTGTTCTTCTTCTTCTCTACCTCTTACGTTATATTTATTTATTTAAGTGCAGTTTTCTTCGTTACTTACTATTCTAATATAAACGTCTCTAGAGTTAAACTTAACGTGTTTTCCTCTATCTAGGACTAGTTTTTAACTTACTCACTTTAGTAATAAGCACTGCTATACTATATAACCTTTCTTACTGTAATTAAAATATTAAACTTAATATAAGTTTTTAGATAGCTTTTACTGTAGTTATTATTAAGGCTTATTACTGTTAAGCCGATTCTGACAGTTTACTATATTAATGTCCATTAGTTTAGAGTGATAGCTTATCGCGGTTAACTAATTCCCCTTCTTTTACTTATTTAACTAATAGAGTGTCTGTTCTTTCTAGAAGTCCTTTCGATAATAGTAGTTATAATACCGATTATCAGCCTTAATAACTATCTTAATTAACTCCTGAAAGTAATCTAAGTAGTCTTCTTAATAAAGGTCTTAGTAATATATTCTTTTAGTCCACTTTAAAATAACATTATTAAAGCCTCTTAACTAAGCTTAATTTTAGCTACTTTTAATTTAAAACGTGTAAAAAATTTAAGGACTAACGACATTTATCTTAAAGTTATAAAGTGCTATTCAGCTCAGCTTAAGGCATCTAATTCCCTAAACTTTATCTGGAGTTATTTAATAAAAACGTCAAAATCGTTAAAGATAGTTTAAGTTTCTAAAGCTTCTTTATATACTTTATTTATAAAGAGGTCGTTAATTGTTTTTACATAAGGTTTATACTAATAAGTTACTACTCTATTTAATAAAACTTTAATAAACTTAACCTTTCTTTCTTCTTCGAAGAACTGCTTATTACAATATGTAATGTAACTTTAAAGTTAAGCTATTTAAGACTTCAGTTACGTAAAGTCTCTTTTAAAGCGTAAGGGTAAGGGGAGCTTTACTTATTTCTTCTGTAAGCTTTTAAAGTCGTTATTTTTTAGCTTAATAATATTAAGTTAAGCTTATAGTTTCTCAATAAGACTAATACAGCTTTTAATATCTTTAAGGAAAGCCTTATTAAGTTCTTTAACTAATCCCTACTAATTAAAGTTTAACTCCTTAAAGCGTGTAGCTAACTTATCAATAATAAGGAGTTAAAGTTAAGCTTACACTTCCTTAAGCTCTTTACTTTTTCCGAAAGTCGATATGGTAGTGATAAGAGAGAGGTAGTGTATAAAAGTTTAATAAACAGTGTTCAGAACTGTAACGTTAATATTATATTATAACCTATACCTAATATAAGCCTTAAGAGGACTAACGTAAGTTAAAATAAAACGTATAGTAAGACATTAATAAGTAAGGGGTATTCCGAAGACAGTTTACTAAGTTAACACTCCTAAACAGAGAGTTTAACGTCACTGTAAGTCTTTATTACTATAATATATAAAGGTAAGTCTAGATAGTAAAACATAAATGAATTATTAAATATTAACGTAAGGAATTAAAGTCTCTTACAGTAATTGTAAGTATAACTATAGCTATCTATACTAACTAATTAAAAGGTACCTTATACCTTAATCGTGATGTCATAAGTACTTACAGAGCGAGCACTTTACATTACGCGAGCGCTCTGCTTACAAGACTTCTTCTGCTCACAGTGTAAGCACTCGGCATACTGCAAGCACCACCTTATTAGTCGTAAGGGCTTTGGGTCTTTACACCCCTAGCACAGTGCGCAGTACCGTACGTACTGTCTTCCCACACTGTTCCTTCTACAGGGGATTCGTCAAGCCGCCCCGGCCTAAGTGACGGCCTGCAGGGTGGTCACACTGTTTAATTAATAGGAAAACATAAATATATATTATACTTACGTTCTTTATATAATGAACTAGTGCGATAGCGTAATAGAGAAGAAACTATAAAGACAACTACACCTACTAAACGTTACAGTTAGCTTAGAAGGCTAACTCCTTTAAAGGCTAAGGAAGTGAGGCGCTAGAGGTTAGAACTAAAGCTTAACAAACTATTAATAACTTCTTACAGTTAGCTTAAGAGGGGTTAGCTATACTACTAAGTCGGGTAAGATAGCTAGCCGAGTTGTCCTTAACACTACTGTTAAACTTCAGGAACCTACAGGGCTGTAATACAGTAACTGTAGCTTAAAGGAAGAAGTGCGTACTGGTTTAAGCTGTACTACAGTGCTGTAAGCACTGTAGGAAGCAAATAAAAGCCTGAATTACAGGGCAGTGCCACTGTAAATGAAGGTATCACAGCGAATATTAACGCTAGAAACAACAGGATCTGGAAGAAAGTGCCTTATATAATAACTGGAGTAGAATAAAGTTGCTTACTTTAACTAAAATTAGATACAGGAGAGGAGAGGGCCTGTTATAAGCTGTGGGAGGCTCTGGAAAATATTCCAGAGCCTTTTATAAAGTGGAACTAACTAATAATGGAATAGTACTGCTATTAACCATTTTATATAGTTCTGTTAACGTAGTAGCTAACGTGGCTACTGTGATGTTCTAGTTGATTATGTGGAGCAGTAGCTCTACTGGATTTAAGGGGTTTTACTCCCTTAAATTCTAAAAGGTTCGAAGTGCTCTAAGGGCCCTAAAGGGCCCTAAAGTGGGTTAGCATCATCTAGAACCCTTTAGGTTCTAAAAGATTCGGCTGGTAGTTTTAGGGTACGCAACCACACTTATAAAGTACACGATACAGGGTACCCAGTACAGGGTACTCAGTGGCTAGAAATTAACAACTACGAATAGCTTCCAGAAGAGCATAAGCGGCTCTAAAATAGCATTATCTACGCCAGCAGGTACGCCTGCAAGCTGTAGAAGAGGTGGCTCGGGCAGGGGAGTTAATAAGAGGAGAATGTCTATTTGTACTATGACATCTTGACCTGTTATACTATGACCCACTTCTTTCGGACCGCCACCACCTGCCAGACCACCTGCCAGCCCCTGAATCCTTCGCGATAAGGCAATTAATTGAACTAAAGCCATAGAAAACAACGTAAATAACGCGCAAATCAATCAAAACCGACTAGTTCTACAATTGAACAGGTAATATTCTTTGCTAACTAAGCTCTATCTCGGTAACTAAGCAGCCCCTGAGCCCCTGCCCCGTGTGGATCGAGTAGACCGCCCTGCCTTTGTGATGCCGGCTGTTTCCGATGCCCTCTGGGTTCCAGACGCTCTTATAGGGCCTCCTCCAGGATTGACACCATTCCCAGCCCTGTTAGTAACGGCTCTGGGGGCTCTGGAGCCTCCTCTTAAGGCGTTAGTGGACGATGGGACTGCCTGACCACCACCTACAGCTGTCATCTGGCTCCTCTCCAACACCACGCCCTCTTATTACGATGGGGTGCGTTAGATAGACGCCCTAACTATACCCCCTTATACTCCTAAAGCCCTACACCCTTCACGGCTTCCTTTACCTTTAGTAGGCTGGCTTACGGTAACTATAATTGTATCACTTATTAGCGTTAAGGGTATAATAGCCTTAATAGCTGTAGTCGGTTAAGTTACAGGTATAACGGCCTAACTGCTAGTAGGAATAGGTTCTGTAAGTCTCAGCGTTAAAGGATTACTAGTAAAAGTGGTAGACCTATAAGGCCTTCCTCTAGCTACTGTTACACGGTTAAACTCCTAGTACCTAAGGTACTTATCGTCGTTGTTAAGGCTTTTTATAAGCCATTAATACAGATTAAAGTCCTTATAAACGATAAGTAGAGCTTTAACGTTATAGTGGCGAAGGAGTTTATAGCTGCAGGGTATACTGTACTGGCTGGTGAACTGGTAAGTATAAAGCTATAAGTTAAGGTAGATAGGGTGTGCCTTTATTAGAATAGCTCCTTACGTAATCCTTTATTATCTAGTAATGTGATTTAAGGCCCGTTTAGAAACAGTATAAGGTGTTTTTCTAAGCTAAACTTAACTTATAAACTTGTTATAGAGGGTGTTACGTTCCTTAATAATAGCTTTATAAATCCACCACTTTATAACCTTAATTATTTGGTATGCCTGCCTTATAAGGATTAAAACAGTACTGTTACTATTTATAATAAAGGATTTAAGGTAGCAGTTTACAGATTTAATTAGGGAGGTAATCTATTAACCGAAGTTAAGGTTCTTATTAATATAATATCCTGCCCACTACTTAATAACAGGAAATTAACTCTTTTTAAAGTACTTAATAATTACCGTTTATTAAAGAAAGAAATCCTTAAGCTAAGCCTACACTATGTTATAGTCCTTTAGGCTGTAGGTGTAAATAACTGCCTCCTAAAGCTTATATAAGTTAGCTATAAAGTACTTAACTATCTCAGGTATAGAGACTGGCTCCTTGTTAAGAGGTTGATTTCCATAATTAATAATGGCCTTATCTTACTAATTTATAACGTGATTAAAATCTACCTCTTCCTTTTTTTAACTGTAAGGTGGGGGAGCTCCCATAATGTAAGCGACCTTAAATGTAATAACTTTATTCTACTTCCTTTTAATATTAAAGGTGGTATTCTTATTAATGTGGAATATATAGATTTAAGGCTTTACTTAAGGGGAAACCTTTACCACAGTAGCCTTTATCACCTTATCGTAATCTATGATGGTGATACCTAAGGTCTTTATATAAATCCTCTTACGTGTAACGTTAACTTACTTTATTAACTAATCGAACCTTTCTTATCTCTTATTATTAATAAGGCCGAAATTATAAGAAAACGCCATCCCCAGGTTATTCAGGCTAACTATTTAAAAGAAAGTAAGGCCTTTATTATTCGTCTTATATATATTATTATATATCTAAATGTAATACCCTTAAGCTTATTAAGTCTTATACCACTTATACGTTTAAAACAGTCCTTTAAACTTACACTTATTGTTATTAATTAAGCTTACAGACCATTTTAAAGTATATTAAACTCCCTTATTATTAAGTAACTTTATTATAACTTAAAAAGGAGTGTAACCGGTAAAGGCTTATTTACAGAGATGGTACTGGTAGTTATAAACTTAACAGTCTGTAAATAAGACTTTGGGGAATTAAGCGTGTAAACTTATACTGACTTTATGGTTTAATATACTAACACGGTTAGTAAACTAAGTAATAAAAGTCTTATATTTAAGCTTTAGATAAGGGTGAGAATTAAATCCATCTCCTTAATAGTTTTTATAATGTGAGTAGTTATTAGTAATCTTAATTTTAAAGGTCCATTTACATTTATTAGTATACAGCGCCTTAGTGTACACTTATTAAGGGCAGCCCAGCTTTATTATATTAGTTGTTTAAGATTTTACTGTAAAGGTATAGTTGTTACCTTTTTAGCAGTTAAATAGAACAGTACTGTAATTAAAGCCTTTGATAAGGTTAGAGGACTTGAGGTGAATGACGTGGAAGCCTATAGAAGCGGTATACTTGTGGAGGTCGGTCTTAAGGTGTTCTAGAGAGCTATACTGCTTGGTTATGAGCTTGTGCGTAAAGGGAGGGTTAGATAGAGGCTGTGGCGGCGCATCTTCGCCCTTGATATCGTAGGTATCGACTTCTTTATCGTAATCAGGGTCGTTTAGCATTATGGCACTGATCGGCGGGCTGTTTTCGGCCATCTGAGTACCCAGTTAGCCTGGAAAAAAGTGATTCAATCAATCGCCTACCTTGCGTAGGTCGGAATACGATGCGTGCGACGATGCGAAATGCGGTGGTTTGTGGAAGGATTGCAAAATTTCACTGCTGGCTCGATTCATTATCATGTCCCCAGAGATGCCTGGCAGGTGTGGCAGGTGGTGGCGGTCCGAAAGAAGTGGGTCATAGTATACCAGGTCAAGATGTCATAGTACAAATAGACATTCTCAATAAGAGAGGTCGGAGTCGGAGCTGGAGACGTAGTGAGTCGGCAAGCCGCGGGCAGCCGGGCAGCAACACCAAGGAATAGCCGGCAACTAAGGCACCTGGATTTTATCTTAGATTTGAGCGTTTTGGCTCTGTTAGATTACCTGGCTGGTAAAAGGGGGGGAGGTTATGCAGATGGGGGACTATAATGTTATAGGATTACTGTGGGAGTTTTCACAAGCTAGCAGTACTACCAATTCTGTACCGATATGCATAGGAATTGCAGCGCTGAAATCGCCTTAATTAGTTCTATAATCACGTACTTTTTTTTTAATTAAGTATAACTATTTGTTGTGGTTGGGAATTGAGTAGAGTAAATGGACGATAATTGTTGGAAGCACTGCACTCTGGATTCTGTGGAATTGAAGGGGTTGTAACTGCGTGATTATATTGCTTCCTGTGGTTCTCTGGCTCAGCCAGAGAACCTTCCTTATAGCTGTAAATAGTGGCAAGCCGTGTGGCAAAGCCACACAGCTACAATTGCGCGTCTGTGGCAATGGTTACAAATCTATTATTCTGGTAATTTCCAGATTCTTCTTTCTGACAGTTCTGGCCTCTAGCCAGAACCCCTTCTTTCTGACAATAATTGCTAGCGACTGTGATGCTAAATCCCCTCAGCCAGGGCGCTGCAGTCGGCCATCAGTGGCTGATTAAGGCGTAATCTGAAAGCCAATCTGAGCCCTCTATCTGAGCGAAAGAACGCCTCATGAAAGCCCACATCACCAAGCAGGGCATCAAAACCACCAAAATCACCAATATAGACGAGTGTGGTGTTCAAGAGGGTGATACCCGCGCCAACAGGGTCTTCCGTACGGCTATAACGAAGAAGGCTTATAAAACGCTCCCTAATGCCACTTCCTGGGTTGTCACCGCCGGCAAAAGACTGACCCCAATGGTTATTTTCACCGGCGAGACCCTCCAGGCCCAGTGGTTTGCCGACGTTTTTGCTGTGGGCCTTTTGGATCATGTCGGCCACTGTGCTCTTGCCGCACCCGGAAAGCCCTGCGAGTGCGTAGATAGTCTTGATCCTCTCGAAGGTTGGCTTCAGCAGATCAGGCAGAATCGTTGCGATGCTCAGGTAGCCGCTTATGAGACCCTGGATTTGACGCTGCGAATGTCCGCCGGGGGGCATAAAGTGGCGTCAGCTTCATTTTGGAAACCCGATCCCTCGTAGATGACGACCTTGTGGCTAGCCCGGCGCAAGGCAATTGCCGCGGTAAGCCGGCAATGCTGGCGCCCACGCGAATGATGTTGAGAAAATAATGAATGACGAAGCCGAGTTGTTGCCGGAAATGAGCTCAAGTCGAGTCGAGAAAGGTGGCTGTGTGAGTTGCGAAAAGATGGTGCTGTTCCTATGGAAGTAAGAATGCCCTGTGAGGACTGCTGCCCATGTTTTATATCACTACTCAACTCGTCAAGTAGAGGTCAATTGTTTGCGTGCTGGCTGCCTCACTTAGACAGTCTGGAGAATCCAGCCTCCTCCGATTTCGAGCAGCAGCGGCAGTCGCAGGACGCGTGGCGTGGGATGGGCATCACAGGACCCAATTGGCCGGAGCTGATTGGCCTTCACAAGCACCCTTCGAGCCAATCGCTAGCCGGGAGCGGTTGATGATCTGACCGACTCCATTTAATAGGATGCTCCTTCCTCGCCCACCGCCCTGAAGCCGAATCCGTTTCAAAATTAGCTGGTCCTTTCAATTAAGTCTTCGAGCCCGAGTCTCCATCCGATATGCTCTCCCGCTTCCACGTCGCTCAACCCATCAGACCTATTCCCAGCCAGGCGGGCGGGGTATTTGCCCTTCATGCGTCGACGACGTGTTCGCCTCATCTCTCCAAAAATCGCTCGCCGAAGAGAGTGATGGACCATCACTCACGCATTCCTACTCAAGGCTTGCGAGCGACCTCCACGCCTCTGTGCTTGCTGGTTGCCCGTGGTGTACCTGCATTGGGAATGCCGTTCTCACATGTTCGGATCTGGATTATTGGATGGAGGAGTGGAATGGATCGCGCTCGGACGGCGCTAGCCTCGACGAAGACGAAAGACAGCAAGATCCTGCCGACCCGGAAACGCGGGTTTCACCGCAAGACGCAGTCGGCGATGCCACGTCGGATGAGGAAATGACGCATGTGGATAGCGAGGGTTCCGACAAGGAAGCCGAGGACGCGGCGAGCGAAAAGCCCGGGTTCCACACCATTGAGTCGCTCAACTGCGCGACGAAGCTGGAGATTATGATCGAGTTTTTGAAATGGAATAGCAGCTCGCTCTTCAATCTTGCCGAGGTCAGAGCTGAGGTGATGACCTCGACCGAAGTTGACAGCCCGCTTCGGAATATGGTTGGAGAGAAGGCGGTCGCCATGAAGCTTGAGGTGATCTGCCAAAGCACAGCGGATGATGTGACCGCCTTCAATCAGCATTGGGATGTCGTCTCTGCAGCTTCATTTGAAGAATGGGTACCCCGCGCTGAAACGTGGCTTCGAGCTTGCGAAGCACACGCATCCTGCTCCCCATCGGGCGCCTTCCGGCCCTCGCGACTCATCGACGTGCGCGAGCCTCAGCACCCGCGGCTCGCCATTTCCGCAGAAGACATCCAACACCACACACAATTGAAGTACACCGCCCTTAGTTACGTCTGGGGCCCAAAGCAGGAATATATCCTCACGCGGGCCTCCCTCTCCGACATGCGTAAAGGGCTAGATCCAATGAGATTACCAAAAACCCTGTCAGACGCCATCGCAGCAGCACATCAGCTCGGCTCCAACTACCTCTGGATCGACGCCCTCTGCATCATTCAAGATTCTCCCGAAGATAAAGCGTTGGAACTACCGCGCATGGCGGACACTTACAGGGAAAGCGATTTGACACTCATCATAGCGAGTGCCGCAGCAGCAAGTGACGGATTCCTAAAGAACCCCAGTCCTGAACGGTTCTTTCTTGATCCTTTCGAAGTAGGCTCTGGACTCAGTTTCGGCTACCGCGCGCCATACAAAGCCTCGGCGGACCCGATCAGCACCCGAGCTTGGACCTTGCAAGAGCGCGTGCTGTCCCGACGTCTCCTGATATTCTCAAGCAGCGGCGTAATGTGGATGTGCAGAGAAGACTTTGTCAACCCCAGCGCTGCGCCCGACGCAGGTCCCCCATACCAAACCTTCCTCGACCCTTACCTTTCCGCAGAACATCCAAGTGATCAAACCACCGTCCAGGACAAGGATGCACAAGCACAGATCAGAGAGACGTGGGCCGCTATCCTCGCCGACTACACCGAGATGGATTTGAGCTACTGCACCGACAAACTCCCCGCTGTATCTGCCCTCGCGGCTGATATCGGGGGGAAGACAGGGTGGACCTACCTTGCAGGCATGTGGAAGGAGAATCTGTTTTCGGAGCTGCACTGGCGGTGTATGAAGCAGAATCTCTCGGGAGAGAGACTCACCTTGAAGCCAAGAAAGGTGAAAGATGCTGGGTATCTCGCGCCTAGTTGGAGCTGGGCGAGTGTTGGTATTGGTGCGGTTGTCGGCAGTGAGGATGAGCGCAACGATCGGGAGATCTTTAACTTTTCGATTCTGGAATGCCAAGTTGATACCACCGACCCGGGTTTCTTGTATGGACCTGTCAAGAGTGGATATCTTGAAGTGTCGGCAAAGACGGTGGAGCTGCCTTGGCGATATGAGGATAGGCCTTCGTGGGATGGGACAGACATTTCTTTGATCGAGCAGTATGGCACGCCGCTTGTAGTTGGGGACGGGACGTTGGATCCACTCGACGACCCCCTAGATCCGGATACTAAGGTTTTCTGTCTTGGGATGAGCAAGCTCAGGCTTGGCCGGCAACGGATTGTGCCTGTCGATGGTTTGATTCTTGTCCCGAAAGGGAGCGGTGACGCCGCGTTCCGTCGAATCGGCTTTTTTCGGATGACGGCACCTTCGGTGTTTGACGGAGCGGCGACGAGGATTTTGAGAATCGAGTAAAGGGGAACTATGAGCGCCCCCTGAGCATCCGGCGGTGTATTCAGGTACACTTCAGCCTTGGCCTGCGTTTTCAGATATGAATATCCCACTCACGCTTGCTTGTTATGGATCATTCTGCTGGGCGTGATCTGGCCTACTCCCATGCATCATCTTCTTTACCTTGTGTTCTTTTGGGGTGACATTTATCTATAATCCTGTTGCCAGCTGAACATGGAACCCAACCGAGTGGTCCAACAAGATGGGTAGACTCAGTTTCACCAGCGGATCTCCCATACATGTACATCTTGCAAGCGGGGCGGCTGCCCTGGCTTATTCAATGATGCTCCCGGGTTCCAGGGTCACAGAGCGGAGTGAAGGGGCGGGCACAAGCACCATAGACGCAGTGTTGTGTTCGCAGTGTAAACGGTAAACGTAGGTCTGTCTGTTGACGGCACTGAACTGCCCCTCATCTCCAAGCGGGTGGCCCCCTCCAATCCTCACCTATAGTCCTCACCTTCCCCCGGAATTAGTATCCGTTCACCCTAGGCCACCACATGCACCGCCAGGAGGACACCCTGTCGGAAAGCGGGGGACCGAAGTTGATGTTGTAACCCTTGCCTACATACTGCGTATCTCCCCAGCAGCCAGCGTCGCTGGATGGAAGAAGCAAAAGGTTAGTCAGACAGCCGCCACGATGATCGCGTCCAGCCAAGACTGGCGGGAAGAGAAATGAGCGGTAGGTATTCGGACTTACGCGTAGAGGTAGCACCTGTAGTCTCGTGGCCAGTCGGCATCCTGGATGCCGGCTTGCTGGCCCTTGTTGGTGGTACGCACGCGGCTCACCTTGTCGTTGCCTTCCGAGGGGAGATTATCTAGCGGCGCATAAATACATACACGTTAGTGACTCGTGCAGATTTACGGAGTATGACTGGTGAAAGCCGAGAGGATGGATGCACGCTGAAACATACAGCAGATGTCGAACTGCAGCGGCAGATCTTGGCGCTCAGGCGCGCAGGCGCCTTACCGCTCCAGGCTAGGCTGGAGCGCAGAAGCCTTTAGTCATGTGCTCTCCTCACACACAGGGAGCTTTCATGTATATTTAGTCTGGGAGCTTCGCTCCCCCCCCTTTTTACCTAATCAAGTCACTTTGCAACTGCACTTCCGCTGCTCCCATGAGCTCCGTAGCCTCAGTGAAACGTTCCACATCTGACCAAGGCAGGAATGGCCATGGTTCATGCGGGTGGCAACGAGGCGCTGGTGGACGACGACCCCGAGGCTAAGTACTTGGCCAACTGGACACCCACGTCGTCGGGCGGCCGCGACAAGCCGCTCATCGTGGTAGAGAACGCCCTGATGGACAACACGCGTAGCCCAGAGTCAAGCTATCTGGGCGACGAAGACTGCATCCTCTCCCTGTACACCATGAGCACCCACGCGATCTGCGGCAACCACTTCGGCGGATGGGACGGGCCGATGAATAAAGGCACCAGCGATGCGGCCGCTATCGTGGCCGGTATAGCAGCCTACTACATGGCGGACCCAACGCGGAGGGAGGAACTTAGGACCGGCCGCGTCTCAGATTTCGGGATGAGGGTCAAGGAGATGCTGCGTCAGATAGCCAGGGACAACAAGGGACTTGCCGGCATCGACGGCGTGCCACTCGCGTCGATTGGTGAGCTGGTGCCGTGCCCCACCGCGGATCAGAACGGACGGCCGCCCGTGCCCGGAGACGTGGGTGACTGGAATGGCCAAGCGGTTTTGGAATGGGAGCACGTGACGGAGGACACGGACGTGATCTACACGCCGCCTCGGGTGAGTCTCAACTTTTTTCTTTTCTTCATCTCTGAGCCTAGAGTAAAAAGTCTGCTGACCGTGCGATCGAATAGCCCCAATGCTGGGATTTGCAGTGAATCTTGATCATGGCCCCGAGTTCGGCCTCCTCCCATTTGGGTCGAGTCTCCGACGCTATCGACCCCATTTCTGAGATAGGCATCGTGTTGTGGTTCTGGTGGAGGGAGGCGAGCGCCCGAGAGGGAAAGAAAAAGGTTTGTATATTCAAAACTGTGCTCCTCTGTATCTCTTCTTTGTTGCTCGAGGTATCGACCGCCGGGTATGTTGTAAGATTTTAATGTTGAAGCGTGGACGGGAAGGTTAATCAGTCACTATAATGGTTGAAGACGGCCGTTGTTGGCCGTGATATTAGGTAGCCCACTGCACGTTCAAGAATGGCGTCTCATGGATCTGTGCTGCCTCAACCCCGTCAAATGACTTGATGCCATCGTCACCCCGGGAATGCCCGAAGGGCACTGTCGGGTAAAAGGTCGTGCGCGTTGTGGACGCCGCCTCCTTTCCTTCTCTCGGCTGCCCAGGAGGCTTGAAGGCATGGATGTTGTCGAGCCGCCACTAGAATCGTGACTTCATGCGAAGCATGGCTGTAGGGTGGTAACCCCCGAGGCGGGCCATCGGGTTTGCGGCCAGACCTTCCTCAGCCCATATCGATATGGTGAAGCACGTCCTCTCCATCCAAAAACCACTGAGGATCTTGGAATCTGCCTTGCCGAAGTGATGCCCTCGGAAATCGAGGGAAGAATGTATTTCAAGTCTGCCTTGCTCGAGGTGACCCTGTCGTACTCTGACACTCGAAATCCGATCAACGGGCATCAAGTTGGCGGTCATTCGACGCCAGCATCAGACGCCAGAGGGGAGGCCTCTCCATGGCGTCACCGAAAGGCCCTGAGCGCACGAAGCGAACTCCTGCTAACCGCTGATCTATCTCGTCAGAAACTCCGCCAGGGGATCTCCGTCTCTCCGGCATCATGGTCTGTGGCCGTGCGAAGTTTGAAACACAGCCCGGGCATCCACGACCCGTGGATTCAACAGACTTCGTCCACCAACTCCTCCAACGCCAGCACAGAGTTCTTGGGGGATCCCCTTGAGATGGATCCAGCGCAGCAGATATTCTCTGGCCAAAACTGGCAGCCTTGCCCTGCCGGGGGCTACCCCTATCCACTTCCCCGCCATGAAGAGCAACCTTGTCCCTCAGTGGCCGAGCGGAATACATTGCCTCTCCATGAGCAATGGGGATCGCTTAATGTTAAGTCGGAGACGCGCAGGGCAACGTTCCAGTACATTGTTTCCAGCTAATGCCAACTCCAGCACTATTTCCACGTCCGTACCGGCCACAGCAAGGTATGCAGTGCGCTATCCCATTAGGTAGCCTCATAGCTGATCAAGCACAGGCCATTGACGGAGCCCATGTTTGCATTGGAAGCCCCGAATGGGCACCCGAAATCACGCAAGGCTATGGACAAGACTTCAAGAGGTGTACTTCGACAACGGTCAGCAGTCCTGCCTTATCCCCAACGAGCAGTGTTTGAGATTCCTGCTCCATCTTCCACAGCTCTCTATCGTCTCAACCCGACAGCACTTCCAAAATATTCGATCCGGAGACTAGCCTCAAGGAAGGGCCGAGAGTCAACCTTTCTCCCGACATTGAAGCAGCATGCCGGCCAGCCACGATAGACGCCAAGGCAAGGATATGGAAAGTCGACATGTTGCTCAGGAAATGGACATGGAGTCGAACGATATGGCGCCTTGTGAAGTGGGAGGGATTCGATGATAAGCATAACAGATGGGAGAAGCGGAAGGTGCCTACAATATTGTCCCTACAATATTGTCTTTGCTCTCACTCTGCGGATTTATGGTGCTTATTTGATCGCGTTTCTCTCCAAGAGTGCCATTTTCTAATAGGACGGAGTTATAACCCTTGACATTCATCCAGCAGCAGGAAACCTTCAAACTTCAAACTTCAAATTGCTAGACCATATTTACGTATGAGTAACAGCGTGGTTCTAACCACGCAATAATTAACCTAGCTGGGTACCCCACTCACCCTATCCACATGGATAACTATATCAAGGATTTCCCAGGTGAGCTGTTGTGAGCACCTACTTTCCGCAGTTACACCTTCATGGCAATGACTGCTACAATGCTCATGCCTCACTTCGCATCACGGGCCTCCTCAACCCTGCTCTCATCCGCCTTCTCATCATAATCCAACTTCCCCGCGGCCCGCGCATTCTGGGCACCGCGCTCCCTAGCCTCCTCAACCTCAACACAGACATAAGTCTGGAAGTCCTTGGCCGGCACCCTGTTCCTGAACATCTCGTCAATCTCCTCCAGCGTCCGGCCCCTGACCTCCGGCAGCATGAACCAAACAAAGGCCGTGACAATCGCCCCGGCCACAAACCAGACATACCCGTACTTCGGCCCCCAGTTCAGCTTCGCCGGGTTAATAAAGTACGGCGTCGTAAACGCCGTCAGCCACCCAAACGTAAAGCTCACCGCCGTCGCCAGCCCCATCGTATACCCCCTCAGCGCCTGGTTCGGCAACTCGCCCGCGACCATATACACATACGGCTCCAGCCCAAAGTTGAACCCAAACAGATAGATACTCACCACCACAATCAGCCCCACGCCCGGCTGGCTCTTCTCCAGCCCGGGCACCGTATAAATCACCGCCATCAACAGCATACAAACACTGCACAGCGCACACCCCACCAGAATGATCCCCCGTCTCCCCACCCGCGTGACAAAAAACCACGTCAGCACCAGCCCCGCCAGCCCAACACAGTTGCTGATAATCGTCCACATGAAGGGGTTGCTTATCTCAGCGACGCCAAAGAAATACGTGCCGAACGCCAGCACAAACATCGCGCCCACGCCGGCGTTGGCTGTGCCGACGCCGACGCAGATGATGGTGCGCCGCAGGTTGTCTCCCCGAAACATCTCCAGCGCGAGCCGCCAGTTCTGGGCCTTCTCGGCCTCGCTCTGCTGGGCCTGGGCCATGCGCATCTCCTCGAACTCCTGGAGCACGGCGACCTCGTCGTAGGCGCCCTTGCGGAGGAAGCGCAGGGACTTGAGGGCCTCGTCGGGCTTGCCGTGGTTGAGCAGCCAGCGGGGCGATTCAGGCAGGAAGGGGAGGGTGAGGATCAGGATGACCGGGGCCGGGAAGCAGATGTAGAGAGGGATTTGGTAGGCCAGACGGGAAAGCATGGCGTGGGTGCGGTCGTTGATGACGAAGCCGATGGTGGTGCCGATGGCGATCCACGAGGTGACGAGGCCGAAGCACAGGCCGCGGAAGTGGGGGGGCGCTGATTCCTGGAGGTAGACGAGGGTGAAGTTGAGGAGGAATCCATTGGCGATGCCGCAGAGTAGGCGCGAGAAGTAGAGCGCGGCGAAGGAGGTGGTTGTGGCCATGATGGCGATGGCGATGATGACGAGGAGGGACGAGAACATGATGGAGTGCCGGCGGTTGATGACGGCGCCGATGGGGCCGACGAGGAGGGAGCCGATGAAGGCGCCGAGGATCATGAAGGAGGTGATGATTTGCTGCGGGCCGCGGGCAATGGCCCATTTTCCGGCCGGGGTTTGGTAGCCGAATTCCATGAGGAAGCCCGGCATGGCCTGGAAGCCGGCGATGGCACCCTTGTCGAAGCCGTACTCGAAGAGGGAGATGCCGAGGTAGAGCGTCACGAGGAGGATGCGCCGGTTGGCCCAGAGCCCGGTCTTGCGAACGCCGAGCTGCGGCGCCGAGGAGCGCTCCTCGCCGTCGACGGAGTCGGTGACTTGCGGCGGCGCCATGGTGTTGACAGTTTTGGTGGTGTTGCTGTGGGGGTGTAGGTAGGGTGTTTTGGGACGTGGTGTGATAAAACACCGAGATGTGCTGATTTGTTTCGAATGTGGTCCTATTGATCGTGCGACGGCCGCTTTATAGATGCCAACTGGAGTGTTGCGTTGTCTCGACATCGAGTAATCTGGGGTTGAAGTCTGGGGTATCTGGGGATTGCGGAGAAATGCGGAGGAGGTGGATTCTTTTCGACAGGTCTATCTTAGCTTGGCTTTCAGCTTTTGGTGTTTTGACCCAGACCGGTCGTGGCAGGTGGTGCCGCTAGCGTATCCCGTACCTTGGCGTCGGTAACAAGACAACCGGGCCTGGCTCCAAGCAGCCGACAACGGTCCCCGCCGCGGGGGCAGAAAACATCCATGGATGCAGTATAAGGATGGCGGGAGATGGTTGGTCACAAGCCACAACAACAAGTCAATGTATTAGTGCCCAACATCCCGCCTCGTCCCCCCTCCATCCCCCTTGGCACATCGCAATTCCATCCTACATTACCTAGGCACCTTACCCCACCGCAGCCAAGGCCACTGAACACGCCGGCGCCATGGCCACACTCCGCCCCTTCACTACGGCTCTCAATGAGCGTGAAAATGCAATGGCCGACGAGGTCGTGGCGACGTGGATCAAGACGGCTGAACGCACCCCCACCATTGAAATCCTCCCGCCCGGCCTAGACGCCGCCACCTGGGAGCGAGTTATCGCCGAGTTCCACACCATCCTCGGCGAGGACGGCGTGCTCACCTCGCACGACCACCGCGTGCGCTATGCAGACCCCTATGCCGAGCACCAGGACGAGCGGGAGCAAGAGCGGCGAGGCAGCGCCGCCAGTCTCTTCCCCATCACCGTCGAGCACATCCAGGCCATCCTCAAGATCTGCAACACCCACACCATCCCCATCTGGACTGTCTCCCGGGGCAAGAATCTCGGCTACGGCGGCGCGGCTCCACGCGTCAAAGGGTCCATCATCCTGGACCTGCAGCGCATGGGCAAGATCATCGAGGTCAACGACAAGTACTCGTACTACACGGTCGAGCCGGGCGTGACGTTCTTCGACATCTACAACGCCATCCAGGAGCATAAGAAGAACATCTGGTGCTCGGTGCCGGCTCTCGGCTGGGGCTCGGTGGTGGGCAATGCGCTGGACAGGGGGTGGGGGTATACACCGGCTGGTAAGCACCGATTCCACTTTGCTCTCATCAGCTCTCATCCAGTACCACTTGCATGTACCATGCACACTCCCCAACTAGACCCCTTGGCACGTTTAGCCCCCCGATCTAACCCTGTCTCCCAGGCGACCACTCCAACCAGATCTGCGGTATGGAGGTCGTCCTCGCCGACAGCACCATCGTGCGCACGGGCATGGGCGCGCTCAACGACTCGGTCTGCTGGCCCCTGTTCCGCGGCGGCTACGGGCCCACGTATGAGTCCATGTTCAGCCAGAGCAACTTCGGCGTGGTCACCAAGCTCAGCCTCTGGGCGTCACCCAGCCCCGAGGGCTTCATGATGTGCCGCGTCGACGTCGAGAACGAATCCGACCTCGCCCCGCTCATCGACACCTTCCGCGCCCTACTCCTCCGCGACACCATCCAGAACCACCCGCTGATCGGAAACCTCCCCCGCGAGCTCGTCAAGCGCGGGCCCCGCAGCCAATTCTACCCCGGCAGTGACGCCATCCCCGACGCCCGCCTCAGAGAACTCCAGGCCGAACTCGGCATCGGCTTCTGGTCCGCGCGCTTCGGCCTGTACGGGCCCCAGAGCATCATCGAATCCAACTTTGCCCGCTGCCAAGCGGCCTTCACCACCGCCCTCCCCACCGCAACCCTCACCGGGCGCGCCTTCTACCCCCCGCCCGGCCAGGCGTACCTCAACCCCACAGACATCCCCGCCGAATTCCGCACAGTCGAGACCGGCACCCCCAGCCTCATGGCCCTCAAGGCCGTGCAGTACCGCGGCCTCGACGGCGGCCACGTCTCGTTCAGCCCCATCCTCCCCGCCGACGGCGCCGCGGCGTTCAAATTCTACCTCGCCGCCAAGGCGCTCTGCACATCCTACGGCTTCGACTACTTCGGCGGGCTGCACCTGTACGCGAGGCATCTAACCATGATCAACATGATGTACTTTGACAGGCAGAACGATAAGGAGCGGCAGGATACGAATAGGCTGTTTGTGGAGCTGGTGAAGTTGGCTAGGGAGCAGGGGTACAGTGAGTATAGAGCACATATTGACTATATGGATCTGGTGGCGGAGCAGTATGATTTCAATGGGGGGAGTTTGATGCGCATGAATGAGAGGGTCAAGGATGCGTTGGATCCGAGGGGCATTCTGAGCCCGGGGAAGCAGGGGATTTGGCCGGAAAGGTATCGCGATGGGAAGGGTGGAGCGGTGGAGAGGGTGAAGGAGGGGGCGAATGGAGCGGAGGTAGGGAAAAAGCAGGTCCAGATTGCGAGCGAGAAGGAGGACCAGGTCGAGGGTGGGAAAGAGGCGGACTCAAATCAGTGGTGGCGGAAGGTGGCGCAGAGGTTGAAGTGAAAACCAGCACCCGCTTGAACATTTCCTAGCCAATTCATTCATTGCAAACATCCAATGAGAGATTTACTTTTAATCAAGTTTAACCTTGCCTCACCACCCCAGTGACTGGCGTGTAAATCTACCGCTGTCTTGAGGATCGAAATTTACCTCTTCACCCACAACCATCGGAAAAATGCCCACTTGGGGGGGGGATTGTTTGCCTTAGTGTGAGCATGGTCTAGACCTTGGAAGTGAACTCCAATTCTGCAAGGGCACTTAGTAGCCGCGTTGTCCATCTTGGACGCTAACTCGCTCCACGGTCTGTCGGTCTAATTCAAACCGCCCGATCACTGGCTCAGTCCGGGTAGCATCTGCAGCAGGTGAAGGCAGTTCGCTCCGGTAAAGCACCCCTGTCGTGTAAGTGGCGGTGGAGCATCTCGAACCGGTTAGTTGGCATCTAGCAATCCTTAGCACCCGGCTGGAATGGGTTCTGGGCCTGGGCGTTGTCACCTGCAACCTTTCCCGAGACCCGATTTGTCCAAGCTATTTAGTCGGTGTTGGCGAACAGAGGAGCGGCCGGAAACAACAAGTGCACGGAAAAGTGGGTCCGGCGTCGGCATCCTGCAGCCGGCCGGTGTTGTGGGGCCGGGTCTTTGCAGCCGACAACACTTCCGAAAGCAGCCCGGGCGTCCATTTTGGCATGGGGAGATCCCAGCCCCTGGACCCGGGGTACAGGGACCACAATCAGGCCATGCATAAGACAGATAGCTTCTTGGCCTACTGGAATCGGTGAAGACCCCATCCGTCACGAATCACATCACCTCATTACCAACCGTCCTAGTAATCGCCTGTCGACAGCCACGATGGTGAGCTTTACACCTACGCTAGATTGTGCGCAACTGGCACAGGGCTGTGGCCTGATGGTTAGTGCAGGTGTTGCGACCCATCTCGCCTACTTCATCCGAGGCGATCACAACCTCTTCGCCTATCGATGGATACCACGGGCCCTCACAGCCATCGGCGTCCTTGGACTCACTCTCCTGTATTTGACTCGCTTCAGGGTCCTAGACAGCGTTGTCGCTACCGCCCTCTTCACAACTTCCTACTTCACTGGACTGTACACGAGCATTTCGACCTACCGCCTGTTCTTCCACCCGCTGCGCGTATTTCCCGGACCGTTCTGGGCCCGACTCTCCAACTTGTACCATGCCTACATCATCCGAAATTCGGACAATGCCCTTCTCATCCAGAAGCTGCATCAGAAATACGGCCCCATTGTCCGGACAGGTGAGTCCACACTGCACCATTCATTATGCCGTGTGATGGAACTCCAATCGAAGACAAAACGGCTGACACGCAATACAAGGCCCCAGCAACCTCTCCATCAACGACTCGGAGGCCATCCGCGTCGTGCTCAGCAATGAGTCAAAGTGCATCAAGAGCCCGTGGTACGAGCGATCCCGGCCGGTGGTGAACCTCCACACAGTTCGGGACAAGGGGGCGCATGATGCCCGCCGCAAGATGTTCTCGCAGGCGTTCTCCCCGGGGGCACTGAAGGACTACGAGGACCGGGTTATCGTCCACTGCGACGAGTTTGTCAGGCAGATGAAGCGTATTGCTGGACGGCCGTTTGATGCGTCGGACTGGTTCAAATATTTCGGTGAGTTTTGCAGCGACTCAAAACTGTGCCCGCTGTTACTGACTGCGGAACCGTAGCCTTCGATGTCATGGGCGACCTCGGCCTAGGCAAGGAGTTCCACATGATGACCTCTGAGGAAAACCGTTGGATCCCCACCCTGCTCGAAACGAGCATGGCCGACGTCGGTCCCACAACGCCCATCCCCTGGACAGCGTCCATCATGCACAGACTGCCCAAGGCAGGCACCCACTCCAAAGCGTGGCTGGAGTTCGTCGGATCACAAGTGCGCGAGCGCCTTGAGAAGCAGATCGACCGCGTCGACATCCTCTCCCACCTTATCAAAGCCTACAACGATAGCCCCAAGGCCGACAGCGACTACCAGTGGCTGCGAGGCGACACCCGACTCACCATCGTGGGAGGGTCCGACACCACGGCCGCAACACTGACATTTCTGTTCTACTACCTGGCCAAGGACCCATCCCAAGTGAAGAAACTGCGCGCTGAGCTGGAACCTCTGCTCAAGGGGAAGACCCGCCTCGATGCTAAGGACATCTCCAAGGCGCAGCACCTCAACGGCGTGATCCAGGAGGCTCTCCGGTTGCACCCGGCCATTCCCTCGGGATTTCCGAGACTGACGCCGCCGGAGGGGATTACGGTGAATGGGACATATATCCCCGGCGACACAGTGGTGGTACTTCCTGTCTATGCGATGCAGCATGACGCGGCAAATTATGAGCACCCGGATGAGTTCATACCGGAGAGGTGGTATTCGCAGCCGGAGCTCATTAAGAAGAAGGATGCTTTTTTGACGTGGAATATCGGTAGGTCATGCTTTCCAACGCGTCCATGTCTTTGACTAGCATTTCGGCGCAGCCGCTAACCTGAATTCTTACTCGCAGGTATGAACGGATGCATCGGAAGGGCGTTGGCTGTCACAGAGATGCGGGACTTGATTCTGCACTGGGTCCAAAATTTTGTGTCGGTGACGCTTGCGCCCGGCGAGGACGGACGCAAATTGCTGTTGGAGACGAAGGACCATTTCACGCTTGGTGTGCAGCCGCTGCACCTCGTGTTTCACGAGAAGAAGTGATATAGCGTAGCTATCGCAGAATGAAGACACCCAAAAAAATTGAACCAACCTACCCATTAGCATCCTAAACTAAACTTCGCCGGAGGTAAACAAGATGGCAAAAATGCTTGTTTTTGCTAGACCAACCGTGTCCAGCGGAATCGATACCCGACCGGCGACGGCGAGCGGCAGCTAGCAACGGCATGACCCGGGCCGGCTTGTCGCCTCCCCAATGCGCTAGCCAAGCATCTCCTCCTCACTACTGGAAAAGATTGGAGGGTGGAGTGGCTCCTGCCCTAAACTAGGAGATTGAGAGCGGGGTTGGGAAGGTACAAATAATTGGATCCCCGGCTCGTTGTTTCCAGCGCGTGTCCGACTTCCTGACCCCCAAACCGGCAACAAGTTTTGTTTTCGAGACTCTGCCCATTCGTAACCACGATACTCTGGGTAGCGATGACCCACGATTCCGACGACGTCCAGAGCCAGTGCAATGGGCATGGCCACGAGGACGGACCACCGCGCAAGCGAGCCCGACTGAGCTGCAACGCCTGCAAAGCACGCAAGACCAAGGTATGTTTGCGTTGACGCGTCCGAGTTTCCGAGTCGCGTCGTCGGCAGAGACATTCCGGGTGGAGCTAATCTGATCTGGGGTCGCAGTGTGTTGGCTTCGGTAAGTGACCTGCACCTGGCATTGGTGGAGGGACGCAGTGCACCTTCCCCAACAAAACGCAGCGCAACGCTGACCGCTGCAGACAACGGGACATGCGAGCACTGCAGGTCCGTGGGAATCCCATGTGAAGCCGACTTGCGGGGCCGGAAACGGCCCTTCTACCGTGTCTCGGGCGAGGTTTATGAGTACTCCATCAAGTTGCTCCGCCGGTTCGTCCCGGAGGACCAACTCCCTGAGCTCACCGTTGAGAATATCCAATCGCTCCTCGAAAGACTGGAAGCCGGGAATGCACCATCCCCGCTGGCACTGCCAGATACTACCAGCAATGTTGTTGCGTCCCCGGCTCAGGCTCCGGGTGATGGCGACCGGGCCAAGAGCAGTGAGGTGATGGAACCTGATGAGCATCCGCTGCTGCAGGAGGAGCTAGGGTGCATGCTGCTCGACTCCATGGGGAAGTACCGTCAGTTGTCTCACCCCCCGCGCCCAATGTGCCTCTTCCGTCGCAGCTGACACTCCCCAGGCTATGTCGGCGCCGACTCGTCGATCCGCTGGAACCACGCGGTCCGCATGACGTGGGAGCCGTCCCGGGCCACCCGCTCCGACTTCAACATCATTTCCCCGCTAAAAACTGGCCTGCTCCCGCCAACAACACCCGAGAGCCCCAACGGCGCCAACCGTCGCGGAGAGATGTACTTTCCTCCCCGGCAGCTCTGCATGGCGTACGCCTCGCGCTTCTTCGACCAGGTCCACTGCATGTACTGGTTTTTCTCGTCGGAGCAGTTCTACACGCGCCTTGACCAGGCACTCGAGGATCGCGGGACCACAGCAAGCTCATCCTGGCTGTGCGCGCTTTACTCGGTGTTTGCCATGGGGAGCATGCGGCCGAGTGATGGGGCGTCGAATGGCATCGCGCTGCAGGACACCAAAACGGCACTTGAGTATTTGTCCATGGCGAGGGAGCTCTCGACGTCGGCGGCGGATGAAGCGGACATTGACAGTATCAAGGCTTTTGGCTTGCTAGTGAGGACTACCTTTCTCGTGCATGACATGACAACAAAGCTGACAATCCGGGCAGAGCTTGGCAACCCACGCGACGTGCTACAGCGTGACAGCTTATCTGCATCTCGGCACCGCAGTGAGAATAGGGTTCTCTCTCGGCCTTCACCGTGATGTATCCCCTCGCAGCAAAGACTCGCTCGAGCGTGAGTGGGGCCGTCGACTATGGTGGACTATCTACATCCTCGATCATGAGATGGCGAGTCGGTTCGGCTATCCTTGCTCCATCATGGATGACGCCGTCTTTATGCGCACACCCCCAGCCACCGAGCAGGTAAGCCCCCCACCACCAAACCACCACCATCTTTCCCGGTCTCTAACATCCCCTCCCACAGGTCCTCGACCCCGGCCCAAACACCCCCCTCGGCTACCAGGCCCTCCTCGTCCAGCTCGTCCAACTCCGCAAGCGCATCAGCCACGACTGCTTCCTCTCCCCCGCCCAAGTAGGCGGCCGCCTCCCCATCAGCCGCGTAACCAGCTGCCTCGGCGCCCTCCGCCGCTGGGCCGCCGACATCCCCGCCCACCTCCGCGCCGACGCCTCGCTGCACCCCCAGCACCGACGCGCCGTCTACCTCCTTCACCTGCGCTACTGGGGCTCCGTCATCCTCCTCACCCGCCCGTTCCTCCTCTTTGCGCTCTCCCGCACCACAACCTCCCCATCCACATCCACCACAGACACCACTCCAAGCACCAGCACCCTCCCTACCAAGCGCCACCTGTACGAGTCCCTATCAATAGCGTGCATCTCGGCCTCCGAGTCCGCCGTCCAAGTCATCCAGCGCATGCGCGACACGAAATGTCTCTCAAGCCTGATGCTGCTCGACTGTCAGGGCATAGGAGAGGTGATGTGGATCTTGATATTGGCGCTGCAGAAGCACGGTGGGATGGAGAGGCAGGGGATGTTGAGGGGGTGTTTGGATACGCTGAGGGGGATGGAGCGGATTGGGTGGTGTGAGAAAGTTACGCCGGAGTTTGAGGCCAGGGTTCGGGAGAGTGGAGTTTTGATGGATGGAGAAAGGG